>Ga0209381_1000224_pt1 | contig 156831 bp, 122 predicted proteins | sample DewCreD2012metaG_FD_184111 | JGI IMG/M metagenome (GOLD analysis project Ga0209381, IMG submission 184111) | Hot spring sediment bacterial and archeal communities from British Columbia, Canada, to study Microbial Dark Matter (Phase II) - Dewar... ...
ATTGGTATTGGTATTGGTATTGGTATTGGTATTGGTATTGGTATTGGTATTGGTATTGGTATTGGTATTGGTATTGGTATTGGTATTGGTATTGGTATTGGTATTGGTATTGGTATTGGTATTGGTAATCAAATCAAATAAACAATCACAAAACAATAACAATACGTCTAACCTTCAAAATTAACATAATAAATAAATCATTAATTTCCAAATTAATTTTTTTTAATTTTTTAGATTCCCACTTTCGTGGGAATGACGGGAGGCAAGAATGTGTCATTCCCGTGAAAACGGGAATCCAAAGTCAGAATTGTTAATTAGATTCCCACTTTCGTGGGAATGACGGGAGTCAAGAATGTGTCTTTCCCGTGTAAACAGGAATCCATATCAGAAATAAACACTGTCATTCCCTGCTTGACAGGGAATCCAGAAAAAAACCTTATTTTCCCGTATTAAACCTTAGTAGAAAAAACAAAGCAAAAACAGAAATAACCTTATTACCTTATTTACTATGGATGTAGATTAATGAAAATAAAATATTTACTAAGGTAATAATGTATGCTTTGATTCATCTTCCTTCTACTAAGGTTTATAAAAAACATAAGGTTTTTAAATAAATCTGCTATTAATGCCTTTCGCGGGAATGACAGATGGAAGAACAGACAAGAATGTTTGTTCTACCGGATGACATTATTTTTTTTCTTTTGCCCACTACTTGAAAGTAGTGGCAATTCAAATCTTCAAAAACCGCCCCACCCAATCCCCAACACGGACTAAATACACCCCCGCCGGCAAGCCCGAAACATCAATCCTTAGTAGGTCGGACATTCCTGTCTGACCACTGTCCACAGATGGGAACGTCTGTGCTACCGACAGGACGCACTCCCCAAGCAGGTTGAAGATTTTAATTGCATCAACACTGCCCCCAACCCACGGCTTAAGCCGTGGGCTACTTAACGCAATTTCAATATATTCCCCAGCGGGGTTTGGGGAGATGGAAATGTTTGATTCTTTTTCAGTAATATTATCTCTTTCTTCTACTTTAGTTAAATCTGAAAAATCTTTCATCCAGATAGTTCCATTTGCATTTGATACTACTAAAACTTTGCTTTTTGTTAAAAAAGCCAAACCCCTGCATGGAGTATGCAGGTTAGGGTAATAAAATGATGTATCTTGTATCCATGTTTCTCCATAATTTGATGAATAGAATAAAACAGCAAGAACCCCTAATGCGAAACCATAGTTTTCTTTGAAATATATTTCACTTAATCCATATTGAGTTTTTGTAGATTTATCTAAAATTTTTTTCCAATTATTACCACTATTACTTGAATAAAAAATGATATTCTGATATTTTACACCTGCTCCACAGTACCAAATTTGTTCATTATCAATTGTTAAAATATCAAATATATAATTATAAGATTCATGAATTTTTTTCCAAGTCTTCCCAAAATCAGAGCTCTTGAATATCTGTCTTGGACCCATGAGTGTATCAACAGTGGTTAGTAGATAAATTGTATTTGTATCAGAAAATTCAACATCCAGAATATTATAATCAGCTACACTGTCTTTAAAATTAATAATTTGCCATGATTCAAAACCATCATTTGTTAAATATAGTTTTTCAGAATTAATGATGCCACCGACCTTAGCGTTTAAAAACTTTGTTCTTAACAGATGCAAGTATGTTGGAAAACGATTTTTTTTCCAAGTATTTAGCTTATCTTTAGAAACCCAGAAAACACCACTATCGCAGGTAATAACGCATAAAGATGTATCAGGATAAGCAATATCCCTCATCTTTGGTGGTTTATATGCTTGAATTATATCACCTTTCTTATTAATAACCGAAGCAGATGTATCCATAAAAGCGGTAAACCAGGTTTTACCACCATCGGTTGTAGCTCTGCAGGATGGTATAGCGTAGTCATCTACTCCAAGGTTAGCCGCAGCAGCGCAATTTAAAGAATCAGTGCAATGAATGCCGATAAATTCAGTTTGCTTCCATTCTATTTTATGCAAATCCACCTGAATCCAATTACCTGCTTGAATTTTTAGATAAATAGCAAGTAATAGAGATATTTTTATCAGCATTTTCATTTTATACTCCTTACATTAAAATTTTAAATGAATATAATTTTATTATTTCATTAATTAATAAACTATTTGTCAATGAATTTTATTTTGATAACATGAATTTCCCATATCCTAATTTAACATTTTTATTAAATACATTATAAAAGTAAATCCCGGATTCAAACCTTTCTTTATTAATAAAAAAAGTAATTAAATTCCCATTACTCAATCCTGTTTCAGTAAATTGAATCTTACCTAATATATCCAAAATATCTAACTTTACTTCCCTAATACCATCTAAAACTATGATAATTTCTATTATATCTTTAACCTCTGAATTATTTATCAAAACCATAAAGTTAGGTTTTACAACATTGAAATTAATATCAAACTCATTAGTTATTCTTCCAAAGTTAAGATCAAAAAAAGCATTACATCTAAATTCGCACGGATGAGTAAGTCCGTTACATGCCATAACCCCTGCATAATAATCAGAGATTTTTATAGGAGGTAATAGATTCCCATCATTATCTCTGCATATTCTGTATATACTCCAACAACAGCCATCACTTTGGCATGGATATTGAACTCCCATTTCTATACTCCAACAAGAACTGGTCATTAACCTGTATTGATCTATACATCTACCATTCTCTGGGTATAGATGCTTTCCATATTTTAAGATATGACTTAATGATTCTTTGTAAATATTGTCATTCCAAAACGATAACAAAAATAATTGCAGCTTTCATTAAAATTTCCTATCCATAGTAAATCATAATCATAAAATTCAGGATTGCAACCAATAGAAGTTCTGTATCTATAGAAAATAGTGTATTCACAGCCAGTTCCACAGAGCGGGTAACTTATAGTCATAGAAGCATAATCCCAATCTCCATAGTTACAAGGCATACCACAGCCAAAAGGTGAGGGTTCGGAGAAAAAAACTTTCCCATCACATCTGACATGTCCATCTTCGCAGCCTGGAAATTCCTCACCAATTGAGTTATCACAATTAGTCAGTTGATATATACCATTTGGCCATTTGACATATAAATCAGGGTCGTCTTGGTATTCAATCTCAGTCAATATACCATTTTCATCATAACATACTTTTGTGAGTCTTGAACAACAATATTCGTTAGAACAAGGTTCCTCATTTGATTCATAACATCTCCCCCTCCTATAAACCTCATTTGAATAGATACACTCCCCCCAATAATTTCCAAAAAAAAGTGATTGATCTTTAAAGAACTCTTAAACAATTAAATCGAAAATTTCCTCTTCATAACTATTGATACATTCACTGCAATCATCTTCATACTGAATATAGGCAATATAAATGTCATACCAGCGATTGACTTCATTTCCCTGGTTATAGCAAATTATATCCCTATCATAATATTCAATAGTAAAATTACAAGATATTAAGCAGCTTGGAATTGTTATAGTTTTAGTTGTAAATTTTGGTCCCTTCCAATTCCATTGCTTATAAGGAGGCCTCCCATCAACACATCCCTATGTTCTATAAGAGTCTGAAGGACATGGTGGAATAATTGGCAAGTTATATTGATTTTGAGCTGTAATAGATTGGATAAGTATTAAAAACAACATAGTAATTATCTTCTTCATTTTTTCTCCTATTATAAAAATAAACAAATTAATTTTAAAAAAGTTACATTTTTTATTAATTTGCCCATTGGAATTGGGCAAAGCCGATGGGAAACTGCGGAAGCAGTTGGCTTTAATCCTTGCCGGATTCGTAATCAGCATTTACGAATCCGGTTTTTTTGTGCAGGCATATAAATACACTCCTTTCATTCTCAATATTTTATGCAAATATACGGGGGGGGGGTAATATGCAAGAAAAAAATAAAAAATTTGAAAAAATTAATCATTAATTTCCAAATTAATTTTTTTTAATTTTTTAGATTCCCACTTTCGTGGGAATGACGAGAGTCAAGAATGTGTCATTCCCTGCTTGACAGGGAATCCAAAGTCAGAATTGTTAATTAGATTCCCACTTTCGTGGGAATGACAAAATTCAGAAGATCGTCATTCCCGTGCAAACGGGAATTCAAAGACAAAATAGACACTGTCATTCCCTTGCAAACGGGAATCCAGAGTCAGAATTATTAATTAGATTCCCACTTCCGTGGGAATGACGGGAGTCAAGAATGTGTCATTCCCGTGCAAACGGGAATCCAGAAAAAAACCTTATTTCCCCGTATTAAACCTTAGTAGAAAAAACAAAGCAAAAACAGAAATAACCTTATTACCTTATTTACTATGGATGTAGAATAATGAAAATAAAATATGTAATAAGGTTATAATATTTGCTTTAATTCATTTTCCTTCTACTAAGGTTTATAAGAAAAACAAGGTTTTAAATAGATCTGTTATTAATGCCCTTCGGTGAATGACAAATGGAAGAACAGACAAGAATGTCTGTTCTACCGGAAGAGATTATTTTTTTCTTTTGCCCACTACTTGAAAGTAGTGGCTATTCATATTTTCACAAACCGTCCCACCCAATCCCCAACACGGACAAAATACACCCCCGCGGGCAAACCCGAAACATCAACCCTTAGTAGGTCGGACATTCCTGTCTGACCAATTTTCACAGACGGGAACGTCTGTGCTACCGATAGGACGCACTCCCCAAGCAGGTTGAAGATTCTGATTGCATCATAATTCTGAACAAGGGGTTGCAACCCCTTGTTCATACCTGATATTTCAATGAAATCCGTAGCCGGGTTCGGGGAGATGGTAATTCCTTCCTTACTTATATCAGGTCTAACGCTCACATCCGATAAGTATCGGGTGTATTTATAAATGGAATCCCCGTCATAGATGCAATATGCCGTTGTTATAGATGGAATCTGTATACTTTCTATACAACCAAATGCACCGCTCGAGTTTGGAATTTTATACAATAAATCTTCCTTCCAATCTTTACCGCCATTTGTTGTAATCAATATCATACCTGAACAACTCGAAGCTAATCCAAAATTTTCATCAAAAAATTTTAAGCCATGCATATAAAAGCCATTGTATAGAGTGTCCCTTTGTGTTGACCATGTTTTTCCGCCATCGCTCGTAAAATGTATTATCTGAGATTTTATGCCTCCCATATTTGAATCAAGGTTTTTTCCTCCATATATCCAGCCAGTTTTTTCGTCAATAAAATCTAATCCCAATCCACCATCAGGTCTTGATATTGTATCCCAAGTTCCCGTATCTGTGTGTAAAAACAATAACATTCTTTTGTAAGGCTGTCCTTCCATGTATTGTATCAAACAGATTGATAAATTCTTATTGATTATATCAATATCTTCAAATCCCAATTTATACGGCTCATGAAAATCAAATTTAGACCATGTTTTACCACCATCAACAGTTTTGTAAATAAAGCTTGATGAATCATAAGGTAATTCAGTCCCGCCCATATATCCGTATTTATCATCATACATGCGTAACATTCCAAGATCTATTTTTTTATTAAATATATTCTTCTCCCATGTTTCACCTTTATCAGTAGAACGCAAAACGACACCTGAATCACCAACAGCAATAAATAATTTTGTATTTGGATAAGCAATTTCCCTTAATTTAGGCACCAAATAATGTTCTGCGGGTTTGTCAAAGTTTATCCAAGCAGAATCCATATAAACATTATTCCATGTTTCCCCTCCGTCAGTGGTTCTTCTGAAATAATATCCTCCGGCACCATACAAATAAGCCCATATCATGCAATTAAGCGAATCAGCACATCTGATTTGCCAATAATAACTATGCCTATATTTTGGATCCACATTTTCCCTTCTATCAACTACCTTCCAACCAATAGGTTGTGAGTATAGGAACGAAAAGAAAAAAAGTCCCAATATTATTTTTAAAATAAATTTCTTTCTGTAGTTCAATTTTTTCATAATCTTTTATTGAATTTTTTATCATTAAAAATGAAACGCAGGGAATCCTGTGTTTCATTGAAATATCTTCATTATTTTAAAATGAAAATTTTATCTGTGTATAATAAATTGTTGTCCAACTTTACTTTAACAAAATATATTCCCTGTGTAATTCTTACATACAGAGGGATGGATATCGAATATTCCTTTTTATTTTCATTACCTTGTATTATAGCATTGCCGAGCAAGTCATAGACAGAGTAAGATATCTTTCCTTTTTCCGTGCATTCAATATTCATTGAAAATTCATTAGGATAATTACTTGAAGTAAGAAATACAATGCAATTTTTGTATTTATTATCTTCAAATTGACTTGTTCCATTCCGTCCGGAGATACCTCCACCCTCACTTGGCCTCCATATATGACAATTATGTTCATCACAGGGAGAAATACATTGTATCGGTACTATATCGTTTTCCGATAATTTTTGATAAGATACAAATTCAATTTTAAAAGGTGGAGGAAATGATTTCTTTATGTAACAAACTCTGTAAGTTGCATAGCAGCATACATCATTATTACATTTCTTGGTATATTGTACCGGATATGTATTTGAAATTTCCCAGCAGTCTGCAGAAATCACACGAAAATTAGTAAAGCATTTTTGGGTATTTAACTGCCAGTTTACATCATTTAATTCAAAGTTTGAAATTACATCGGGATTAGACCACATTTCCAAGAGCATCCGATTTACACGCTCTTCTTCACAATTACAACCAGACGGAAAATTATAGCTTAATACCTGTAAATCTCTGTGAACTGAAATTTGTCCATTTTTAACGTGCCTGTAGGTATAAGTAAAAGTAACAGCGCAAGGAATCGGCGGTTCGCCGCAATCAAAAAATATTGTTTTCGTTACCGGAGGACTAAATGCCGTTCCTTCATTATCAGGTGTGCAGGGTATTGGATATTCTCTACATTTTTCAATGAATAATAAACCATCGGTTGAGCACAGTACATCATTATTCTCATCAAGATATTTAAATCTTAAAAATATACCGGGCTGGACTCCGAATACAGATTTATTTAAACAGAAAGTATGGTTTGTTACTCCTTCTGCTAGAACGTCTTCCTGGCTTTCCCAAAGGAAAATATCATTTATGTCAAACACCCTTACTTTTTTTATACCACAAAGTGCGCCCAGCTCAACTTCAACATTGAATGTAAAACAACAGCTTGTTCCATCATCGTAGGTTGCATACTGATTAACCGTTGTATGTATCTTCTCACAGCAGTTCTCGCATTGAAAATCTAAATTTATTTCCCTGTCGCATAAACCTTCCGAGTTTGAATAAGTAAATTTGATTAGGGTTGGAGGTGTATTCCAATCAACACAAATCTTGCCGAACTTTATTGGTTGCCCTTCTTCGGTAGGTAATAGGATTGATCCTTGTTTGGTGAATTTATATTTTGATTTGCCATTTTCACGATTTAATAGTTCTGCATCCCATCCTGAATTTAAATCAATATGAATGTTATTGAATTGTGCGTCATCGAATTCTGCAAATATTTCTTTCAAAGAAAAGTTGCAATCAGATTCATTGGAAACCGCTAAATCCCAACAACATGATGTCTTTCCATTATTTTGACTATAATTAATTTTAGTTATATTTACTTTGTAAGGTGGTGGCTCAGGCTCACATCCGCAGGGGCATGATACGATAAAATCCTTAATAATTGTGCATTTTCGTGCATAATCTTGATAAAGATAAACTTTTAATTTCTTAGGAGTTGATTCAGAAACGATAAAGCAAAGGTTTTCGAATATTTTAACATTATTATTTTGATGAAAATAGCCTTGCTCTAATTCGAATATACCTTTATACTTTTCTTCATAGGGCTCATCTACCACCTCATATATTTTAGCTCTATTGACATAACAAATATCATAATTATTTAGTAGCTCCGCCACTGTCAGGAATACATCAAAACAACATTCATTAGAATTTGGATCTTTCAATTTAGGTACTATAGAAATATCGTAAACATTTGCTGCATTTGCAGATTGACAGGTGCATGAAAAATCAACCTCGATAACTTCAACAGCATCAATAAAATAGTATATATTAATATAACTATCATCAGGTATGGCAGGTCCCTTAAAATCTATATTTTCTATCCAAATATTTTTAAAGTTACCAATAGTAATAAAATACTTATCTTCTGTTGGTTGATAATAATTTTCAACAATGTCCCAATGTTTGCCATCCTCACCGCCCGTGTTATTATAATATGTTGCTGAATTTGAAGAATTGTAATCTGCATTATAGATCAATCCCTCAGTATTGTCGTTCAAATCGAGCGGGCGGTTATTTTGCCTTCTATTCTCAAATGGGTCTGTTGAACTAAAATATGCACCAATTCCTTTCAAGTAATGACCGGTTTGTCCTCTTTCGATATTATCCACAATCCCATAAGTCCAGCTAACTCTAAATCTAATTAGATATTTATGATTAGCTTTTAAATGGTTACCATCACTAAACCTCTGAGTTACATACTCAGCATAATTATTACTTGGATTATTTAAACATCTAACATTCCATATTCCAATGTATGCATCTTCTTCTCCTTCGTCAACTTGATTATCATTATCGTCGTCGAATGGTTCCTGTCTATGATTAACGCCAACTCCAAAATTATTGTAATAATTGTTAGTTACATCAACAACTCTGGCACGATCTCCGCTGACATTTCTATTTAGATAATCAGGGGTAGAAAAATTTCCGTCAAGTGGATTGTACCAGCCATCACATCCTCCTTGAGCTTTGATTTTATATCGATTTAAAGCTTCTGGGTAGAAACAACCTCCTAAATCTGGATGATTATAATCATAATCTCCCAAGCATCTTGTTACTTCATCATAATACTCGTCTCCCATACCTGGATAACAATAATAACTATAAAAAAAAGGTAATACAAGGTGTTATAGACACTTTGCCTTAACTCAAAACTTGGGTTCTTGATCAGATTAGTCTGTGCATACATGGAATTAATAGAAATAATACTAATAATTAGTATCCTCAAAATATAATATGGAGGGGGTAAAATAATTTTTAGACATAACTAATTCTCCTTAAATAGTTTGAGAAAATGTAATTGTATATATATATTAATGTTATGTCAATTTTACAATTTTAACATAGTGATATTTTATAAATTATCCAAATTTTTTTTAAAAATTCAAGTCTATAAAAAAATATTATCATTCCCTTCTAAATGTGTCATTCCCGTGCAAATGGGAATCCAAAGTCAGAATTGTTAATTAGATTCCAACTTTCGCAGAACTTATTTGGCAGTGGTTGGATAATTTAATTAAATTTAAAAAAATAGTATCACATTAAAAAGCATTCAATATTTTATCAGTTTATTGTAATAATGAATCATAGAGCTGTTGATACATAGGAAGGATTTTATATGAGTCAAATTTTTCGACAGCAACCCTTCTGGCATTGACCGAGAAAGCCTGCCATTTTTTCTTATTGTCCAAAAGAGAAACAACATATTTAGCCATTCTTTCGATGTCCCCTAATTCAGCTACATAACCAGTTTCGCCATGAAAAACAACTTCAGGTATCCCTCCAATATTTGAGGCAACAACGGGAACCCCGCAGCTCATAGCTTCGAGAGCGGATAGCCCGAAACTTTCTGACTGACTTGGCAATAAGAAGATATCGCTAATTGATAATAATTCAACCAGTGAGGTCTGAAGCCCAAGAAACCTGACATTGCTTGAAATATTCAGATCCCTGACTAATTTTTCTGCTTCGCTTCTGTCAGGACCATCGCCTATTAATAATAATTTTGCTTTTTTAAATTTCAAGACTTCAGAAAGGATTTTAATCGTATCCGGGACACGTTTAACAGGGCGAAAATTCGAAATATGGATAAGAATAGCCTCGTCTTCGTCAGCAAATTGTTTACGAAGAAATGGATAATGCATCCTCTTGTAAAAATTTGTATCTACAAAATTAGGGATGACCTCGATTTTTTTTCCTGTGTTAAAATGCTGATAAGTCTTTTGAGCGAGATAGTCCGAGACAGATGTAATTGCATCGGAGTGCTCTAATGAATATTTTACAATGGGATGAAACGCAGGTTCCAAACCAACAAGAGTAATGTCTGTCCCGTGGAGAGTAGTAACAAGTTTCAAGCTATCAGACTGATTTAATATATCTTTTGCAAGGAAACCACTGATAGCATGTGGAATTGCATAATGAACATGAAGTATATCAATTTTTTCATATTTTGCTACGTCTATAATTTTTCCTGTAAGTGCAAGAGTATATAAATTAAATTCAAATAAGGGATAATGAGGTATTTCGACTGCGTGATAAAAAATGTTTTCCTGAAAGCTATCAAGGCGGGTTGGCAGCGAATAAGATATAAAATGAACCTGATGATTATTAGCAGCCAACAAATGACCAAGCTCAGTAGCAACAATTCCACTGCCACCATAAGTTGGATAACAAACTATTCCGATTTTCATTTCAAGACTAATAAAAAATGATTACAAAGTCGAATGATACTGACATTTATTATACTATCGAAGCCAGAGAACGATATGAATCAAAGGTGAAAGGCTCGAGATTTATAGCAACAGTTTCTCCGGCAAATTCAAAGTGGGAAGCAATTGCTTTCATAGATACAATCAAAGCTGAATTTTTCGATGCCACGCATAATTGCTGGGCATACAGGATTGGGTTCGACGGTCTTGAATATCGCTCCTCGGATGATGGTGAACCGAATGGTTCAGCAGGCAAACCCATTCTTTTTGCGATTCAAAAGCACGATTTGACCGACATAGTTGTGGTCGTTACCCGCTACTTCGGCGGGACAAAATTGGGGATTGGTCCTCTTGCAAGAGCTTATTCAGATTCAGCCTCCAATGTGCTTAATCTTTGCACAAAAAAACCAGTTTACCGAACGATAACATTGAAAATTTTTTGCACCTACGAAGATTATCAAACTGTGAAAAAAATAGTTGTCAGAGATGCTATTGAATTTAAAGAATCATTTCAGGATGCAGTGGAAATAATAGCAGATATCCCTATTTCTAAATCTGAAATTTTCACTCTGGAAATTCAAGACCAAACATCCGGAAGAGCCGGAACAGTTATTTTTAAAAATTAAAAAAAATATGAAAATAATAAAAAGCAGAAAAGAAATGCAACAATTCTCTCTGGAGAAAAAACAGCAGGGAAAGGTCATTGGATTTATTCCAACAATGGGTTATCTTCACGAGGGGCATCTTAGTTTAATAAGAAAATCAAAAGAAATGACAGATATTACTATTGCATCAATTTATGTCAATCCCACTCAATTTGCTCCCGATGAGGATTTCTCAAAATATCCAAGAGATTTCGAAAGAGATAAAACGCTTGCGGAAAATGCTGGTTGTGATGCAATCTTTTTTCCAAGCGATATTGATATGTATCCTAACGGATTTGAAACTATGGTCGTCGTTGATAGTATAACAAAAAAATTTGAAGGCGAAAAAAGACCTGGTCATTTCAACGGTGTTGCAACAGTGGTAACAAAATTATTCAATGCTGTATTGCCGAATGTAGCTTTTTTCGGACAGAAAGATTATCAACAAACCTTAGTGATAAAAAAACTCGTCGAGGACTTATTATTTCCAATTTCTGTGGTTATTGTTCCAACATTTCGGCAATCAGATGGTCTGGCAATGAGTTCACGAAATGTCTATCTCAGCACATACGAAAGAACCCGGGCTAATATTATCTACAAGACCTTACTAACCGCAAAGGAAGCAATAATTAATGGAGAAAAACGCAGGAAAATAATAAATGCAATAATGATAAACAGTTTAAGAAGCGAACCGTTAGTCAGGATAGATTATGCCTTAGCTGCTGATGCTGAAAATCTGTCCGAGCCAGAAGAGTTTAAGATCGGTCAGCAAATTGTTTTATTAATAGCAATATATATAGGCAAAACAAGGTTGATTGATAATATGTTAGCCATCATCCCGAATCCAGATAATTAGCACGAACTCAATCATTTAATAAAAATAAGAATAATAATAACAGAGAAAAAAACGTTTGAAAATTCATAAAATAGAGATATATTTGTAGTTCTTTAAAATTAAATTTTGCGGAGGATTTTTCATTGAAGAAAATAATTGGGAAGGTATTGCTCGTTGTTTTACCAATTGTGGCAGCGATATTATTATTATACCCTACATACCGTGCTAATGAACTGATAAAGATCCAGAATGAAGTCTATGAGCTTGCAAAAAAAGATACAAGCTCTGCAGATTCATTAGCAAGAATCGAAAATTTTGAGAAACAGTATGGAGCAGAACTTTTGAGTGCAAAACAAAACCGTCTTAAACTTGGTCTTGATTTGCGCGGCGGTATGTATGTTACACTTGAAGTTGATATTATCAGACTGCTCGAAGAATCAGCACAATCAGATCAGATTGATGACACTTTTATGGAAGTACTAAACAAAACAAAAGCCGAAACCATAAATACCGATGAAGACGTCATAGATATTTTCTACAGAAATTTTGAACAAATAGCAAAGCCAAAGAGAAAATTTTTATCTGATTATTTTGATTTTGGTGGCGAAAGCGCCGAAGCAATGTCAGAAGAAAAAATTCTGGAAACACTCAAAGCCAACGAACAAGACGCTATTGATCAAGCTATGCAGGTAATTCGTCAGAGAATTGACAAATACGGTATTGCCGAACCTACAATTCAAAAGCAGGGCGCAAGAAGAATTCTTCTTGAATTGCCGGGTGTTACAAATGAAGTCGAAATGAGACAGCTACTTCAAACCACTGCAAGACTTGAATTTAAACTGGTCAAAAACGATGAAGTAACTGTTTCTGCTTTTTATGCTATTGATAAATTTCTTGCAAGAGAAGCAAAACTAAAGAAAGGATTGAATATTCAAGATACGACAAATGCTGTTCAGGATACTAATTTAGTTAAAGCTAAAGCAGACACTACTTCAAATCTTGCTAAAAACGATACAACAAAAACTGACACAACCAAACAGGCATCAGCTGATACAACCAATCCTTATGCAGGATTATCTGAAGAGGAAACAAGAAAAAGATATCTTGAAGATCATCCTTTTACTTCACTTTTCGAAACATGGTTCATACCAAAAGGAAAAAATCAGCGACCACAGATGATAAATTACATTGTTGATAATTTCCCGAAAGGCGACTATAATTTTCATATCTATGAGCCTGTAATCAAAAAGTTCAACCAGATTATTTCAAGATATGAAATAAAAGAATTATTACCCTATGGAACCCAGATTTTGTTCAGCGCTAAGCCTCAAATAAACAAAGATAATGCTGGTAAGGAAATTAAATCCTATAATTTCTTTGTACTAAAAAAAGACCCCGAATTGACAGGTGATGTGGTTACTGATGCTATTGCAACCTATGACCCACAGAACAATCAACCAATTGTTTCAATGTCAATGAATGATGAGGGTTCTGACAGATGGGCAAAAATCACTGGCGAGAATATACAGAAAAGGATTGCTATTGTACTTGACGATCAGGTCTATTCAGCTCCTGTTGTCCAGAACAAAATTATTGGCGGAAATTCCCAAATAACCGGTATGAGTGATGCCGAGGAAGCCAAACTATTAAAAATCGTTCTTAAAGCTGGTGCTTTGAAGGCACCGGTTCAGATTATTGAAGAAAGAGTTGTCGGTCCATCACTGGGCGAAGATTCAATTAATAGCGGATTAACCTCATTTCTCATAGCAATCATACTTGTAGTTTTGTTTATGACTATTTACTATAATGTTGGAGGCATAATTTCCGTTATAGCCGTTATGATAAACGTATTGCTGATACTTGGGGTTCTCGCTGCATTTCAGGGAACTCTGACTCTGCCGGGTATCGCTGGTATAATATTAACAATAGGTATGGCTGTTGATGCTAATATTCTTATTTACGAAAGAATCAGGGAAGAATTAGCCCGTGGCAGGTCAATAAAATCGGCAATAGATGAAGGATTCAGCAAAGCCTTAAGTGCTATTCTGGATTCTAACATAACAACATTCATAACAGGATTGATATTGTTCTTTCTTGGAACCGGTCCAATCCAAGGTTTTGCTATGACTTTGATGATAGGTATTTTAGGTACTTTATTTACAGCAATTGTCCTTTCGAGAGCAATGATAAATATTTTCATTTTAAGAGGAGCTACTACATTTAATTTTGGTCAACCAAAAAGTTTAACAGCTTAATAAGGAATCAGATATGCAATTTTTCAAAAAGACAAATATTAATTTTATTGGTGTAAGATTTCAATTCTTTATATTTTCTCTCGTTTTCATAATCGGTGGTTTAATAGCCACTTCAATTCTTGGAATAGAATATGGTATTGATTTCGTTGGTGGAACTGAAGTAGGTGTCAAATTCGAGAAAGAAGTAAATACTGATTTAATCCGTGATGCTATGACTAAAGCCGGTTTCACCGGCTCGGAAATTAAATCATTTGGTGAGGAAGGTCAGCATTTGATCAGACTGAAACAAACCGGAAAAATCGCCGAACAAATTGTTGATGCATTGCAAAAAGCTTTCCCAAATAATACTATTACATTATTGAAAGCTGATACCATTGGACCAAAAATCGGCTCTGAATTGAGGAATCAAGCTATCCTTGCACTTCTTTTGGCAATTATAGGAATACTAATTTATATCGCCTTCCGATTTGAGTTTGTTTTTGGTCTCGGAGCTATTGTTGCTCTGGTGCACGACGTTCTTTTTACCCTTGGCATAGTTGTTGTTTTCCACCATTTAGGAATCATAGATCTTGAAATGAACCTTTCACTTCTTGCTGCTTTTCTGACTGTCATCGGTTATTCTGTTAATGATACTGTTATTATATTTGACAGAATCCGTGAAAATAGGGAAAAGCATAAAGGGATGAATTTTATCAAAATGGTTAATCTTAGTATAAATGAGACATTGAGCCGAACAGTGAACACAGTTCTAACCGTCGTTCTGGTTTTAATAACTTTGGTCTTAGTTGCAGGACCTGTTTTGCAAGGATTTGCCTTTACAATGTTAGTCGGAATTTTAGTAGGAACATATTCTTCAATTTATATTGCCAGTTCTTTCGTCATCTGGTTCCTTGAAAAAGTTAAAAAAGTAAAATTCGACGAAGAAACAAGTAAAAAACCAGCTGTTTCAACAGCTTTATAAATTTATATCAACCATCATTTGAATATGGGTTCTGATTTTGTTATAGAAAAAATTACAGGCAAGGAAAATACTACTCTGGTTAAATTCGGCAATCAGCTTTTAGGTGGCAATGATGCGTTAAATCTAATTAGCAAATTAAATGGATTAGCATCGAAAAGAATTAAATTTGTTGTTGCAGACCTCTCTAAAGTTGAAATAATAAACTCGTCCGGTCTTGGGATGTTAGTTAGTGCCTTAACAACATTAAAAAAATACGAAATCGAATTTTTGCTTTGTTGTGTTCCTGAGAAAGTGCAAAAATTGTTGGAAATGACCCATTTAAACAAAATTTTCAGAACTTTCGAAAGTAAAGAAAAAGCTTTAATATATTTAGAAAAATTAGATTAGTTAATCATTCTTTCTGCACTTTTTTTTAATTTACTCCGATACTTAATCGGAGTTTTTTTATGGAAATTATTATAAGTAAATTACTTGGTGTTTTAGGTATTATCATAATTTTTTTCATTCTTTGGATTTTGTCTAAGAATAAAAAAAACTTCCCGTTTAGAATAATACTTATTGGCATATCCTTACAGCTTACAATCGCAATAATAATCCTATATATTCCTGCTACTTTTTTTGTTTTTCAATGGATTGGCGATAGAGTGAGGGATTTTCTGGATTTCAGTAAAAAAGGGGCAGAATTTCTTTTTGGTAATATTGGAAAATCAGAGAATAACAATGTATTTGGCTTTCAATTTGCAATTATTATATCATCAACTATTATTTTCTTTTCTGCTTTTGTCTCTGTTCTTTATAGATATGGAATAATACAAAAAATAGTATATGCAATAGCATGGTTGATGCAAAAAACCATGAAAACATCAGGGGTTGAATCCTTAGCCGTTGCATCTAACATTTTTTTAGGCCAAACTGAAGCTCCATTGCTAGTTAGACATTATCTTAAAAATGTTTCCAGCTCTGAACTTTTCACTATAATGACAGGTGGATTTGCAACAATTGCCGGAGGAGTTATGGCAGCATATATTCAGATGGGGATTTCACCGGTCTTTCTTATTACAGCAAGTCTGATTTCGGCTCCGGGAAGCATAATTTTATCCAAAATTTTAATTCCACCAACATCTGATTTTCTGAATCTCAAAGAAATAAAAAATATTTCAATACCTCAGAGCAGCAATTTATTGGATGCTATAACACAGGGAGCAGCAGACGGAATGAAGCTTTCGCTCAATATTATAGCTGTTCTCATTGCATTTATTTCTTTGATTGCATTGATTGATTCTGGATTAAGCATAACAAATCAATGGCTTGCAGGTATTGGTTTTAATTACTTTCCTACCAGTATCAAAGAAATTTTCGGATATATTTTCCAGCCATTTGCTTATTTTGTCGGCGTTCCCGCTTCCGAAGCAAAAATTTTAGGAAGTCTTATAGGAACCAAAATAAGTCTTAATGAGTTCCTTGCCTATGCCGATTTGTCGCAGCTAATACTTGAACATAAGATATCAGAAAGGACTGCTTCAATTGCCACATTTGCTCTTTGTGGTTTTGCGAATTTTGGATCAATAGCTGTTCAAATTGGTGGTCTTGGTGCTCTTGTTCCTGAAAAACGAGCAGAAATAGCACGATTTGGTATAAAAGCAATGTTTGTTGGAGCTTTTGTCAACTTATTAACAGCTTTAATAGCAAGTTTCTTTATTTAATTTAAATATTCAAAACAACGAGTTTTTTATTTCTGGAATTATTAAATATTTTTTGAAATTTTAATTATTAAAATTCAAAACTCACACCAATACTCGGCAAAATACCGAAAGACCTTTGAATTTCAGGTTGATTTTTTCTTTGATCCCAGCGAATTCCGGAGGGATTCTTGGTTGAAAAAATATTCTGAATATCAAGATATGTAATCAATGAAAAATTTGAAAACATCCATCTTTTATCAATCCTGACATCAGTTGCACGAAAGATATCAAGCCGATCGCCTTCGTTATAACGAGCAAAATCCTTTTGTCCATAGAATACACTATTAGGATCGGTAATGTATGGTGTGGTAGGTATCCCGATGGCAGCACGATATTTGAAGCTGAATTCCCACTCCATTGATGGTTTATATCCAAGTGAGAGATTGAAAATTAAAGGTGTGTCGTAAGCACCAATTCTTTCTACGCCATCAATAGATTTAAACTTTGTTTGAGAATAAGTAACGCTAAGCAAACCAAAAAAGGGGAGTTCATTGGTGTATTTCTTTTGAATAAATAATTCAGCACCTCTTGAAAATCCTTCTGCAACGTTAATCAAAGGTTCAAGCCCAAATGGAATATCACTTGTTATATCATCAAATCCAGAGGGGGAAAGCACTGCTTGTGGTCTGAACACTCTGCCGGGATAGCTGCCATACCATTTATAAAACACTTCCAGCTGAACTTTGACATCCTCGAGAGGTGTATGCTCATAACCAAAAACAAGCTGATCAGCCCTCAATGGATTTAGTTTCTGGTTTTCATCCCCTAACAACCAGATGTAAGAGGGAGATTGATAAAATCTCCCGGCACTGAAAATCACAGCAGAAACAGGATTAATCTGATATATAACTGATAGCCTCGGGGAGAAAAATAGCTTGTCAACGGTGAAATTAAAATAATCTAATCTCCCCCCTAAAGTAACTTTGTGCAAACCAATGCTGGTAGTTGCGGAAGCAAAGGTTGAATTTTTGATTGCAGAAAATGATGTATCAACTTTCAATTCTCTTGGTATCCCATTTGCATCTCTTCGCAGAAATCCGGGAATTATAATATTATAATCAAGTGAGGTTGCCCATTTTAGCTGATTACCAACTACAATATTAAATTTATCGGAAAGCATTAAATCAAGTTCAGTTTTCAAACCGGTTTCGGCTTCTTTAGATTTATTCTGGAAAACTGTTTTGAGATTTGAATCATTCTGAAATGTGTTGAAATCAACAAGAACTTCACTCAATGTAATGTTTAGGAAACCTTTATCAAAAATATGTTTCCAATTCAAACCAGAAAAATACTGTTTCTGGTTTGGCACAGCCACTCTGCTGTTCGAAGCCCTTTTGTCATCATCATCATTATTCAAAATAACATCATCCAAGGCACCAATCGTTAGGAAAGAAAATATATTTTTCTGGTCGAGTCTGTAATTTAGTTTTCCGGTAAAATCCCAATATTGAGGTATAAAACCAAAACCGGCAGCTTTAAAAATTAAATCAAGATAACTTCTTCTGGCATTTAATATGAAAGAACCATTTTCGGAAACTGGTCCTTCAAGACTCACCCCAAATCCTGTAGCGGAAAGAATTGCTTTGCCACCTAATTTATCCTCGTTTCCATTGCGAAGAGAAATATTGGTGATTGATGATAACTTGTCACCATATTGAGCACCGAAACCACCAGCTGAAAAGGACACATTTCTTACAAAATCAATATTTATTAATGACAGAGGTCCGCCTGAAGTACCTTGTGTACCGAAATGATTAATATTAGGCACTTCAATATTATCAACAATGAAGAGATTTTCATAAGGAGCTCCTCCTCTGACAAGTAAATCATTTCTGCCTGCCTGTGTGAAGCCAACTCCGGGAAGAAGAGCAAGGGCACGAATAACATCCTCCTGCACTCCGGGAGCTCTTCGGATGTCCTCAGAACTAAATGTTTGAGTACTGGTTACACTTTCGGCCTTTTTCAGAAAGAAGCTACTCCGAACCTCAACATCTCCTAATTCAATAATTCGTTCAACAAGATCAATTTCTAATTGAACAGGCTTTACAGAATTCACATTCACATCTGTTTGAACATAAGTTTGGTAACCAACTCCAGAAAACCTGACTGAATAAACACCAACGGGTATATTTTTAATTCTGAACTCACCATTTGGATTAGTAAAAGCTCCGAGATTTGTGTTAACAAGGCCGACTGTTATCCCAGTAATGGGCTTTTGAGTCATAGCTGAAACTACACGACCAAAAATCTCGCCTGTTTTTTCAGCACTTTGTTCTTGAGCTGAAAGAATAATATTAACGAAGAAAAATAAACAAACTGTTACAACAAATTTTAGCTTTTTCATCAGACACATCAATTATACAAAAAAACAAGTTGAATAACGTTAAGATATTTTTTTTATTTGACTAATTTCTATTTAATTGTTGAAAAATAATTCATTCGAAATTTTGCAAAAACAGATATAATCAATAATTTGAAGTAAAAAATATGTAATCTAAATCACAAAATAAAATGAAAAATCTGCCTAAAAATGCTTAATTTTGTAAGTTAAATAAACATCAGAATATAAAAAAATGTCATTATTCAATACAAAAGAGCAAATAGTACCAACAGTCTTAGAAGATGAAATAAAAAGTTCTTACCTTGACTATTCAATGTCAGTTATTGTTTCAAGAGCCTTACCTGACGTTCGGGATGGATTGAAACCTGTCCACAGAAGGATTCTATATGCGATGCAGGACATGGGCATGGCACCCAATCGTCCATATAAGAAATCTGCTCGTATTGTTGGAGAAGTCCTTGGTAAATATCACCCCCATGGCGATAGTGCAGTATATGATGCTATGGTCAGGATGGCTCAGGAATGGTCAATGCGATATCCACTAATTGACGGGCAGGGAAACTTTGGTTCAATTGATAATGACCCACCTGCTGCAATGAGATATACCGAGGCAAGATTGACATGGATTGCAACAGAAACATTGCGAGACATAGACAAAAATACAGTGGATTTTCGCCCGAATTTTGATGATTCTTTGATGGAACCAACAGTTCTACCATCAGTGGTTCCCACTTTGCTTTTGAATGGCGCAAGTGGTATAGCTGTTGGAATGGCAACAAATATACCACCACACAATTTAAAAGAGATTATTAGCGGATTAAAGGCTTTAATACAGTATCCCGAGCTAACTTCAGAAGATTTAATCAAATACGTCCCTGCTCCTGATTTCCCAACTGCTGGAATTATATATGGTTACGATGGGGTCAAAGAAGCATATACCACCGGCAGAGGCAAAATAATGTTGAGGGCGAGAGCTGTTATTGACGAAAGTAGAAGCGGAAAAAGCTCAATCATTGTCTCCGAGTTGCCTTATCAGGTAAACAAAGCCTCACTGCTCGAGCGAATTGCCGATTTAGTGAAAACAAAAACAATTGAAGATATCACAGATGTTCGTGATGAATCAGATAGAGATGGAATCCGAGTAGTAATTGAAGTAAAAAGGGATGCTAATCCCACAGTTGTTCTTAATAATTTGTATAAGCACACCCAGATGCAGGTTACATTTGGTGTGATAATGCTGGCACTGGTTAACGGACGTCCCAAGGTTCTAACATTAAAAGAAATGATGCAACATTTTATAGAGCACAGAAATGTTGTTATAATCAGAAGAACCCAGTTTGAACTCGACGCTGCCGAAAAAAGAGCACATATTCTCGAAGGTTTGATTATTGCTCTTGATAATCTTGATGAAGTGATAAAAACTATCAGGGAATCGGCTGATCCAAAAACTGCCTCTGCAAGGTTACAGGAACGTTTCGGTTTAACTGAAATTCAGGCTAAAGCAATTCTCGATATGAGATTGCAAAGACTTACCGGGCTCGAAAGAGATAAAATCCATAGTGAATACAAAGAAGTTATAGAAACAATTGAAAGATTACGCTCAATTCTTGCAAGTAAAGAATTGCAAATGCAAATAATTTCTGATGAATTAACCGAGATAGAGAAAAAATACGGAGATAGCAGAAGAACAGAAATTATTTTTGACTCAAAAGAATTCACTATTGAAGATATGATTGCCAATGAGGATATGATTATCACAATATCTCACAGAGGTAATATAAAAAGGACACCAGTTTCGAGCTATCGCCGTCAGCAAAAAGGCGGCAGGGGTTCAAGCGGTGTGTCAACCTATGATGATGACTTTATAGAGCATATTTTCAGAGCATCAACGCATCATCACTTGCTTTTCTTTACTGATATGGGGCGCTGCTACAAAGTCAAAGTATATGATATCCCCGAAGGAAGCAGAAATTCAAAAGGTAAATCACTTGCAAATGTTATTCAAAAACAACCCAACGAAAGGGTTACTGCTTATCTTCCAGTAGTTGAATTTAATGATGAAAACTTTGTACTTATGGTAACCAAATTCGGGACAATCAAAAAGACCTATCTTTCCAACTTTGCTAACGTTAGAACGAATGGAATAATCGCCATAAATCTGGATGAAAACGACCGTCTCGTTTCTTCGAGAATTACTGACGGAAAATGTGATGTTATTATAGGAACAAGACACGGTCTTGCCTGCCGTTTCAGGGAAAGCGACGTTAGACCAATGGGAAGAACAGCAGCCGGTGTAAAAGGTATTTCTCTTTCGGATGGAGACTACGTTATAGCCATGATTGTCATTAAAAGACCTGACTCACAGGTTCTTGTAGTTGGTGATAAAGGTTATGGCAAGCGAACAAGGTATGAAGATTTCAGGCTGACAAGACGCGGTGCAAAGGGGGTTATCTCGATGAATATTACCGAGAAAACCGGTAACGTCATCGGTATGTTAGCAGCTTCAGATTCTGAGGATCTGGTAGTTATTACTGTAAATGGTATATTGATCCGTCAGCATGTTAAAGATATAAGGACAATAGGCAGAAACACACAGGGTGTCAGACTGATAAAACTTGACGAAGGTGATTCGATAGCAGATATCACAACTGTTTTACACGAAGAAGTTGATGATTCTCTCCCGAATGATAACGGAGGAGACGAGGATGCTGGTTCAGTTCATACCTCCGAAAGCAATACCAGCCAGGAGGAATCGCCTGAACAACCCCATTTGTTATAAGTATTTTGGTCAATCCAATTTGATGTTTTTTGGTGAAAATAATAATCAATATCATTTTTTTTGGCTTCATTTTTTTATATGATTCTTGTTTAATTTTTGCTTTTAGTGATACACTTCAAACCGCAAAAAATGATATTGACACTGTTGTTTCACCAAAACAGGAGAAAAAGAATACTATTGAACTTTTCGAGCCTCTAAAAATTCACGGGAGCATTTCAAATAAAAAAATTAAACCCTATTTTGTCATTTCCAAAGATTCAATTTTATTTTCTGATTATACTTCATTATCAGATATTTTTTCAGAAAAATTGGTGATTTATCCCTTGCATCTGGGCAATTACTCCAATCTTAACTCATTTTCGATTCTGGGGGGATTTCCAAACAGTCTCTCATTTCATTATAATGGTAGAACAATCATTGATTTTCAATATCCTTTCTTCAATTTCGATACGTTCCCTGTGGAGTTTTTCGAAAATATAGAAATATTTACCGGTTCTGATGCAATCATCCTTTCAGAAAATTCATCCACAGCTTTAATTAATTTTCAGGAAAAAATATATAACACAAAAAAACCATACACAAAAATATGGTTTTCTCAGGCAGCTTATGACTTTTTGGCTTCCGATGGTGTGTTCAGTCAAAATTTTATGCCAAATGTTAACTTTACTTTCGGATATCGCAGAATGTCAGTCAAGGGACGTTTTGATAACACATGGATGGATTCATGGAACTTACGTGGAGGTTTAAGATGGAACATAAATGAAAAAACAAATATATCACTTGTGAACATTTTCACTAATCACGGTCAAGGCACTAATGGCGGTATTGATAAAACTTTGTCCCAGAATTTATTTGATGAATTAATTGCAAATCCAAGATATGACCAATTGAACGAACGTGTTTATAAACATGATTTAACTTTAACTCTAACATCAATTTTTACTAATAATCTCGATTCCGATACATCAGAAATAAATCATAACAATGATATTTTAGATGATATTAACCCGAATCAATACCAAAGTTCGGGCATAATTAACTCATCCTTATTTTTTACTCATTCGGAATGGAATCAAAAGCGACAGGAAGAATTATTTCGCAACGAAAATGATTCAATTATTTTCACTAAAAACTATTCTGTTCTCTTCGGTTTAAACACTTCAATTGATTTATCATTAGTCTCATGGTTATCATTCAAAACAGGTGCTGAAATAAGCTATATGAAAATAGACAAGGGGATCTATTATTCTTCTCTGGATAATCTGAAATGGTCTGCATACGGACGATTTAGAACTAATTATTTTTCTAATAAATTTAGTATTTCGGGTGGAATCAGAACAGGTGTCAATCACAATTATTATTTTTTTAACGGAGGAATAAAACTGAATTATATATTTGATAATAAAACAGATGTTTTAATTGATTTTTCAAAATTCGACAGAACTCCTTCGCCATCCGAAGGTTTTGATTTATCCAAAGAAACAGGAATTTTAATTTTTGGTAATTTTAAACATATAACTGACTTATTTGATATAACATCAGATATCTTTTACCGAGATATTAAGTCTCCAATAATTTCAAAACTTAACCTCACAGATAACATAATTCGGGATTTATTATTTATTAATGAGGACAATCTAAAGAGCTATGGAGTGAGTCTCTCTTTGAAATTTTCCCTGATAAAAAACCTTCACACAAAGATAAAAGTGATAGCACAAAAATATTTTTTAAATGACAATCCAACAGATATTTTACCATTATTTTATCCAGCTTTCGATACATATTACGAATTAACCCGTGGCAGAAGCTACGTTCGGTTGGGATTAAATGCAGCTGTTATACCCGGACACAAAGGAATGACCTTCAATCCACTCCACCGCATTTATGTTTTCAATAATAATCTTGCAGAAGCAGAGCAGGAATCATCACCATTTTTTTTTAATGGTCTTAATGTTTATGGAAGTGCCAGATTGGGAACAGTTTACGTTAATATCTCATTACAAAACATTATTTCAACTGATTATTATTATATAAAATATTATCCTATGTATGACAGGAATTTAAGAATTTCACTTCATTGGGCTTTTGATAATTAAAAAAATTCCCATGAAAACGGGAATTAATATTTGAAAAAAATATTTAGCTATTTTTATTCCTCAGGAGGAAAAGCTTTTGAAAGCTTAAGAGCAAGTTCCCTCATAACCTCGGGTTTATCATAATAGCCGGAATTTATTCTTGACTGAATCAATTGCATTCTTTTTCCTTCATTCGAAATTTCGAGTTTATCATTCACAGAACTTTTAGCCTGCTCTTCCTGAATCTTTTGACTCTGGATGAGTTCTTTTTCCTTGAGAGATAATCCCTGTTGCTCATTAACCCGATAGAGGTTTTCGCTGTTGATTTTGTTTATAGTCATACTAACCCTATTTAATATAAATTAATAACGATTTATTTTTATTTAAATTTCTTAATTTTTCACCTAATTCATCTAATTTATTTTTTATAACTAATAAATTATCGGCATCATTTTTTAAAAGTTTATCCATTCTGTTTCTTAATTGACTTTTCATCTCAGGTGATAATGCTTTGTTGTCAGAATGATACCAGAAAGCAATTTGCTCCAAAGACTCTTTCCTTTCATCATATAGTTTCATCAAAATATCAATTTGAGCAGAATGTAAACCATTAATATCCGATAAAAAGGCAGATATCTGATTGGTTTTTTCCTCCAGATTTTCAAAAGCTGAATTAATAGATTCGTTATACAATTTCATTTGTCAAAATCCCACTTTCCATAGATTTTGCAACAATACGGGCAATTTTGAGAGTAATTTCCGGAGGATATTGCTGCAATACCTCTTTTGTTTTATTATCAATTACTTTGATTATCATTTTATTAGTTTCTTTATCTTTAGTAATTTCGAAAGAAACAGTATCTTCGCCAACGAGTGACTTCAATTTATCAGCAATTTTAGAATAGTCAGGTTTTTTTTCTTCTGTCTTTTCTTTTCTGAAAATTGACTTAAAGCTGGTATTGACAGCTGCCTGCTCAAGAACTGCTGAAGAATTATTTACCCAAAAATTGTTTGTCTCCGAATTTCTATCTTTTGGGACAATGGTTTCATTATAAGTCTTCGATATCACGGATGGCAAACTCTGAATATTATTAACCATGTTTACCTCCTTTTGTAAAAATTTGAGGTAATTTAGTTATTCCAGATGTAGGGTTTGAAATGTTCAACAGTTCAACATAAGGAGTATGATGAGAATTGTTATATTTTACATCACGGAACAACTAAACACCTCAGTTATTAACTTACAGAAAAATTAGACAATAGTGTATTATATTGATTCTGTGCTTCAAGATAAACTTTTAGCATAGACATATATTCTTTTTTTAAATTCTCTGCTTGCCGATCAATACTTGCAGTAACTTCTTTGTTACGCTTTATGGTTTGATCAATTTGATCGCCCAGCGATTTTCTTTTTGATTGAATTAATCCTTTATCACCAAGAAGCATCTCAATGGATTTTTCAATCTTTTTTGCAAATCCATCGTTTGCTGTGAATAAATTAGCAACTTCTTCAGGATTATTTTTTAATGCCTGAGTTAATTTCGATTTATCATTTATAGATAATGTCCCATCATTGTTTATTTTAATTCCAATATCAGTCAGATATTTCATATCACTCCCCGAAAGTGGAGTAATTGACTGGCTGGAAATTGCCCTGATATTAAAAAGCAGGGAACCTAAAGAACTTTCTGACTTCAAAATACTGTTATTTGATTTCAAAAATTTCATTAAGTCATTGTAGCTATTAAGTATCGGGTTGATCAAACTTTCAACACCATTAGTATTCACTTCCGAAGTTAGGTTAACAGCCTGCTCACTGCTTTCCTGAGCTTTTAAAAGGGTCAATGTTACACCCGGGAGAACATCATTGATGGAATTACTTTCTCTCGATATGTTAAGTCCGTTTACCTCAATTTCGGAATTCAGCTGTTCAATATTAGACAATTTATAATAAGCATATTGATTTCCTGCAATATTTTGAGTTCGGTTGTCAGAATTTGGGTTTACATTATCAAGCCCTAAAGCATTAAGAATATTACTACCATTATCATCGAATGTGATTTTATTTGATTGCCCGGGCTCTTTGGCTGTTAGTGTTATTCTACCGGTTGAGGTAGTATCCTTAACGTAGGAAGCAGCAACTTTGACATCAGAAGTAGAATTAATTGCAGACACAATGGCTTTCATCGCCTGTTCATTTGTTGAACCTTCTGCTATTGTAACTTTGATTTCTTTGCCATTGATTTTAAAGGTTAAATTTTCACCGGAAACGTTAAATATTTCGGTTTCACCTATATTCAATCTCTTGGTTATTAATATGTCGTTGGAAGCTAACCTGTTAACCTTGACTGTATTAATACCCAAAATGGCGTCTTTGTCCGCAGTTGCAGTAACAACGTCACTTTTTGATGAAGAGACACTTTTTATTTTAAACTTTGATGATGCATTGGAAGCTGTAAAAACATCAATATTATTAATTAAACCATCAATTTTTGATTTGAGCTGATTAAAGAATTGCTGTTTTTGTTCGAGAAATTTTTGTTTGTTGGTAAGCGCATCAATTCTGTTCTGCTGAGACCTTTTATATGCTTCAGCCAATTGGTCGGCAGCAGTTGTGCTTTTGTTCGAGTTGTTCTGAGTTAAACTCTGTATTTGACTTAATAAATCAGACATTATTATAACAATCTATTCTAATACTATATTCTTCATCCTTGAATTATTATACATAATTATAAGCAGTTCCATCTAAATACAATTAAATTATCGTCATTCATAGTTAAAAGCTTTAGCCCATGCATCTCTAAGCTCTTTAATAATATAAGAAGCCTCATCAATGTTTTTCTGGAATAAACATCTCTGGGTATATTCATAAAGACGATAGAGCCTTGTGGCTGTATCTTCAATTTCGAAATTCAGCGAACCCATCAATTCAATGAGAATTTTGCTCATTTTAGGAACATCTTTTCTTTTGGCACTGACAAGGAATAAATCATACATTTTTAAAATGAGTTTTTCTTTATCCCATGACATAACTTCTTGTTCCAGATAGGATGGAACATTGCCATCTTTGTTAGTACCGTAAGCTCTTTTGGCTGCAAGTTGCTGTGAAGCTGTTAACATATTTATACACCTCATGTGTTAATATTAAAGGAAGGCGGATTAATTTCAAAATACCGCCTTCCAAAAAATCCTTTTATTTCAAATTACATCTCACTCAGTTTTATTTTATCTAAACAGCTGCAGGAAAGCCTGTGGTTGCTGATTAGCCTGAGCTAAAGAAATCAAAGATGCTTGTTGCAAAAATTGTGCCTTAATTAATTCAAGTTGTTCGCTTGCAACATCTGCGTCCTGAATTCTCGAAATAGCCGCATTGTAATTGGTTATCTGAGACTTCAACAATTCTTCTTGTGAATTAATTCTAACCTGAATTCCACCAAGATATGAAGCAACTTTGTTAACATTATTCAACGCTGTTGCCAAACTGGTTAAAGTTAGACTAATTTGTGAAGTTGAGAAAACACCAAGATCAGTCTCAGAAACATTATTCAATGATTCGAGATTCAATCCTACAACACCTGCAAACTGATTTGTGTTTCCACCCGGTGCTGTGGCATCTTTGGTAGCATTTAAATTGAAATTATTTCCTGCAACATTGAAATCAGCATTTCCTGTTGTCAGGTCAATACCAATTGATAGCAAGTTATTATTTGCATAATAACCAATAACCCAAGAACCGGAAAATGCACCCTGTAGTAACTGCTTGCCACCGAAGACGGTTGAATCAACAACAAATTGAATCTGTTGAGCCAATCTGTAAGCTCCTTTTGCCAGAGCCACTTTTTCATCAGTTCCCATAGCACCAGATGATGCTAATGCTGCTGAATCTTTGATCTGGGTCAAAAGTGAGTTAATGTTGTCAAGAGCGTCCTGACCTATTGCAGAGACATTCAGAGCTTCGCCTGCTGCTTTGAGTGCTGACTGCAAACCACCATTTCGAGCCATTAAAGCTCTTGAAGTGATGTATCCAGCTACGTCATCGGCAGCTGTATTGATTCTTTTACCTGTTGACAGTCTTAACTGTCGGAGTGCGATGTTGTTTGAACTTGCTTGTAATGCATTGTATGCATTTTCTGCTGGTGTGTTTGTTCTTATTCGAGAACCTCCCGAAATTGCTGTTGGCATAAAAAACCTCCGTGTAATTATTAATCATTTCGGGCTTCCTGCCACTAATTTTGTTTCCTAATCAACAACAATTTTCGGATTGTTTTCAAATAACTTTAACTTGTTTTTATTTTTTTATCTCTGGATCATTCCCTTTCGGGTCTTTTCGTATATTATTGATTCTCTTATTTCCTCGTTTATTGTTATCACATCGTTAAAGAATATCCCTGAAAATAATGCACTGCTTCGTTCATAAGGTTTAACAATTATAAACTCGGTTGCATTCAATTCAGTCCTTCCACAAAAAACTGTATCGCAATCAACTGTAATATTAATCAACTTCCCGTCATTCATAATGATGATTCTTGCTTCTTCCTTTGTTTTTGCCCTGATGGAGTCAACTGTAACAAGTAACCTCCCATTTTCGCTAACTGAACATCCTCTTGATGTATAATCAAATTTAATGAATGGTTGTTCTGGAAAACCATTTTGCACAGTTCGAAAATAGAAAGTCAATCCTTCGCCGTTTATTAATGTAACGGTAAAATCAGCAAGAAGCTGTGTCAATCCTAATGTTCTCAATGAAACCATTGCACCATCATAAAGAATAAATTCATTGTCAGCTGTTATCTCAACTTTTTCAAAATCTGGACTCATTATGAAGCCTTCAATTCTATTGTCGTCTCTTTTATTCAATGAGAACCTATCAGGATGACACCCGGAAAAAAATATGATTATTAAAAAAAATAAAATTAGGACTTTCATTGTATCCTCTTTTTTTTATTTATTGTATCGTAATTCATCAGGGAAAAATATTCTGTCGCTGACCCCAACGCTAACCCCCACATAAGCTCTGGAAAAGCTGATTGGTGCTCCGTATTGGCTTGTAATATCTGAACCAATCCCCAAAGAAGTCTCTCCAGAGGCAAAGCCCATTACCAACCCTATATTAAGAAAATCGCTAATTCTTAAGTTTACTCGATTGCCAACATGAAGAAAGTTCGAAGGATAATAATTATATTCAATAAATGGTTCAGTTGATAGTTCATCAGCAATTATTGTTTGCCAGTACCCAAGTCTGAAAGGAAGAATACCAATCCCCCATTCGTTAAATCCAAGAACAACAAAATTAGCAAGTGAAGTTCCAAGATAAAGTTGATTGTTTAGTATAGGAAGAGCTACAGATGCGTTAGCAATTTTGAAAATAAATCCTGTAAAGACTTTTGTTTCTGAATTTTGAGCCACAGCAGATGAATCAGTGCCAGCGGCTATAAGAGAAGCCTGAATCAGCCCTATATTCCACGATGAATGTTCATGGTCCCTCCATTCTCTATAGGTTTCTGGAACAATGTTAACAAAATCGAGGAATGAGATACCCAGACCAAAATAAGGGAAAACAGAAGTATGACTTTTATCACTTTCGTTGCTAATTCTGACCTGATATGCCTCTTTGGAATTTACTCCTGCAGCTAATCCAGCATAAGCCCTCAGATTTAATCCTCCCAAAGAACCAATATCTAAAGAACCAGATAAATTAACATATTGAGAAGGATACCAGCCAATGCCTAATGATGGAACAATAGCAATATATGGTATCTCTTCCCTTAAATAATACCTCTTTCGGATATATAGAGGGAAAATACTGGATAAAGTGTTTTGTTTCTTTGCAGATGGAATTAAAAATTCTATCATCGAAGTGCCAAAAGTCCAATTTGGTGAATCCTTGAACCAGCGAAGCCTCCATTCCCCTACCCCAATTCTATAAATTCCGCCGCTGAAGAGTTTTCCAGTATCTCCTCTATAATCTGACCTGAGGTTAACAAAATCAGGGAATATACCAAACATGCCTGTTCCATAAGAGCTTTCCCCCGAACCTGTACCAATTAAACCAACACTTTCGAAAACCCCAAGCCTGATAAAATCAGGATATTTTCTCTCGACGATGCTATCCCGCTGATAAAGTCTTCTCTCAGACTTAAATGTCCTTGAGGAAGGATAGACAACACCCATGTCCTGATTCCCGGGGGCATTTTTTTGTTCGTAAGAAAAAATCGTATCTCGCTCCGATATGGTATGAATATCCGTTTCAGTTCTTGTCATTATACTAACACAACTGCTTAGCACAGTCGAGAGGATAATTCCTGCGATGAGTATGATTTTAGCTTTCATAATGATTTATTATATGTAAACAATTCAAATTTTATTCAACAGTTAATTCAATTTTAGTAAAACCAACAAGTTCAGCTAACAATTTGTCTCCTTTTTTTATTTGCCCGACTCCTTCTGGAGTTCCGGTGAAGATGCAATCTCCGGGATTTAATGTAAACACTTTTGATAAATATTCAATAAGTTCCGGGACTGATCGCTCCATATCTTTAGTATTTCCAAATTGTTTCAGTTCTCCATTAACAAATAATCTTAATTCAAAATCAGGTACATTCCCATCAAATTTTTCTGATGGTATCACTTTAGAAATCGGGGCAGAAGTTACAAAACCTTTTGCCACTGCCCAAGGCTGTCCTTTCTGTTTTGCAGAATTCTGAACGTCACGCAAAGTTATGTCAATACCCACAGCATAGCCAGCTATATATTTATGAGCTTGGCTTTTGTCTATATTTGCACAATATTTACCAATGACAACAACCAATTCAAGTTCATGATGACACAAGTTTGAAAAATCGGGAATTTTAATCACTCCACCATTTTCTAAATAAGCGGCTCTCGGTTTTAAAAAAATAACAGGCGATTCGGGTTTTGTTCCACCCATTTCTTTGATATGCTTTGAATAATTACTTCCAATGCAAAAGATGCTTCCAATTTCTATAGTATTTCCATTATCAAATTTCAGATCGAATTTCATATTTTATCTTCTTTTGGTTTAATGAATAAAATAGGAATTTTATTAGTTCTGCTTACTTTGAGATACACTTTTTCACCTGAATCATTTAGAAAATAATTATCGCTATTAACAAAATTATCATTTATATAATGATTAGAAGATGCTGAGAGAGAATCAGTATTTTCAGAAAAAGAAAATACAAATTTAGTTTGCTTGTAAGGTAAATGTGGGTCACTATACACTTTGGACATAATACGACCGAAAATCGGAGCAGCAGCCTTACTTGCATAGGCATAATCCCCGGTAAAAGTAATTCTTCTATCATCAAAACCAACCCAAACGGCACAAACAAGCTGTGGAGTATAGCCTACAAACCAGGCATCTGCATAATCATTTGTTGTTCCTGTTTTTCCGGCAGCCTCACAATTTTTTAGATATTTTTTAACTTCATAGCCGGTTCCACCATTAACGACCCCCATCATTAGTTTCGTCATTTTTTGTGCAATATCAGGCTTAAGAGCATCTTTCTGAAAAGATTTAATTTTGGGTGCTTGAATGACATTGCCCCATTGGTCTTCAATAGAATTTATATAGTAAGGTGAAACACTTGTGCCCTCGTTGGCAAAACCTGTAAATGCCGCTGCCATTTCGTAAGGAGAAACTTCTCCGGCAGCACCGAGACTTAAAGAAGGAAAAGCCCTCAATTGTGATTGTATTCCCATCCTTCTGGCTATTGTAATCACCTTTTCAGGTGAAGTATATTCAGTAATAAGTCTTGCGGCAACAGTATTGATAGACGCAGCAAGCCCTTTTGAAAGAGTAACCGTTTCGCCCGGCTCACAATCACTATGGCCACGAGGTGACCAGACCTCGCCCGAAGGTAAACGATAGGAGAAAGGCCCGCATTCAACTTGAGTATTGATGTCCAGACCATCATCAAGGGCGGCTGCATATACAAATGGCTTAAATGATGATCCGGGCTGCCTTTTTATCTGGGTAACATGATTTAGTGAATGTTTTGAGTCAGGATGATCTTCCATAAATTTTGGAGAAGCTCCAATCATTGCAAGAATTTCTCCTGTTGTAGCATCTAAAACTATCACTCCAACTTGAATAGTAGTTGCAACATTTTTAACAGAATCCACAAAATTTTTATTTCTTTTCATACGCCTTTCAAGTTCTAACCTCTCTGATTCGGAAAGGTTATAGTATTTTGGATAGTTTTTAACAGCTTTTGAAATTAAATCTTCAAGCAATTTTGTATTTTTTGCCCAATTAAAGCTTTTGTTGAATGTATTTTGAAAAATCTTTAAATGTTCTTCAACAGATTGTTTGGTATATAATTGAATTTTTGAATTGAGGGTTGTTTTTATTATAAGCCCGTCACTATAGATATCATGATTTCTTGAAGATAAATCCTTGCCCACCTGAACTCTTATCATTTCAACAAAATGAGGTGCTATCAAAGTTGATGGTTTTCGATAGATATTGGTTTTGGCAAATACTATGGGAACATCAACAGCTTTAACATAGTCATATTCGGATATATAGTTCTGTTCTTTCATCAGCGACAGAACAAGATTTCTTCTTTCTATCGCTTTTTCGTAATTTATTAATCCATTATAATGTTCAGGAGCCTTTAATAAAGCAACCAGAAAAGCACATTCCGAAAGAGTTAGTTCTTTCGGTTCTTTATTAAAATAGACCTCGGAAGCAACCTGAAGCCCATAGGTTCCCCTGCCAAAGCCAACTGTATTAATATACATTTCGAGAATTTCCTTCTTTGTGTAGGTTTTTTCGAGTAATACAGCCGTAATTGCTTCTTTTAATTTTCTTTCGATTGAAACTTCGTGAGTGAAAAATAAATTTCTGGCTAATTGCATTGTAAGGGTAGAACTTCCCTCTTTCAACCTGAGAGCCATAAGGTTCTTAATGGTGGCATTTAAAATTCTTCTTGCGTAAACTCCCCAGTGACTGTAAAAATCTTTATCTTCGGTGGCAATCAAAGCGTTAATGAAATTAGTCGGGATGCTGTCAAATGGGAGTACTACACGCCTTTGCCTGTAGATATGGTCTAAGAGTACTCCATCACTACTAAGAACCTGTGTAGCATAATCTTGCTTAGGATTTTCAAGAGTTTCGAATGATGGCAGTCCCCAAGTTATTGTTGAATAGAAATAAAATCCTCCGATAAAAATCAGAAATATAAAACTTACAACAAGAATTATAAGAAATTTCAAAGGGTTCATTCTTGATCCTTTTTAAGAACTTTTTGCAATTCAACACGACGGCAACGCTTTCTCCAAGCTGGCAAACTCTCTCCTTCCCGGCGTTCGAGTAATTGAGATTCGCCTGCAGATTGACCCTCAAGCTTTTCCCGGGGTATCCCTCTTCGAACCAACTGCTCAATAATAAAATTTACCCTATTTTGACCGAGCCTTTGATTATAAGCATCCGAACCAGCGTCATCGGTATGTCCGATAAGAATCAATTTCTCAACTTTTTCTGTTGTCTGAAGTAAATTCTTTGCTAATAAATCTATGGCTTCCCTCCATGTTTGATTGGTTTCGACACCGTTCGAGTCAAGGGCAAATTTATATGGAGCATTATAAACATCTGTTGGGAAATTTATTCTTAATGTCAATTCAGCTGGAATGAAAAAGTCTTTTCTTATTACTGATGTTGTATCATCTTTATCAACTCTTATTTTGAATGAATCGAAAAAAAGGTCTCCTGACTCAGCAGTTACTTCAAAATCTTTGTCTTTCTCGAGCTCAACACTATACTTCCCTTGAACATCGGATTTTGTTTTGAAAGCATCAAAAAATATATCCTTACCTTCCGAAGTAATTTCCAGTTCACGCTCTTTCAATAAATCAACCTGTTTTATTTCCCTAACTGTAATATTAGCATCGGGAATAACTTGCTTTGTTTCGGCATTATAGACAGTACCTTCGAGTTTGAAAGTAGGAGGAATATATTCCGGTTCTTTGATTTTTATATCTTTTTTCTCTTCGACTTTGATAGATAAGTCAGGTTTAGGTTTTTGATCGGTTCGTGTCAAAAACTTTTCGGAGTAGGTTTTCTTTCGCACAAAAATATCAAAACCACCAGTTCCGATAATTGACTGACTTTTTTGTGAGGACTGATTTGATGAATAATACAACAAATCCTCAATCTTTCCGGGGGAAGTTGGGAATAATTCATCTGCTTCAGTATTCAGAGGGGGTCTCAGATTTCTTGGTTTTGAGAAAAAAGCACCGGTTTTCAATGCCTGATAATCAAGATTTTTAACAGCCTGCCAGAAAGCTGGAGAAATGTCAGATTCAAAAATATCATATCCCCCGACTGTTTCGTGTCCATTAGATGAAAAAAGCAGTTTTGTGCCATCATTTGTTATAAACGGGGTAATCTCATCACAGTCTGTATTTATATTATTGCCGCAGTTGATTGGATCACTCCAACTGCCGTCCGGTTTTTTAATAGTAAACCATAAATCTGTGCTTTTAAGAGGATTTAAATCCGTTGAGAAAAAAATCACATTTTTATCGGGAGAAAAGCTTGGGTGGGATTCCCAGCTCGCCCGGTTTCGATTGATATTCGAACCAATGTTCCTGATATTGATAAGCATATTATCTTTAAGTTCAGCAGTATAAATATCAGAATTTCCGATGAAGTAATCTGGATCCTCATAAGGATATGAAGCGGCAAATACAATATCATTCCCCTTAGAAGAGATCATCCCGATGCTTCCTTCGAGGTTGTATCCCATACCTGATTCAATTCTGGCAAGATTATCACTGATCATCCTCACTTTCATAATTCGCTGTTCGTTCTCGTCATTGAAAGTTAAGATGGCTTTTTTCCTGTCAATAAATGATAGACACCATTCATCTTCCACAGTGTTAATTTGTTTGACTTTCTCGAAAACAAAAAAGGAATCAGCAACTTGTCTGAAACCCATTGAAGTATCCATAGGAATACCCTGCCATCTCACTGGTTTGCAATCCTGATCAGGCATAGGACAAACAAGCCGTTTAGGCAAAGTCTTATTAAAAACACAACCAGAGAATGTTAATATCGTTGCAAGGATTAATATCGTTGCCGGTTTTAATTTCATTATTTTTTCCCAGCAAATCATAAATAATATTTTGAAAAATACAATTTAATAAAAAATATATTTCTATCAATCAACAAAAGAACAGGGTAAATTTATAGCTTTTTCTAAAATTTTCAGATAAATTACTTTTGGAACTTCGATTGCACCCAGATTTTTTGTGAATTCATTTATATATTGACTATCCAGCAACAAAAAGCCTCTACTTCTTAAATATTCCACCAGAAAGTAAAAAGCAAATTTTGATGCATCGCTTACTTTATTAAACATTGATTCCCCAAAGAAAGCACCACCAATAGAAACACCGTATAGACCACCCACTATTTCATTTTCCTTCCATGTTTCGACAGAATGTGCATGCTTAGCTTTGTGTAAATTGATATATGATTCAATAATAACATCATTGATCCATGTTATTTTCCTTCTGGCACATTCTTTAATCACCAAGCCGAAATCATAGTTGATAGTGCAACGGAAAATCTTTTTTTTAGCTAATTTTACTATATTTTTTGGAGTTTTTATATCATAAATTGGAAAAATAGCTCTCATCTCCGGAGAATGCATATAAATTTCTCCGGTTTCTGATTCTGCCATAGGAAAATAAGAGCTTTTGTAAGCCTCTAATAAAAATTCCGGCGTTAACAGATCATACAAGATAACTGAAATTATTTATTTAAGTTACTTTTTAAATCAGTCATTTTCTGATAATCTTTCAAGAAAGCATTCAAACCGGCATCAGTCAAAGGATGTTTCAGCGATTGTATGATTACATTATATGGAACGGTTGCGATGTCAGCTCCAGCTCTTGCCGATTCGATTATATGTAATGGATTTCTGATTGAAGCAGCTATAATAAGCGATTCATAATCCTGAACATCCCAAATTTCACAAATGTCCTGCAAAACTCCAACACTATTAAAAGAAATATCATCGAGCCTTCCCATAAAAACAGATACATAAGTAGCTCCGGCATTTGCAGCTGCAATTGCTTGATTTGCACTGAAAATCAGAGTTACATTTGTGGGTATCCCTCTTTTGGATAATTTCCTGACTGCCGATAAACCTTCGGGAATCATTGGTATTTTAATTGTTGCATTTGGGAACCAAGTAAGAATTTCTTCAGCTTCCTCTATCATACCATTTGTATCTGTGGAATTTACTTCAACTGACAGATGGCCGCCTATTAAATCATATATTTCGAGAATTCTTTGCTTGATGTCAACCGATGGGTCTTCTTTTGCCAGAAGGCTCGGGTTTGTTGTAACACCAGAGATAAAACCTAATTCTGCGCAATGTCTTATATGATTAATATTTGCTGTATCAACATAAATTTGCATCATAACTCCATTTTGATTAATAAAATTAATTTAAATCGCTTTTAATAATATTCAAAATAAATCTGATTGAATGTTTCAAATCTTCAATCGAACCATTATTCTCAATAACGAAATCAGAATTCTTTGCCTTTTCTTCCTGAGGAATTTGCTTTGACATTCTTTTTAATATATCAATCCTGCTCATCTTATTTTCAAGTCGCTCAACTGTTTTATCAATATCGCTAACAACAGAAATGATATAATCAAATCCATCCTCCAAGCCTGCTTCGAATATTAAGGCACTTTCGAAGAAAATAATTTTATCCCCTTCTTTTTCGCAGTTTTTTGTAATGTCAATCATCTTTTGAATGACAACAGGATGAATTATATTATTTAATTTAATTAAGTTATCATCGCCTTCGCTATTGAAAACCAGATCAGATAGATATTTATTGTTAAGTTGACCGTCCTCATTAAAAACTTCATTTCCAAATTCGCTAACAAGATTTTTCCTGATAATCTCATTAGTTTCAATAATCTCCTTGGCTATTTTATCAGTATAAAAAACCTTGAAACCTTCTTCTTCAATAATAGAAGCAACTGTTGTTTTTCCAGAGCCAATCACCCCTGTTATTCCAATAACGAGCATAAATTCCAATTTATCTATAAAAACAATTACAATATAATTAACTTAATTAACTTTCAAAAATACAAAACAAGCTAAACGAAAAATCGTTATCATTGCGATGGAAATAGTGAAATTTAAAAAAATCGAAGACTGTCTCGAAGGTAAAAATGTATGGGATTTACTGCTGGAAAAACCCATTAATAAAGGTTTTATTTTCCATCTTGGTCTATTGGGAAAAATGATTTATCAGGATTTCTTTCCTAAACCTTTCTTCACATTGATTGTCAAAGGAAAATTCACAATTAAAGGTTCAGAAAACAATCATACCATAAGGCTTCTCTTACCAGATGATTCTGACGCTATTAAGCAAATAGAAGAATTAAGAAAATATTTTAGAAAATATGTTGAGTAAATTCTTTTAATCAATACTTAACTAATATAAGATTATTTTTTCTTATTTTTGGATTGGTTAGTTAAATATGATTTATGGATTTGTTTTTTTCTATATTTTTCTTTCTCATAGGATGCTTTATAAGTTATATTGCATCTTCATTATCTTCAATCAATTATGACGAAATTATTCAATCTGATTTTCAGGAATCCAATGAAAATGATATAAGTTTCTTACAAAATGTATTTTTTGAGTATTCAACAGGAATATTTTTCTGGGAAATATTATTTTATGCTTTATCATTTTCATTTATTACCCACACAATTTTTTTGAACGGACTCGGATTAATTGATTTTATCCTAATTATTATAGCTTTTTTGTTGGTAACATTTGTTATTAGATCTTCTTTTGCAGCCTTGGGTAAAAGGCAAACAATAAAAAGCCTTGTTAAATTCATAGGTTTTGTTAAATTATTAAAAGTCATCAGCCATCCTTTTGCAGTTCTCGAAGAGCTTTTGATGAAACTCATAACAGGCAAAACTGAACAGGAAGCATCACGTGAAGAACTCACTGCAATGGTTGAGTCCGCCCGGCAGGAAGGAACACTCGACGATGAGGAATATAGAATTCTGAAGAACATTATGCATTTTAGCGATGTTCTTGTTTCGGACGTTATGACTCCCAGAACTGTGGTATTTAGCTGTAATGCGAAAAAGACAGTTGGAGAAATCGTTAACCTACCCGAGATGCAGATGTATTCTCGTATTCCTATCTGGGATGGCAATTCACTTGATGATGGTGTCATCGGGTATGTTATGTCCAAGGATGTTTATTATGCAGCACTCACCGGAAAAAATAATTTACCTTTGAAAAATTTACTGCGGGAAATTGATGTCATTCCCGAAAATGCTCAATTGGATATGGCACTGAACCGATTCCTGAAAAAACGACAGCATATTTTCCTCGTCGTTGATGAATACGGCGGAATTGAAGGTATAATCACAATGGAAGATGTGCTCGAAACCATCCTTGGTGTTGAAATAGTTGACGAAGCCGACCGCATTGTTGACCTTCGTGAATTGGCAAAGCTTCACAGAGATAAACGTATAGCACAAAATTTGCAAATTCCTTAAAAATTTTTTTTATAACGACATCATGAGTCTTTCTAATCATTATATTTGAAAATATTATTTTGTAATATTATTGTAATATTTTTAATTTATGGTGAATTATGTTAACAAAAATCATTACACTGGCATTATTCTCAACTTTCTTAATTCTTTTTTTTGCTTGTAGAAGTTATAACACTGTTAGGTATCTGGAATATGATACCAAATGTTTGAATTGCGGCGTTACCCCTGATGGCATATTAAATGTTGAAATTATTAAATCAGTAAAGTATGATTCTGCCGTGTTCATAACGATAAAAAATCTAAGTGAGGAAACCGTTATTCTCGATGATAAACTTTTTACTGGTTCTATTGATAATAAAATTGTATTGGTACCTATTGGATCGGAGAATCCTTATCTTAGATACTCTTATTCTTATACTAATCTCTATTCTGACGCAAAACCAACTTATAACTTTTTTTTAGGCTATACAGGCGAATCAAAAAGTGAAACCGCTCGGACAACAATTTATGAATATGAACCAAAAACACCTTTATCTCTTCCTCCAAAAACAAATATGACTTATTTTATTAAAAACTATCCCTTAACTCTTGTAAATGAAAGAATTTCATTAGAAAAAAAAGTTGAAGATTATTCTTATGTTGTTAATTGGGATAACGTTGATTTATATACGAAAAGAATGACTGAAAATACATTTGGAGTCCATATTTGCTATAGAAAAATAAACGAAAATGATTGGAAAAGTTTCGGTTTATTATATAAACCAGTAAATATTGAAATAATAAAGAAAAAAGTATTGGCAAAATAAGGTTATTTTTATATATTAATAATTTTTAATATTCTTAATCTTATTTAATAATATGAAAATCAAGATATTTTTAATCTTTATTCTGAGTTTTTTCCTTTATTCTTGCAACCAGGAAAATAACAATCCTCTTCAACCAGAGCAGAAAGTATTAATAAGTTCAGAATATAGAAAGGAATTTACAATTGATGAACTTCAGCAGCTTTCAACAGTACTTGGGTTAAGTCTTGATTTCAAACATCCTATAGATGCCTACAAAATAGTTTATTATACCAAAGACGCAATGGGTAGTCAGATGAAGGCATCTGGATTAATATTAATACCAAAAAATATAGATGTTACTCCATCAATAATATCTTTTCAGCATGGCTCTTACTCAAAAAAATCTGACGGTGCCGCAAGCAACCTTGGATTTGCAGGAATCGAAGCTCTTTATCCTGCTGCCAATGGTTATATTGTCTTTGCTGCTGATTATATTGGTTTCGGAGAAAGTGCAGACAGATTCCACCCATATCATCATTACAAAAGCACAGTCAATGCTTGTATTGATATGCTCCGTGCTGGTTATGAATTTTTAAATCAAAAGAAAATTCAATTTGAAAAAAGACTCTTTCTGATGGGGTATTCACAAGGTGGATACTCCTCAATAGCTTTGAATAAGGCTATTACCGAATTATATTCTTCCGAATTTACTATTACAGCTACTTCCGCAGGTGCCGGGGCTTATAATTTATATGATGCGGCAAATCATTATTTAAACGAGAAATATGTTGATTACCCATGTTTTATCCCATACGTCCTTCTTGGCTTTGAAGCAGGAGAAAAGATAACTTTTGATTTAAGCAAAATTTTTAACCCGCCTTATGATACCAGAATCAGAAGCCTTTTCGATGGTAATTCAGACCTTTTTCAAATTAACAGCAAGCTTTCATATTCCATAAAGATACTGATGAAACAAAGCTTTCTGGATAGCTTTAATTCCGACGGTGAACAGGAGATCAAAAATTTGCTTTCACAAAATAGTGTTGACAACTGGTTACCAAAAAATCCTGTATTGCTTTACCATAGCACCGGCGATGAAGTAGTTCCTTATTCGATATCAGAAAAAACTTATGAAAAATTCAGACAGAGCGGCAACAAAAATTTAAAGCTCGAAATACTTCAAAACAATGGAATTTCTCATGAAGAAGCTTTTATATTATGGTTAGAATATTCTATGAATTTTTTCAAGGAATTCAGGTAAAAATTTTTCTTCTTTTGTAAATATGTTCCATAAAGAAAGTATTGCTCTATTTATATTTTTATAAATTTAAAATTTCTTTTTCTAAGAGATGTTAAAAGAATAAGTTAAATCTTTATGAGATTAGCAATAGTTATTTATTTTCTTTCATGAAAACTTCCATAAAGCCAATTAATTTCTCTATCCACTCGATCGGGCAAGCGTTGTATGTTGAAACTCTTACTCCCCCGATACTTCTATGACCTTTAAGGTTGGTCATCTGCATCTTGGATTTAGCTTCTGCAACAAATTTCTCCTCTAATTCTTTAGTTGGTAAATTGCAGCATATATTCATATAGGAACGGTCTTCTTTGTTCTTTACTCTTGGTTTATAAAAATCAGAATTAGCATCAAAGAAATCGTAAAGTAAATTAGCTTTTCGGATGTTGTTTTCATTAATTGCTTCCAGTCCGCCCTGCCTCATAATCCACTTTAAGGTTCTGCCAACAACATAAACAGGAAGGCAAGGAGGAGTGTTGTAAAGTGATTCATTATCAACATGAATTTTGTAATTGAGCATAGTTGGAACATTATCTTTCTGTTTTTCCAGCCAAGATTTTTTAATAACAACCATAGTAACGCCAGCAGGACCGATATTCTTTTGAGCACCAGCATAAATCAGGCTGAATTTGGAAAAATCTCTCGGGCATGAAAAAATATCTGAGGACATATCTGCAACAAGAGGTACATTGCCAAAATCAGGAATATTTCGCCATTGAGTCCCGTATATAGTGTTATTTGTTGTTATATGGATATAATCTGCATCGGGGTTGAAAGGGATGTCTTTCGGAATATGATCAAAATTAGTTTCTTCAGAACTGGCAACCACATTTGTAGAACCAACCCATTTAGCTTCTTTAATTGCTTTTTTTGACCATGTACCTGTATTTACATAATCAGCTTTATTTTTAAGAAAATTCATTGGAACCATTAAAAATTGCAAACTTGCCCCACCTCCAAGAAACAGTACATAGTATTCATCAGGTGATAAATTCATTATTTTTAAGGTATCGGTCTGAGTTTCCTTGAAAACGGCATCATATTCCTTTGAACGATGACTCATTTCCATAATTGACATACCAAGATTGTTGTAATCAAGCACAGCCTGAGCGGTCTCCTGAAGAACCTCAACGGGAAGCACTGCCGGACCGGCACTAAAATTAAAAGCTCTATTCATAATATTTCCTTTTTAAAAACATAAAATATTCAGTAAGCAAAATTAATAGAATTATAGCATTTAATTCATAAAAAACTATAGAAAAACTCAAAATGAGTTTTTTTTAATTTAATTTAAATAATTAATTTGTAATGAATTATTGTTTATTTTTTTTAATGATGAAAAGAATTTTTAATTATTTAATATTTTTCTTGATTATTGGGAGTCTATGCTTTGCTCAATCCGAGAAATCAAGTAAAAAACAGACGTCAAAAAAAGATAAGGATAAAAAAGCTACAACAAAAAATAAATCAGCTAAAGAAATAATTAAGAAAAATATTATTGAAGATGACACCGAATCTTTGACCGATTCGGCAAAAACAGGTCTTATTTTTGATTATAACCGTGATTTGTTTCTTGTTGATTCCAGTGACGAAGAATCATTAGCTGGAGGGCTCGAATGGAACATTTATCCGAAAGATGATAATAATAATCCAAACCTCCCACCAAAATTCCGTAACTGGTGGTATGTCAAACTCGAAGGATTATCCACTTCTTCGCCTAATAAAATTAATATTATCGGAGATGGATGGCAGGGGAAGTATTATGTAGTTCCAGTCTATTCTTACGACAAAATCAACTGGTTCAGATTCAAACCCGAAGAGATTTTTAATACCGAGTCTACCGGTTCTTATTTTAATTATTATTTGCTTAAGAAATTCGAGAAACCAACTGTCTGGGTAGCGAGATATTATCCCTATACATTCAATCGCCTTAAAAATCTATTGAAATCATTGGAAAAAAATCCTTTCGTTAAAATTGAAACAATCGGCAAAACTCCTCAGAACAGACCCATAGTAATGCTTACTATTACTGATTTCAGTGTTGATGATAAGCAAAAAAGGAGGGTTTGGATACATTCGCGGACCCATCCTTCCGAAACCGGGAGCTCTTTTGTTGTCGAAGGTTTGATAAAATACTTGATTAGTGAATGTAACACCTGTTGCTCAAAAGTAAATCTGAAAAAAATGATATTCAATATAGTTCCGATGGTAAATATTGACGGGGTTGTTGCCGGAAATTCAAGGACAGCCCCCATAACCAGCAAAGACCTTGAACGGCAATGGATCAGAAGTTCGGATGATAAATCAATTCTGGTTGATACCGTAGCTACCGAAGTAAAAATACTTGAAAAAACATTGAGAGAGTTAATTAATCTTGGACCAAAATTTTTTATTGCATTAAATCTCCACCAGACCCATGCCCCCCCAAATCATAGACCTTTTCTTTTTACCAATTTCAGCAAAAAAGGAGAGGTAAATGGTGAAGAAGGGGAAAAAATGTTCACAAAACATCTTGTTTTTTCAAAGCTAATAAGCAGTGAGTATTGCGGTGATACTGTGTTTGTTCGCCCGAGTTACGAACCGGGTCAATCAATGGAAAAAAAGGTTTTTCCCGAAAGCTGGTGGTGGGCAAATTTCAAAGATGAAGTTTTAGCAGTTACTATCGAAAATACTATAGGTATAAATGGGTGCTTTGAAGAATGGGTTAATTATCAGGATCAGATAAAACTTGGTGAAGCAATAGCTTTAGCCATTGGAAAATATCATCAGTATTATATCGAAAAAAGATGGTTTCGCTATGAAGCTCCTGATTGGGATCTAAACGAGTTGATGAAATTTTTTATTGACAGTTCGGGTGATCAGTAATTAATTAGTTAGACTCATTATTTTATCAGCTTCTGCTTTGGTTATTGGCATAACCGATAATCTTGACTGTTTTATCAATAACATATTTTCAAGCTCTTTTATCTGTTTGATTGAAGCCAAACTTAAAGGATTTTTGAATTTTTTTAGGAACCTGAGCTTAACGGCAATCCAACGAGGATCATCGGTGGTTGGATCCTGAAAGTATTCTTGAGTGAGTTCGGCAAGTCCGATAATTGATTTATCCTCACCACTGTGATAAAAAAATAATTTGTCCCCTTTTTTCATTTCTTTAAGGTAATTTCTGGCCTGAGCGTTACGAACACCATCCCAGATAGTATTTTTGTCATTTTTTAAATTATCAATTGAATAAGTTTCCGGGTCAGATTTGATAAGCCAATAATTCATACTATAAATTTGTTATTAGTTCAAGGAATAAATCTTCTATTTTTGGATCATAATTGGAATTATTAGCCTTTCTGTTAACTAATGTATCAATGACTGAAACCAAAGGAACTGAATCTTTGACGACAAAGAATGCAGGGAGATCATTTATTCTAAGCTTGTTCTTATATGGATGATTATTTGTGGTTTTAATCATTGAATAAATTTCTAACTTGTTTTGAGTCACCCCACTTTCGAATAAAACCTTCATTATTGAAGGAAATTGCTTCTGAGTGCCCGTGCAAGCACAAGATGGGTTAACATATATATAATACTGAAAATCCTTATTCATTAATACATTTTTTATTTGTGAGATAGTAACTGGATTGGGGACATAGGACTGGTATTCGATATCATACCATTCATAACCAGGAGTAAATCTAAGTTGATCAATGGTCAAAAGAGTAGCATCTTTTTCAGTATTGGTTGTATCGCACGATATGAAAAACAAAAAAAACAAAGAAAAAACAAAGAAATTCCTTACAATTTTCATCATATATTCGAGCTTTCTAAGTAAATAATAAACAAATTAATAACATTTAACGTAAAAAAATGTTACAAATTTTATGTAACTTTGAATAAAAAAAATTGTTTTATGTTTTGGAAAATTAACAGAATGAAATGATATTTATGAAAACGAAATATTTCCAAGTATTTGTTTTTTATGCTATAATTGTAATTTCGATATTTGCATTAACATCTTGCTCAGAGTCTGGCACTGAGAATAGCGCTTCAAACGGCGAGCATTTATTTGAGGTCCCATTAGGTTTTCCACGGGTTATTTTTCCTGAAGATAACCCATACAATCCAATTAAAGCAGAATTAGGAAGACGATTGTTTTATGAAAAAAGGCTTTCAAAAAATAATTTACTTCCTTCATGCTCACATTGTATGAAGCAATCAAATGGTTTTTCTGATTGTTTCCCCGTTAGTTTGGGCTATGGTAGGGAACCAGAAACAAGGAATACAATGTCATTGGCAAATGTAGCCTACCGCAAAGCACTATTCTGGGATGGAAGAGGAAAACGCATCGAGCAACCTGCTTATAGAAGTCTTTTTCTGCCTTATATTCTCAACGGCGATACAAACGAAATTGAAAAGAAACTCAAAGCAGACCCGATATATCCTGTGCTTTTCAGAAGAGCTTTTGGTGAAAATGCCGAACCTAAAGCTTATTTGATCGGAAAAGCCATAGCAACATTTGTCAGAACGCTCATATCGGGTAATTCTGCTTATGATAAATATATCAGAGGCGATAAAAAAGCTATGACCGAAAGTCAGATACGTGGAATGAAGCTCTTTTTCAGCGATAGAACAAATTGCTCGAAATGTCATAGTGGTTTTATGTTCACTGACGAAAAATTCCACAATACTGCTGTTGTTACTCATTATTTTGACAGGGGGAGATATTATGTTACAAATAATGTTTCGGATATCGGAAAATTTATAACACCTACTTTGCGAAATGTTGAAGTAAATCCTCCATATATGCATAACGGAGAATTGCATACACTTGAAGAAGTAATTGAACATTATAACCGTGGTGGAAAGCTTTTCTTTAACAAAGATACATTAATCCGTCCTCTTGATTTATCGTATCAGGAGAAAACAGACCTGATAAATTTTCTCAAAGCATTAACCGATTGGGAATTTATAAAAAATCCTAAATTTGCAAAACCATCAGATATGAAATAGTAATTTTTATATGACAAAGTTTATTTTTAAATATATTATTTTTCTTTTTCTTTTTATCGCCTGCGATGAAAACGCAAGTGTATCCGATAAAAATGCAAATCAATATAGTTTTATCAAACCTGATGATTTTCCCGATATAATTTTTCCGGAATATAATCAATATTCATCTGCTAAGGCTTTTCTTGGGCAAAAATTGTTCACTGAAAAAATGCTTTCGGTTAATAATTCAATTTCCTGTGCTTCGTGTCATATCCCAGAAAGGGCTTTTTCATCTGGTAGTCCTGTTTCATTCATCATAGATAAGGATTTAACAGTTCGTAATGTCCCAACGATAATGAACATCGGATATTACAATATATTTAATTGGGATGGCAGTGCTAATAATCTTGATGAAATGATTTACAAAGATTTGACCATTCCAACCGTTTTTTATAACGATACAAACATAATTGTTGAAAGGCTGAGCCAGAGCAATGACTATAAAAAGCTATTTTTTGATGCTTACGGAACAAGTGAAATAAAAGCTTATCAGGTTTCTAACGCAATAGCTGTTTTCATCAGAACTTTAATTTCCGGCAATTCAAGATATGATAAATATAGAAGAGGAGACAAGTCAGCACTGAATGACTCTGAGATAAGGGGGATGAAATTATTTTTCAGCGACAGGACAAATTGCAGCAAATGTCATTCTGGACTATTTTTTACAAATAATAGCTTTCATAATACAGGCACGAGCACTCATTATTTCGACCTTGGCAGATTTTATGTAACAAAAAATCAGAGTGACCGTGGTAAATTCAAAACCCCAACATTAAGAAATATTGAATTGACTTCTCCGTATAAACATAATGGAGAGCAACTTACTCTCGAAGAGATTATTGAAAACTATGACTCTGGCGGTAAGCTATTTATAAATAAAGATACATTAATAAAGCAATTAAATCTTGATTATCAGGAGAAAAAAGATCTTATAAATTTTCTGAAATCACTGACAGATGAAAGATTCAAAAAATAGTAATTCCCGGGATAATTCGAGACGAGAATTTCTAAAACTATTGATGACTGCAAGTATTTTCAGTTCATCCTATCCTCATATTCTTCTTGGCAAGGAAGAACCTGAGATAAGCGAAAAAAAGGATGAGATTCTGGGCTATTTTCATGTAGAGTTGGACAAATATCCAGAACTATATGAAATCTGGGGTAGCGTCAGGCTTTATGTTGATGGAATTGACCCTCGGGAACATTATCCAAAAATCTTTATTACTCGGGTCCCAGTCGAGGAATATGGCAAAGAATTTGTTTCGGTAACAGAAGCTTGCTCACACGAAGGCAATCCTTTAGAAGACCTAAATCCCGAAACTCACCTATTTGAATGTGTGAAGGGGCATGGTTCGCTATTCTTTCCCGATGGTAAACCATTCTTTGGTGAAGCTCTAAAAATTGGGAAACCACTTGTCAGCTATAAAGTAAATTATTTTGGTGGTAATGTTCTGAATGTTGAAGTCAATGCTCTCAAAACAGATTATTATCAGGAAGTTCAAAATCTGAGCTTTTTAAGGCAAAACATACCTAACCCCTGCTCTGATTCTGCTTTGATTGAATTTGGAATTGAAAAGCCTTCAAATGTCAGAATTCTGTTATATGATATCAAAGGTAAGTTTTTATTTGAATTTTACAACCAATATATTTCAGCAGGGAATCATCATATTACTGTTGATTTAAGTAGTCTTCCACAGGGAGCTTATCTATACAAAATGTTTGTAAATAATAATCCAACCCACACAAAAAAACTGATGAAAGCAACAAATAAATGAAAGATGATAGTCGAAGAGAATTTTTAGAAAAGGCAATCAAAGTTATAGGAACAATCGCAATCGCCGCACCCTTCACTAATTTCTTAAATTCGTGCGAAAATTATTGGGAAAACACTAACAATAGTGAATTAATTGAAATTGAGTTGGATTTAAATGATAAAAAATATTCACGCTTAAACTCTATTGGACAGGGCATAATCGTTGCTTTCGGCAAAGCAAATTATGGTATCCCTGTGATAATTGTGAAAATTGATGAAAAAAATTACAAATGCTATTCATCAATGTGCACACATAATAATTGTTTTGGAGTTCAGGCTCTTACATTTTTTGATATACCGAACAGTAACGTCAGACCTCCTATTGGTATGACAGGTGATAACCGTCATATCGTTTGCACCTGCCACGGCTCAAGATTTGATGCTTTCGAGGATGCCAAAGTTGTTCAAGGTCCAGCCGAAAGACCTCTCAAACAGTTCAAGACAGAATTCAACACCGAGACAAAGCTTCTAAAGCTTTTCTTAAAGTGATTTATGCTCTTGGATGCGATTTTTTATATGCTTTCTTCAAACGCTCGACTGAAACGTGGGTATAAATCTGCGTTGTTGATAGCGATGAATGACCGAGCATTTCACTTACAGATTGGATATCAGCACCATTGTCCAACAAATGAGTGGCAAATGTATGCCTCAGGGTATGAGGACTTTTCTGTGGGCTTTCTGTTACTGATCTAAGAAGTTTATTAATAATTCTGTAGGCATCAACAGGATGTAATCTGGTTCCGTTTTTAGTAAGAAAAAGAGAATTTTCTTGCTTGTTTTTTGTCAATAGAGTTCTAAGTTTCATATAATTTTTTAAGGATTCTGTTGCTTTTGAACCAATTGGAACTACTCTTTCCTTTTTGCCTTTTCCCATCACCCTGACCGACTTCCTTGATAAATCAATATCAAATAATTTAATATTAAGTGCTTCGCTGATCCTTAAGCCTGAACTATATAATATTTCGATTAGTGCATGATTTCTTGCTTTAACAGGGTCTTTGGTATCAAGAGAATCCAGAACTCTGATTACTTCGTCTTTGAGCAGAAAAGAAGGAAGCTTTTTATCCAATTTTGGTGTTGGAACAAGTGAAGCATTATTCTTCGTTATAAGCCTTCTTCTATGAGCAAACTTGAAAAAAGACTTAACAGCCGAAATTTTGAGTTTAAGGCTGGATTTATTATATCCTTTGTCGCTCAGCCATCCAAGAAAAGGTCTGATGTCATTAAGTTCGATATCCTCTATCTGATTTGTTAAAACATCCACTTCTTGCAGGTATTCAAGAAATTGATTCAAAGCATAGTTATAAGCCTCCAGTGTTTTATCAGAGTAATTTTTCTCGATCTTGAGATACTTTTTGAATGATTCTATGGCTGATAAAATTTGCATTAATGAAACATTTTCCCCCTTAATGTGTTATCATATATTGAAAACGCAATTAATATGCCATTGTTGTTTTTTATTTTAATAATAAATTTATTGATTAATTTCAGAATTTATTTTATTTTAAAAAGAATATATTTATGAATTTTGAATTATGAAAACAAGTTATAATATTTTGGTTATTATTGGTGTTCTGGTGTTATTTTCAAATAAAATTTATTCTCAGGACCCTGTAATATCATATATCATTCCTGATATTGTTGCACCCGGGATGAATTCTTATATTGAGATAATTGCACCATATAATAACAATTATGCTTTTGGTGTGGATGGATTTTATCTGAATAACTCTGGCGATAGCTTGAGGGTTGTCCCTTTGAATCTTTCGGATACAAATAAAATTGTTTTTGGACCTCTCATTGTAACGTGGAATGGAAGATTAATTTCTACTCAGGTTTTTGCCAAGCCACACCTAAATCCAAATTCAAGCTATTGGGCAGAATTAAATCAGGAATTCAGAATCCCGGTCAGGGTTATCGTTCAAAGGCAGTCCCGTCTTTTTTCAAATGTAGATACAATTTATATAGTCAGACCTTCGCCAATTGGAAATCAATGGGGGAATTCAAATACTGTTTTTGGTGATGATAATCTTTCAAGAAGGTCAAGAAGAGGAGCTTTAATCGCCGATTCTGTCATTTTAAGTTCGAGACCTTATACCGTGTCTGTTATGGACTGTGACCCATATATTCCGGGTAATCAAGGTTATTTACCATTTATTTTGCTGTCAAAAGGAAGAATTTCAGGTGTAACCCAGCTATCTGGTATAAATGTTAATGGTGGAGTAGGCCAACCGCAACATGCAGGACCCGGCGGCGGAGGTGGTGGTGGTAATTTCTGTGATGGTAGTTTAATAAATCCACTAATAGGTAGTAACGGAGGAGATGGTTTCACCGGAGGCGGTCCCGGTGGTAGAAATGCTGCTGCTGGTGGCACAAATGCCTTTACTAATTATGGTTCAGGAACCGGTCAGGATGGTTCAAGTCTCAATGGTGTTCCTCCACCTCCCTTGGGATGGTATGAATCATCAGGCGGAGGAACAGGGCATCCGTTCGGACAGTCCGGCTTTGGTTGCGTCAATGGTGAATCCTGTGATCCATCTGGAGGTTACGGAGGTGGTAGTGGCTTCAGGCAAAACTCAAGAGGCGGTAGTGGTGGATATATTACTCCCGGATTACCTTCTAATGGTTCATTGATAAATGGAGGACAAATACACGGAAACCCACAGGGAATACCAATTGCAGGTGGGTCGGGAGGTGCAAGCGGCAACCCTCAGTCTATCCACTCTTGTTCAGGCTCTGGCGGTGGTGGTGGTGGTGCAATCAGAGTCTTTTCTTTTTTGGAAGTGAACAGATTAAAATTAAATGCTAATGGAGCAAACGGAGTATCAAGCTCGAATGGTTCCGGGGGGGCAGGCTCAGGTGGTTATATCTCAATCCAGTCGAAGCTTTCTGTAAGTCAGGATACATTATCAGCTCTCGGTGGTAGTGGCGGTGGCAACGGTATTGTTCTATTCGATTCCCCGACATTTTCATTTATGTCATTTCAACCTCCGATATCTAATTTTACAAGAGGCATTACAACTGATACTACAACTTATGTGAGAAAGAAATTCAGAATCACCGGCAGTAAAAATCTTTATGCCAAGTCAATACAAATCTATATTAAACCAGAAAGAAGTAATTGGTATCTCGATACTAATTACACCGGTCTTCAAAACATCACAAATTGGTCAAAAGACATTACACTGAGCGGCGATGATTCACTCTATTTTCTTGTTGCTGTGCAGGATTTCGACACCTCATATTCAAGCCAGTATTTCACTATTCATAGATTCACAACCTCTCAGGCATCTGCAAATATTTTGAACTTGATGAAATACCCAGAAATAACAGGCGATACTTTAAGAAAACTAAAAATATTAAGTTGCCCCGAGAGTGAGGTCCTTGATAATGCAATAATCAGGAACGTCGGCACTGCTCCACTCATATTAGAGATGGGAAGTGCTGCTTTCAAAAAAGGTAATGTTGGGTTTTCACTTGTTACCCCAAGGAGTCAAGTCTCGATCTATCCTAAGGATTCGATCAAGATAACTGTCAAATTTGTATATAAGAAAGGTCAATGGGGAATAATCAGAGACACTCTGGAATTTCAACATAATGACGGAGTTTCACCAAGCAGACCATGGAGAATAGCCTACGAAGTTCAGATTGATTCATTGAATTTTGAAACTTATAATTTTGATTTTTCTAAAGCGATTGATACTGTTGATTTTGGATTGATTTGTATCGGCTCAGATCAGACGGACATACTTAATATCAAGAATTTATCTATTATTCCCCTCGATTTTAATAACCCTGAACTTCAAGATAACAACAATTTTAGCTATGAATTTAGCGATTTTCAGAATGTTCCTCCCCGCCAATCAGCTGTCTTGTCTTTGAAATTCGCACCTGTTAGAGAAGGCAATATTGTTTCAAAGCTATTTATTAAAAGCAAGCAATGCCCCACTCTAATTGATACAATTGTCCTAAAAGGTTATGGAATCAATACTGACATTTCTGCCGAAAAACCATTATCCAATCAAATTGATACTCTAAATTTTGGTAAAGTATGTGTTAATCAATTTAAAGTAGTTGATTTTATTCTAAGAAACAAATCAAATACCGAAATATCATTCCAGAATTTTTTAATTACAAGAAGCCCTGAACATTTTTCAACTGAGTTTATTTCAAGAAGAAATCTGAGAATCAATGACACAACTCACACTGGAATAAGATTTAGCCCTAAGAGGACTGGTTTTATTCAGGGAACTTTGGTTTATAACACTATTGATTGCCCCGATAGATACGACACACTGATTTTAGTTGGTCAGGGAGTTGTCAGCAATCTGACATTCAAACCCGGAGGAACATTCGGAAGTGTAAAAGTCGGCAACAAGGAAATTATCGAAATAGTGCTGGTTAATGAAGACGAAGGAGATGTTTATATTGAATCCCTGCCGGCTCTTTCGCCGCCTTTCAGGTTCATTGATGCAACACCTCAGCCACCTGTTATGCTTCAGAAGAATCAGGAAATGCGAATCAGACTTGAATTCGAACCTCAAGCAGAAGGACTTTATACATTTAACTATAAAGTGTTTTCAGTCAATAAAAATTTTGCATGTGAAGATACCGCAGAGATAAGGCTTTCAGGCGTTGGAACAACATCACAGGTTCAGGTAAGCTCCGATTCTGTATATTTTGGCAGGCTTCTCTGGTGCCAGAATGTTCAGGACTCAATATTTATCAAGAATGGAGGTTCAGCTCCCTTCAAATTAAAAAAACCTGCAAGAATTGAAGGAAGGGATAAGGATAATTTCACAATAGCTTCAGAACCACTTGGACTTGATGTTCTTCCGGGTGAATCGAAATATTATTATATTCGTTTTTGGGGTCAGCCCGGACCGGACGGAATGAAAGAAGCAGTATTAATTGTCGAAACGGATGATCCACTGAAACCAGAAATCAGAATTAAGTTAACCGGATTCATCGAAAAACTAAACATTACTTTTAACCCCAGACAGTTAACTTTCTATACTACTTTAATTAATGAATCAATAAAAGAAACTATCCGGCTTACTAACAATGGCACATTCAGGAGACATATCAATGCTGTGAAAAGCACTGATAATAATTTTAGTGTTCAACCACAAGTTGCTGACCTTGATCCGGGGGCAACAGCAGAATTTGAAGTTACTTTTTCACCAACCACCGTAGGTGATTTTGAAACATCAATATTATTTCAATTTGATACTCCCTGTGCTGATACCATTTCGATTTATGCAAAAGGTTCAGGCTCCGATGGAGTATTTATTTTTACCCCAAAAATTAACTTTGGCATTATTTCAAATTGCGACGAGGTTGTTGATAGCATAAGAATAAATGGTGTTGGAATTTATGACACTTTTGTTGACACAATGTATATTACTGGTGCTGATGCTGCTCTTTTCAGATTTATCAACGACGTAGTTTTTCCATATCAATTGATTGGCAGGTATCCTCTTTATAGATATATTGCTTTCAATCCTTATAAAGCAAGCGAAGGCATCAAAACTGCACAGGTGATTTCCAAGGTTACTACAAAGACTATTTCAAAAAATCTTATCACTGACCTGACAGGGGAAGTAAAATCTCCTTTATCTATCAATCCTCAAACTGTTAGTTTTGGAACAGTGATAGTAAATTCAAGTGAAAGCAAGAGTATAACAATCACCAATGTTAGCAATAAAGCTATAATTATAAAGGAAATACTTCCATTATCACTGCCATTGATATTTAATTTTAATCCTGATTTGAAAAATTATCAATTAAATCCGGGAAATTCTGTTTCAATAAATATTGAATTTATACCAACAGCGGAAATAGATTATATCGACTTTCTGAAAATTATAATTGAGCTTCCTAAATGCGATGATACAATGACGGTAAGGCTTGATGGCAGGGGAGCACCTCCGATTTCTGCAGCTATTATATTGCCCGAAATGATAGTTGAACCTACTCTGAGAAATTTCAAACTGCCAGTTAAAGCTTTTGTTACTCAACCTTTGAATCAACCTCTTAATGTTGACATTAGAGCAACCTTTGCATACAAAAAGAATTTACTATATGTTTCATCAATAACAAAAGGCAGAATTGAAAAAACCGAAACAATAGGAGATTTAAATTATATTTCATTCAGCGTTGAAACAGTCGGATTAAACTCTGATACAACAATAGTAACAGAATTCATCTGTGATGCTTTGCTTGGAGACGTTGAATTTACGGATTTGAATTGGGAGCAAATAAGCTTCGAACCGACAAATGTTATAGGTAGTCTTGATACCATTAATGGCAGGTTGACAAATATTATTTGCAAGGAAGGAGGTAACAGACTTGTCAAAAATGTTCAACCGGTTGATATCAGGATAAAACCAAATCCTTCAGATGGAATTTTTGATTTAGAAATTAGCTATATCGAAAGAGGGGATTATTTTATTTATCTTTCTGACGACAAAGGAAAACAAGTTCTCATTGAATCATTTAGTTCAAATGAAACAAAAGTAAATGGCGTTTTTCCTGATTATAAATTAATTCTTGATATGACGAATTTTTCATCAGGCGTTTATTTCATAATTTTGAAGACACCAGAAATGGTAAAAGTAAAAAAATTGTTTTTAATTAAGTAATTAAATTTTAGAAAAGAAGGTAAATACTCTGATTTCATTTAATATAATCGCAAAAGAATTTAAATTGATTAAAATTTTATTTTTTATTCTTTTATTTATACTTAACCCGATAGAATCTGTATTTGCTTATAAAAATCTTGCAAAAGGTACAGAATTCTGGTTCGTTTTTATTAATCGGGGCTTCAATGGAAGAGTAATGTTATGCTCAGAACAGGTAAACTCAGGCACTATCTCCATACCCCATTTGAATTGGACTGAATCGTTTACCATAGACTCAAACTCCTGCACAAGCATTGTAGTACCTAATCTTTATTATCATCTTCATTATAATCGTTTTACTATCGAAAAAAACGGAATATATCTTCGAACTGAAAAACCTGTTACAGTTTTTTCTTCCGAGGAATCTAATCTTGGAGACCATACATTAATTTTGCCGGTTTATGCAACTGGAAGTGAATACATTATCTCTTCTTATGACATCGGAACACCAAAAAATGATAATAATATTGACAATGCATTCATAATAGTTTCAGGATACGATAATAATCAGATAGAAATCTCACCAAAAGTCAGATATCTCAATACAAGGGATACTTTATTAGCATCTTTCAGGATAACCCTTAATAAAGGCGAAACATACCTTTACAGCGATCAGGGAGATCTGACAGGTTCACTTGTTAAATGTTTAGATCCCTCAAAACCAATTTCTATTTTTGCAGGAAATTATAATACATTGATTGATTCAAACTGCACTGACCCCAAAGAAGGAAATGATCCGGTATGGGATCAGCTTTATCCAGCTGAGTCAATGGATAATGAATTTGTATTTATTCCTTTTAAATATCTCAATAATGGAAATATTGCAAGGATACTAGCACTTGAAAATAATTGTAATATTAGCATTAATAATAGAATTATTAAAACCCTCAACGAACGAGAGTATTTTGATACTCTTCTTTTTTCACCCTCTTCTATCAAATCAAACAAAAAAATTTCTGTTATACAATTTTCCAGAAACAAAGATTGTAATTACCCGAAAGTCAATAAAGACTTGGTGGGCGATCCATCAATGTTATGTCTGCTTCCTGCCAAAGCTATGTTCACAGGAAATATTACATTCAAGACAATTGCCCTTGGATTTGATAATATAAAGAGGCATTGCCTAAATATTATTACTCATTCAAGAAACATAAACAAGATCTATCTGGATACTCTCAACATCAGAAATTTTTTAAAGCCTCTTCCTGGTAATTCAAATTACTACTATGCCCAGATTGATATCGAGGAGGGTGTTCATAATATTAACAGTTCGGCAATGTATCTTGCTTATCTTTATGGATTCTCTGGTTATGGAGTCAATTATGAATGGGATGGTGGCTATTCATTATCTATCGGATATGGAGCTAACTTAACATCATTCAAAACTGAACCCGAAAATCCAATTTGTGCTCAAACATTGATTGAGTTTACTGCAATTGCCCCAGAGGAAGTAAAGCACTTTGAATGGGTCTTCGAGGATAGTATTAAAATTATTGGTAAAAAAGTATATTATGAATTTCCAAAATCGGGTGTATATACAGTATCCCTGTTTTCAAAATTAGATTCAAATGACACTGATTTTTGGGATATGGTTCAGGAGGAAATAAACGTTATCCCTTTCATAAAACCTGAAATTAAAACTACCCCCCCTGACAAGAAAGTTATCTGCAGGGGTGAGAGCCTTGTATTATCACTTCCAAATAATTATTATACTTACAGATGGTCCACAGGTGAAACATCAGCTTCGATAGTTATAAGACGTGGTGGAATTTATACTGTGATTGTAACCTCTAATAATGGTTGTATTGGGAAGGCAAGCATTGAAATTGAGGAACACAAAACTGAAAAACCAATTATTGAGTTGATTGGTGAAAACCCTTTTTGTGAAGGTGATAGTGTTATACTTAAAATAAATCAGAAGTATAATTATTACAAATGGAGCAATGGAGATACTTCCCACACAGTAGTGCTAAAAAAACCTGTTAGTATTTATGTTACTGTGATTGATAGTAATGGCTGCAGTGTTTCATCTGATATCATTGAAATAAAAGGATTCAGCAGACCAAAGCCCAAAATTGATGGTCCAGACGCAGTTTACAGTAATTTTACTGCAAGTTACAAAATTGATAAGCTGAATAACACAAAAATTCAATGGAGTTGCTCTAATGGAACAATTATTGGCAGATACGACCTTGAACAGGTGGATATAAAATGGACTAATTTCGGCACTGGAGAAGTTGAAGTATGGCAATCAGATACTACTACTAATTGCAAAGGCTATGATAAGTTGCTTGTTAATATTGATTCAAGCTTGAAACCTAAGATTACTCCCAGCAATAAAGTTATTTGCGAAGGTTCTTTCGTCATTTTGACAGCTACTGCTGGTTTTGATAGCTATAAATGGAACACTGGCGACACAACAAGAGATATAAAAATTAGTTTGCCCGGGAAATATTTTGTTTCAGTAACTAATAAGCAAGGAATAAGAGGAAATTCGGACACTCTGGAAATTGTTTCATCAAAATCACCTATTCCAATAATAACCGGACAGAATAGAATCTGCAATGGCGATACTGCACTTATAAGCTGCCTTCAAATTTTTTCAAAGTATTTGTGGAGTAACGGGGACACAACCCAATCAATAATAGTTAACAAACCGGGTGTTTATGACCTTATGGTAATAGACTCCAATAATTGCATTGGGAAATCAACTTTCATTGTTGAACTTATTACTTCCGGTTTATCTGGTTATTATAATTATAATTTTGGAAATGTTATACTTAAGCACAATAAAATAAATAAATTCGATTTGCTCAATTCTTCATCGGAAACAATAAAAATCGAAAAAATTGAACTGAAAAAATTATCGAGCGATGTTTTCAAAATAATTAATAATATTAATTATCCTTTATTTCTATCATCAAAAGAGCAATTTCCCTTGGAGATTGAATTTTCACCAGTTGCCGAAAAAATGTATTATGACAGTCTAATAATATATATAAATGATCCTTGCAAGGAAATAATCTCTATTGAACTTTCCGGAGCAGGAATTGATAAGATTCCTGTTGTTTTCATTTTGCCTGATACTAATGCAAATGCTGGCAAGCAAAATTTCGAAATCCCTGTTTTTGCATATTTGGAGACTGACACTGTAATAAATCATAATATAACACTAACTTATGAAGTTATTTTCAACTCACATTATTTTAATCCAGAATCGGTAACATCTGGAAGAATTTTAGAAAATATTCTGGAAAATAAATTAAGAAAACTAAAAATTGAAAGCGATATAAATGCTTTGAGTAAACAGAAATCAAACATTAACACCATAATAGGAGATGTTCTGGTTGGTTATCCCGAAAAAGGCATATTGGAGTTCGGAAAAATCTTATTTAGCGATAGCACTCTCTATCCATTAACAGTCAATGGAGGTTTAAAAATTGAGGGTGTTTGCCAGCATTCTCTAAATGACTTCGAACTCACATCAGGAACAAGTTTGAATTTACATTCAACTCTTATTGAAAATTCCGTCTTTGAAATTCAAATCATTAGCAATGAAATGGGTATCTTTCAGTTAAGACTGTTCGATATTAAAGGTCAGGAAATTATGAAATCTGTCTGGCAAAAATATTATCATAATACTATTCTCGAAGAAAAAATATTAAATTTTGATTTAAGTAACTATCCCACAGGATTCTATTTGCTGATGCTCAACACTCCTGAGAGAATCATAACCAAATCAATATTATTGGTAAAATAAGACGAAAATCTTTTCTGGAGAATAATTTTAATAAAGCTCAATATACAATGGTTAAATCAGGTAGTGATTTTTTTATGGTAACAAATTATGAATCTGTCCTTTATAAGTTTGTGATTATATTTTAATCACTATCGAAAAATTCGATTATTTAATCGCTGCGGGATAAAAATCTTTTTGTTGTTGTTTGTTACCAATATTTAATCACTACGTGATAACTTTTATTTTACTAATTCTTTGTATATTATTATTAAAACAATTATAGAAAAATGTGTATATAATATCCTTTTTTTTGTAACTTTAAATCATAATATTTGTTATTATTTATCATTATGTTTTCAAAAAGGAACTAAAAATGAAAAAACAATTGTTCTTTTTGTTTATTTTATCTTCAATAATTTTGTTTTCGTGCAATAAAACCACAGAACCAGAAACCAATCCAATCAGAGAATTGACAATTATTGAAAAACAAATCGCAAATTCTTCGAACATATTTGGATTGAAACTATTCAAAAATGTTAGCGAAAAAGAAGATGGAAATATATTTATTTCTCCTCTAAGCTTCTCTTTTGCTCTTGGAATGACATATAACGGTTCAAATGGCGAGACAAAGGAAGCAATGAAGCAAACACTTGAATTCCCTGATTTATCTGATATTGAGATTAATCAGTCTTATAAGTCTTTAATCGAATTATTTACTACTCTTGATGAAAAAGTTGCCTTTAATCTTGCAAACTCAATCTGGTATAGAGAGGATTTCTCTGTCGAATCCGAATTTATTGAACTGAACAAGAAGTATTTTAACGCAGAAGTTTCTTCACTTAATTTTCTGAGTCCTATAGCAAAGGATGTTATTAACAAATGGTGCGAAGAAAAAACTAATGGCAGAATCAAGGAAGTTATTGATAAAATACCCGAATATGCAGTAATGTATTTGATTAATGCTATTTATTTCAAGGGTGACTGGCAGTCCAAGTTTGATAAGAAATACACAAAAGACCAGGATTTTTTCAAAAGTGACGGAAAAAGCTATAAAGTCAAAATGATGATGAAATCTGATTCTAATTTTCGTTATTTTTCTAATGAGAAATTTCAGGCTATTGACCTTCCTTATTCGAAAGGTGATTATGCAATGACAGTCATTTTACCTAATAATAATGTTAACTTAAATAATATTATTAAAGAATTAAATCAGGAAAATCTGACTCTCTGGTTATCCAATTTTAAGAAAAGATATGGTCATCTTTCAATGCCAAAATTTAAACTTGAGTTCAAGAAATCATTCAAGGACATTTTGTCCGATATGGGGATGGGGATTGCATTTAGTGAAAGTTTAGCTGACTTCACAAGAATCAATAAAAAGGGAGGACTATTTATTTCTGAAGTCTTGCATAAGTCATTTCTTGAAATTAACGAGGAAGGAACTGAAGCGGCTGCTGTTACAGTGGTCGAGATTGGTTATACGAGCATCGGGGATGAGTTCAGAATGACAGTAAACAGACCCTTCCTGTTGCTTATAAGGGAGACAAAGAACAATACGATTTTGTTCCTCGGTAAAATTGTGGAACCAAAAAGCGATTAAAATATTATCATAATTGAACTTATGATTTCACGGCTATTAGCTGAATGTCTGTATTCCTTTTTATAACAGCCCTGATTTTGAAATGGGGTGCCTCAACTAATTGACGGGTTTGAAATTCGCCAAAAACGTTGATTCCTTTTCCAATTATTTTTGGAGCGATAAACAAATGCAGCTCATCATAAATCTTTTCAGTTATGAATGATGAGAAAACAGAAGCTCCTCCCTCGACTAATATTGAGGCTATATTAAATTCACGGGATAATTTTGAAATTGCATCCTGTATATCAAGTTTACCCTGGTTGTTCTGCCAGACAGGCAAAATATTGATTCCCCTGGATTTCAGCAGTTCGGCTTTCCTGCCATCCGATGATTCTGGTTTGCAACAAACAATAACTGAAGAAGCTGAATCATTGAAAATTCCCGTTTCAATGGGTAATGAAAGTGATGAATCAAAAATAATCCTGACAGGATTCCTTCCTTCAATATCTCTGACAGTTAAACTTGGATTATCATTCAAAACAGTTCTTCTGCCAACTAACACAGCATCTACCTCTGTGCGAAGTGCATGAACAGCTTTTCGACTTTCGGGATTTGTTATCCATTTTGATTCCCCTGATGAAGTTGCAATATTTCCATCAAGAGATTGGGCAGTTTTTATGATAATATAAGGAAGTTTGGTTGAAATATTTTTTATAAAGAAGCGGTTCACCCATTTACAATCTTCAGGCAATACATCAGATTCTACTTTTATGCCTGCATCTTTAAGCATTGAAATACCCCTTCCCGAAACAACAGGATTAGGGTCTGTCATTCCGATTACAACTTTTTCGAATTTTTTTTCAATAATAGCGTTTGTGCAGGGAGGAGTCTTTCCGAAATGAGTGCAGGGCTCAAGATTAACATATAGAGTGGCTCCGCTTAAGTCAATCCCTCTACAATTATCAATAGCATCAATTTCAGCATGCGGAGCACCGAATTTTTTATGCCAGCCTTCACCGATTATAACTCCATTCTTGACAATAACAGCACCAACTCTTGGATTTGGACTAACATAGCCTGTTCCTTTGTATGCCAGCTCAATTGCTCGATTCATGTAAAATTCATTTGTCATTTCAATCCTTAAAAAAAGATTTTGTTTTAAAACCTAATTTAATATAATAAACATTTTTTTGTGTAAACTATTTTGTCAGGAAATTTTTTCAGTGTTGTGAAACTTTTCTGACATCTTTTAACGACTTGTAAATATTTATACTACAATGACTTGTAGTGATTTTTATATTTTTAATTTTTTTTATTATAAATCTGTCACTTTAATTTTTCTGGCATATTTTTTCAATATAATTAATTATAGTGAGTGATGGAGAAAGATTGATAGCCGGCTAAACAAATATTTAAAATAAGTATTTTTTATCATTCAAGAAAGGATGGGAACAATGAAAAAGACAGCATTAATAATCGCATTAGCTATCATATTACAGATGATTGCTATAAGCTCAAACAGTGATAAAACATTCAAAAGCGAGTCGGATCTGCTCTTCAGGCATTTCACCATACTTAATAAAGTAAAAGGAGCACCAACTTATATTGAGGAAAGAGAGGATAATTATTCAGATTGGATTTATGTGGATACCACTCCCAATGGCTTTGATATTGATTATGTTTATATGATAGACGACGATGGTATCATTTATTCAATTATTATTGCAATGTATCCTGAGGAAGAAGTAATTAATAAAGAAATGCCCGGGCAAAAAAAGTTATAAAAAAACTAAAAAAAAAAGGCTGTTTATCATATTAACTTATAAAAATATTGATGATAAACAGCCTTAATTAATTTTTTAATATCATTTGGTTATAACAAAACCATAAGATTTAGAATACTTGTCCGATTGAACTATTAAAGAATAATAGCCGGAAGGACAAATGTTCCCGTTTTTGTCACGACCATCCCAGATGAATTCAATCAGTCCATTTTTTGGAATTAACTTATCCAGAGTAAAATATTCATTTCCTTTTAAATCCATTATTTTTATCACATTATACTCCTCTGAACTAACAGAAATAGAAAAGTTCAAAATATTATTTGATGGATTTGGGTAAATGTTTACTCCTGCAAATTGAATACTTGCTTCATCAACAGAAGTTGAAATATTACCTTTTAGTGATAAAGTAACTGGTTCATCTTTGCCATAGATAGAAATTATAAGATTTGCTTTTGATTCCTCTGATTTCTTGGGTTCAAATCTTATTGTAACAAATTCAGAAGCTTTTGATTTGATAATAATATTATTTTTATCATCTTTAATTGAAAAGGCTGATGCATCCTCGCCTGTTATGGATAAACTTAAACCAGCGTCGAGAGTTCCATTATTTAAAATAATCAACTGTCGTTCAGCAGGAATATCAATTGATGTGGTGCTTAACTGGAATGGAGAAGTGGGCAGCTCTAAGAGTATATCACCCGACAATCCAATTAATGATAACTTTGGACTGGTTTCGGAATTGCTCTCAAATTCGAGAAAAGCTGATTTTTGTCCCTCAGTCTTTGGATTGAACGAGAATGATATATCTGTCGTTTCCCCTTTATTTAAAGAAAGAGGGAGATTAATTCCTGAAACTGAGAAATCAGAAGCATCACTCCCAGTAATATTTATTTTTGTGATATTTAATGTTTGTGTTCCGATATTTTTAATAAACCCAGAAAAAGTTGTGTCCTTTTTGGTATTAACAATTGTTTGACCAAAATCAACTGCAGCATGAAGTAAGCTCAATTGAGGGTTAGTTGAAGCATCATTAACGATCAAAGTAGCTTCTTTGCTTGTTATTGTGCCACAATCATTAGTTACTTTGCAGGAATATTTTCCAGCATCGGATTTTTGAACATTTTTCAGATGTAAGTCGGCTGTTGTTTTCCCAGACAGTTCTTTGTTATCTTTCATCCATTGATATTTGAGATTTTCACCCTTCGCCGCTATAGTGAGATCAATATCAGCGCCCTCAGCAACTGTTGCATCAGTTGGATGCAGTGTGATTTCAGGTGCTTTGATGATATTAATAATTACTGTTTCGCTATACTGCTCGGGTGGGCAAGCACCTGAGACAACTACATCATATGTGCCTAAATCATTTACAGACACCTTATCTATAGTTAAAACTGAATCATTGGCATTAGAAATATTATTCCCGTTTTTTCTCCATTGAAATTTTAAGTCAGAACCTTTGGCTGAGACTTTGAATGTAGATTTTCCACCTTCACAGGTTGATGTTGATTTTGGGTGAATTATGATCTGAGGAGGCTCATTAACCGTTAATTTTGCCTGAACAGATGTTCTTGAAGGACTACATTTACCACTAACTATACAGTCATATAAACCTTCATCGGATTTTTGAACACTGGGTAAGGTTAATGTTGAACTTGTTGCACCAGAAATTGGAGTCCCTCCTTTTCTCCATTGGTATGATAGCTCTGTTCCGGTTGCACCAATAGAAAATTCAGCTTGTCCACCAACACACTCAGTAACAGGTTGCGGTTGCTGGGTTATTGTTGGAGATTCATCCACTGATAGAGTAGCTGAGCTTGAGGTAACAGGGTTTCCGCAAGCTCCCGTTACAACGCAGTCATAATTTCCTGCGCTATTCAATGTAACAGGATTGATATTTAAAGTGGCACTATTACTATTAGGTATGTTTGTACCGTTCCTTCTCCAAACATAAGTTAAACCGCTGCCTGTTGCAACCACTCTAAAGCTAACAGATTGTCCTGTGCAGGCAGTTGCAGATTCAGGATTTTGTGTGATTTGTGCTGATTCACCAATACTGAAAGTGCTGTTAGAAACATCAGCAACAGAAAGGTCTGAGGCCTTTGAAATTCTAATCAAATATTGATTTCCGGGGGTTTGAACCGATGGAATATTCCATGTCCATGATCCTGAACTTGCTGATAAATTTGTAGCAAGATTTGTATAATTAGCACCATTATCCGAAGAAATAGCTATATCCACATTTTGAACTGCGGTTGCAGACCAAGTTATATTTCTTGATGTTCCGGGGCACCAGATTTCTCCACCATTTGGTGAATTAACTGTAATAGAGGGAGCTTCCTGAACTGTTATGGTCTGAATTGCCAATCTGTTCCATTGGTCGTTTGCGTCCGCACTTCCATTTCCGTTAACACAATTTGCAATTGCCCTTAGGTAATAATTTCCCGGTTGAGAGGGTGCTGTCCAGGAAAATGTGAAGCTTGCTGAACCACTTTGTAGTGATTTTGGTGAACTATGAGTGAGCTCGCCAGAACTGAGCTGTAAACCCGAACCAGTCCCGGGAGAAAGCGTTCCTGCATTTGTTTCACCGGTCGTTGTTGTTTTGACTGCAATATCAATTCCAGCAGCTGAATGATTTGAATTAGAACTTGATACAGTGATGGTCAAATTCAACGTTGCACCAGTTTGAACCGTGAAAGATCCGCTTTCACTCGACACACTTAAGCTTACATTTGAATTAGCACCTGTTGAATGGCAACTGCAACCATTGGATGTGCTTGATGTTAATCCTGTATAACCGTTCGACCTTGCATAAACAGCATAGGTTACTACAACTACAAATGCAATGAAAAATAAGGTAAAAACAATGCTTGGTTTTGACCTTATTTTTTCAAGTAAATGAAGTTTGTATAAAAGTTTCATAAAAACCTCCTAAAATTATATAAAATTAAATTATTGTTTAGTATTAACTAATTTAATGTATAAAAGTTACAACAGAAATATTATTTTATTGTAATTTTTAGAGTTATTGATGGGTAAATATGATTGGATAATGATAATGCAATTTTATCATCAACACTGAAATCATAGAGATGAGCACCAACATAAGAATCAATTGCTGCGAGGAGATAAACAGCAACGAGAAAAAAAGCACTCTGGTCTCGGTTGTCTCTGTAAAATTCCTTTTTTCGCCCTAAAAAAAATAATTCAGAGCTGTTAGGAGAGGTTTTTTTTAATTCATCATATTGTTTCTGAAAGGTTTGATATTTGGAATTATTATCTAAAACAAAATAAACAAGCAAACCACATCCTGCTGCAAAGAGAGGGGCTTTCCAATAGTTTTCTACGTAAATCTGACCCCATCCGGGAAACGCAAGCGATCTGAGGACAGCACCAAGAGGAGATTTTGTCATCTGAAAATTCGTTTCTTTGATCTCTTGATTATCTGTTATAGTAGAAATTTTTTTAAAAGCCAGAGAATCATTTGCTTGCTTTGTTAGAGTATCTAATTGGTTATTAGGATTTTGAGCAAATAATTGTAATGAAAAACAAATAAAAAAAGGAAAAAATAAAAAGAGTTTTTTTCTCATTAATAGATTAAACTTGCTATAGCTTGGTAAAATCAGATTTGAATAAAAAAATATCATTATTCAACATTTATTGATTTTGTCTAACTTGTTGCAAATAATAATATTTTCCCAGAAGAGCGGCACCAATAATACCAGCATCCTTTGTGAATTCTGCCCTGCGAATCTCAGCATCTTTTGCAATAGTAGGAATTGCACGCTCTTTAATTGTTTTCAAAGCAACATCAAAAAGGATAGGATGAGCCAGCGAAATACCTCCGCCGATAATTACTAATCTCATATCTAATAAATTCATCGCAGAAACAAGTCCCAAACCTAAATATTCACCTATTGTAGTGAAAATTTCAATCGCTGCTTCATCATTTTGAGCAGATGCTTCTGAAACAAAATATGGGTCGGGTCTGTCATATTTATGAAGAATTGAATCAGGATAGTTTTTTATAACACGTGCTGCAAAGGCGGTAATCTGGTTTCGTCCGACATATTCTTCGAGTATGCCTGTTCTGAATGGCATTTTTGAGTTGACAGACTCATGAGCATCTATAATCACATGACCAATTTCGCCAGCTCCTCTATGTTTTCCCCGAAGTATTTTTCTGTCATATACTATAGCACCACCAACACCAGTGCCAAGAGTAACATAAAGAAAATGAGTTTCGTTTTTTCCTGCACCAAGAAGCATTTCTGCAGCCGCAGCTGCATTTGCATCATTATCAATCTCAATTGGTAGAGAAAACTGATTTCTAAGAAATTTACCAAGTGAAATATCATACCATTCAGGTAAATTTGGTGATATCTTCACTGTGCCTTCCTCGTCAACGATGCCGGGTATTCCAACACCAATTGATTTAGCGTTCTTAAACTTGTTCATTGTTATTGTCAGCATTCTCTTAATGAGATTCAGAACATAGTCAAGACCTTTATGAGCATTAGTTGCAGCAGTATATTGATGAACTAATTTTCCATTTTCGTCAATAACACCAATCTTGAAATTTGTTCCGCCGATGTCTAAACCGATATACATAGGAAATAATAAAAAATTAACAGAAAATATATAATCAAAACGTTATTAATATATGATTTATTTTGTTTTGCTTAGAATATAAACTGTTTCACCTGGGGAAACATATCCATAGTATTCTCTTGCGATTCTCTCGATTTCTAAATAATCATTTTCGAGACGCTTTTTTTCAATCTTGAGTGAGTCCCTGATATAAGTCTCAGTTTGTTTTATATTTAGCAGTTTATTTTTTTCTGTATTTAACTCAATTCTCTTCAGCAAACCAAAATCTGAAAAGATAAAAAAAAGCAGTATGATAGCAAATAAGACAATATGAATTAATAATCTAATCTTTTTCTTCATATTTTTATAGAGCGAACTTTTTAAGAATTTCAATATAATTATCAATTTCTTCTTTTGTTCTTTTCTCAGTAACAGCAATAAGTAATCCCGGCTCACAATCAGGGAAACGGTTTGTATCAATACCGCCTAAAATTCCCTCTTTTTCAGCTGCTTCAAGAATAATTGAAGGATTAACCGGTGTTTTTACCAAAAATTCTCTGAAAAATGGTTTATCATTAAATAATGAAAAACCGGGCAATTCCTTGATTTTGGAGGCAAGGTAATGTGCCTTATGGAAAGAATTCTCAGCAACTTCAATGATACCTGCTTTCCCCATTGTTTCCATATAAACAGTCGCCGCCAGCATAAACAAACCTTGATTTGTGCAAATGTTCGAAGTTGCTTTTTCTCTTTTTATTTGCTGTTCTCTGGTTTGAAGTGTCAGAACGAAACATTTGTTTCCATCGGCATCAAGAGTAACTCCGGCAATTCTTCCGGGAATTTTTCGAACAAAATCTTTTTTTGTTGCAAAGATGCCTAAGTAAGGTCCGCCGTAGCTCAATGGAATGCCCAAGCTTTGACCTTCGCCGGTTACTATGTCAGCATTGTATTCTCCGGGAGCTTTTAAAATCCCAAGCGAAACAGGGTCAGCTGATACAATTAATAAAGCTCCTTTGCTGTGAGCAATTTTTTCAATTTCCTCAACTTCTTCCAGATTACCATAAGCATTTGGTTGCTGAACGATAACCGCAGATGTCTTTTCGGATATATTTTTTTCTAATCCTTCTAAATCGCAGATTCCGTCGCTCTGGACAAATGTTTTATAAGTAAAATTCTTACCTGCACAAATTGTTGAGATTACTCTTTTATAATTTGGATTTATTGTGCCAGCAAACAGAAATTCAGTTTTCCGATTATGAGCAAAAGACATCAGACAGGCTTCAGCTAAGGCAGTCCCACCATCGTAAAGCGATGCATTCGAAACATCCATAGCTGTCAGGTTGCAAATAAGAGACTGAAATTCATACATAGCTTGAAGAGTGCCCTGAGATACTTCTGCCTGATATGGAGTATATGCTGTTTTGAATTCTGAACGATCAATTACCATATTGACAATAGACGGGACGAACACATCATAGGCTCCTCCACCCATAAAGCATACGTGTGTTGATGTGGAGGCGTTCATTGATGCATACTTCTGCATCAATTTAACAACTTCGTATTCTGATAATTCAGGGGGTAGATTTAAATCACCTTTGAATCTTAGCTCATGTGGTATAACTCTTATTAAATCCTCGAAATCACTTACACCAATTTTATCTAACATTTCTTGCTGAACTTCTTCTGTATTTGGATGAAACGACATCAAATTCTCCTGATTCAATTTTTTTTAAAATTTTAAAAATGAAAACATGTAATTTAAGTCATTAATCAATAATAACAAAACTCTACTAATAATGTAGGACAATTATGGTATTGAACTTATTTATTATTACATCTTTATAAATGGTCTTACTAACGTATTAATTCCGGTATTAATCCTGATAAAATAAAATCCTGAGGGCAGGTTTTCGATTTTAATCATTTTCTGTTTGCTTAATTGACTATCAAATTTAATAATGACATTTCCCTGAATATTAATAATTTCAATTCCTGAAATATCCTCAGCATAAATTATATTTATGAAATCATTAGCGGGGTTTGGATAGATAATAAGTCCTTGATTCAGCATATTATCCATCTCAATTTTTGATTGTGGGTCGTATTCATAACATCCAATATCAATTCCGTTCAATTTTGGTCTGAACTTATAATCCAAATCGGTCTGAGGAATGCCTTTTTCTGAAATTCCTTTATCAATTGCTGGTGACGAAGATTTAAGATGGAAATCACCAATTTTCCCCCATGTTGGATTTACAAAATCAGCATCCGCAAAAAAATTGCCCACGCCAAATGTTTTTATTGTGATTGAGTCAAATTCCTGGCCCATAGCTTCCAACACAACTTCCTCTCCTGTTGTTCCGAAAATATTGTTTTTTAGAATCAGATTGACATCGGGGCTGGAATATAAACGGTTTGAAATTCCCTGAAAAAGGCAATTCCTTATCACTACAGTAGATTTATTCTGGAGACCATAGTTTATAGTTCCAAGATAGTGACCTCTGGGTGAGCCATCGTGAATGGTTAGATTAGTTAATTCTGCGTAAGAATTTTCTTTCTCGCATTCAATTATTATTGACACCCATGGAGAACTCTCGGGATTACCAACACCAATACCATATACAAGGCAATTTTCGGCACGTATGCTATCGCCCCATAGTTTGATACCATCAGCATAGTTATTTGCAGATATACAATGATGGATATAGGTTTTATCAGATTTTGAATCAAATCCATCTCCTAAATTGAACTGACTGATACAATTGCTGATTTCAAATGGTCCTTCAGAAATTTCTATCCCTATTCCATCGGGACGATCCCATTCAGAATTTTGTTCTTTTCCTTGAAAAAATCTTCCGGCATATTCCAGAAGACAGCTATCAACCAGAACATTTTTCCACCCAGAACCTGATGAATGATGTGCCGAGCTGATTAATGTTCCTCCTGTATGATGCAAATGACATTTTTTAATTACTATGTTTTCTGAATTTCCATTCAGATTAATCGCTGTTTCTTCGATATGGTGAATTAATAAATTACTTAAAATTATATTTTCAATTTTATCCTGATCGCTTGAAGTAAAATTCTGTATTCCATCACGGAAACCACCTGAATAGGGATTATCAATAAGGCTTGTGATTTCAATATTCTCCACTAAAATATTGGAATTTCCACCAAGATCTATTGCAGAGAGCAAACCAAGACCATTATCTCCTTTGCCCATCAACTTGGGTCTGGTATTCCCAATTCCCTTTATAACAGTATATCTGTTGTTAAGTCCACCGGGAGGTGTAATCATATCATCATAATAAACTGACATTATATATTCTCCGGACAATATCAGCAATGTATCGCCTGATGTCATTACTTTGGAGCCATAACCCGGTGTTGCAAACGACTGCTCGGGAGTTAGACCGTTGTTATTATTATTCCCATTTGGCGCTACAAAGTAGGTTGTTGAGTAAGAGTAAGTACTTAAAAGCAAAAGTACAAATAAAATTTTGAGAACTTTCATAATCCCTCATTATTTTTCCCCAAAATTAGTTTTTAAAATTAAATTAAACAAAGAATAATTTTTATTAGTTATATTTAATTATTAATTTTGAGGTAATTAATTTTTTAATTATTTAGGAATTTATTATGGAATTAAAATTCAAATTACTCGACCATCCTTTCTACAAGAGTTGGTCAGAAGGAAAAGTGAGTGTTTCGAAGCTCTCAGAATATGGAAAATCATATATTGAACTAATTTCCTATATGCCTGAACTCTGGAAAAGTATTACTGAAGATTTAAATGTGAAAAATGAGACATCAGCACGAATAATCGAAGACGAGACAAGGCACATAACACTTTGGACAAAATGGATTGAAAGACTCCCAGAAACTGAAAATTATCCGAGTTTAAAACATGTTATTAATGAAATATCAATTCTGTCCCCTTCTGCAAGGCTGGGAGCACTTCAGTCATTTGAAATGCAGCAACCTGATGTTGCTTTAACAAAAAAAGAAGGTTTGATTAAACACTATGGCTTTAATCCTGATGTTCTCGACTACTTTGATGAACATTTAAACGAAATTCACCATATAAACTTCGGGCTGGATCTTGCTAATACTGTCTGCAACAAAGAAGAGTTTGAATTGGGCTTACAAAAAGGCTCCGAACTTTTCTATCACAGTCTTGATGCTTTTGTGGAATGCTAAGAAATTTAACAGGATTGTTTTTTTCTAAGCATTGAAAATTATATATTTGCTAAATGAAAATTAGCAAAATATTTGGTGTTATTATACTCTTACTAATTTTGTCTTGTTCGAATTCCGAAGAAGAAAAGAATAGGTTTATCGAAACCCAAAAAGAAATATTGATTTTAAGGTCAGTATATCCTGATACCGGTGTAGCAAATCCAAAAATTTTGAAAGTATATGAGAAATATGGCTTTACAAGGGAATCATTCAGAGAAAAGTATTTTGAATATACAAAGAATCCTGAGGAATTCCTCAGGATTCAGGATAGTGCTCAAGCAAAAGCTAAAAGAGAATTACTTCAATTGAAGCAAAAAGAACAAATTACTGAATGAATTTTACATTTTTCCATTTCGTTTGATAATATCACGGGCAATAACAAGCTTCTGCACTTCGGAGGTTCCTTCGAAAATTCTGTTTATTCTTGAATCCCGATAGAAGCGTTCAATTGGTAACTCTCTTGAGTAACCCATACCACCATGTATTTGGATAGCAAGGTCTGCGCATTTATCGAGAGCCATCGAAGCAACGTATTTGACCATTGCAGCCTGTCTTGAAAGCATTTCCCCGCTATCATAGAGCTTTGCGGTATGATACAAAAGTGTGTCCAGCACATAAATTTCAATAGCCATTTCCGAAAGCATAAATTGAACTGCCTGAAAATTAGCAATAGGTTCATCAAATTGCTTTCTTTCTTTAGCATATTTTGTTGAAAGTTCAAGTAATTCCTTGCATGCACCTAAACAAGCCGCACCCAGCCCCAGTCGTCCGGCATCTAATGTTTTCATAGCTATCAGAAAACCCTTGCCCTCTTTGCCAATCATATTGTCTTTTGGAACCCTGACATTATCGAATGTCAGTGAGGAAGTTTTACTTCCACGGATACCCATTTTTCTTTCAGGAGCACCGGGAGTAAATCCGGGAGTACCTTTTTCGACCACAAAACCAGTTATTCCAAGATTTGTTCTTGCAAAAACAGAGAAAACATCAGCGAAAGGACCATTGGTAATCCAGAGTTTTTCGCCGTTAATAACCCATTCATTACCATCTAAATATGCTTTTGTTTTCAGATTGAAAGCATCGGAGCCGGCTCCCTGCTCTGTAAGGGCAAAAGCCGCAATTTTCTCTCCACTGGCACAAGGAACAACAAATCTTTGTTTCAATTGTTCATCGCCACCAATGTAGATGGCATTTGTTCCTATCGAGCAGTGTGCTCCAATCATAGTGGCTGTAGAAAGGCAACCTCTTCCAATTTCTTCCTGAACAATACAATAACCGACCTCTCCAAAACCACTCCCACCATATTCCAATGGGAATGGGGCTCCCAGAAGTCCTAATTCTTTGATTTTATTTATTATTTCAGGTGGGATTGCTTCATCTTCGTCAATTTTGGCAGCTACTGGTTTTAATTCATTATTTGTGAAATCGCGTACCATCTCACGAAGCATATTCTGTTCTTCAGTAAAAAAATTATCATTCATAGCTAAATCCAAGATAAAGATTAAATAATAAGTAATAGCAAAAATAATAAGTAATTTATTATATGGTAATAAATTAAAAGGATAATAGAAATGATTGTAATTAATGTGTTGCTTGACTAACCAATAAAATTCAAAATGTTTTCGCCACCATCAACGCCAATTGTCTGTCCATTAATCCAGTAGAATTTTTCATCTGCTAAAAGAGAAATAGCCTGAGCAACATCTTCTGGTAAGGTGTTTCTGTCGAACGGATTATGTTGTTTTGCATGCGCAAGCATTCCTTCGAATCCCGGAATTTTTCTTGCTGCAGGGGTATCAGTTAAACCTGCCATTATCGAATTTGCAGTGATATGATACGGTGCTAATTCAACCGCTATTTGACGGATATATGCTTCGATTGCTGCCTTGGCAGCGGAGACTGCTCCATAATTTACCATAGCTCTTTGCGAGCCTATGCTTGTCAGTGCAAAAATCCGACATGTCTTTGCCAGTAAATTATTTTTGAATAGATCCTGCGTCCAGTATAGCAAACTGTTTGCCATTACATCAAGTGTCATTTCAACTTGTTTCTTGTTTATCATTTCCTCATGATTTTCTGAGAAAAAAGGGCGGATAGAACCAAAAGCCAATGAATGAAGAAGAACCCGAAGCATCGGTTTGACTTCTTCTTTGAAATCTTCTTTGATTTCCTGAATAATGCTCTCTCTAACATTATCATCTGCAGCATTAGCATTGAAAAATTTAACTTTTACACCAAATGAACGGAGTTCTTCGGCAAATTCTTCAGCTTGCTTTTTTCCGCTACCCATATCGAGGTGTACGCCATATATACCATATCCTTTTCTGGCTAATTCATGAGCGGTTGCCTTGCCAAAACCACTCGAAACTCCAAGTATCAAAGCAAAAAAGTTTCTTGATTCCATCTTTAATATCCCATTATTACTCAAAAAAAAGCATCTTCAAACAAGATGCTGTCATTCAATTCTTTTAAGAATTTTACAAAATTATTATTTGTTTTATAAATAAAAAAATTTAATATTAATAAAAAATTAATTTAATTCTTTTGTTGAATGAACTCACTATTTTAATTTGCATAACGTTTTATTTTTTTTTTATATTATAAAAATTAAAATGTCAGATAAAATTACACCGATACCAATTGCAAAAAACCCGGATGATTTAAAAGACCAGTTTGAAGCATTAGTTGAAATTATAAGAATTTTAAGAAAGGAATGCCCTTGGGATAGCAAGCAATCTATTGAATCAATTGCCCATTTGATGATAGAAGAAGCCTACGAAACTATTGATGCCATTCATAATAAGGATTATGAAGGTTTGTCAAAAGAATTGGGTGATTTGTTGCTTCATATTATTATGCATAGCGTTATGGCTGAAGAAAATGGGTATTTCAATTTAATGGATGTTATCAAAAGAATTCAGGAAAAGCTTATTTTCAGACACCCACACGTTTTTGGAGGGCTAAAAGTATCAGGCGAAGAAGAAGTCGTTGAAAATTGGGAAAATTTAAAGAAAAAAGAGGGGAAAAATTCTGCTTTGGACGGAGTCCCAACAACTTTGCCCTCTCTTTTGCGTGCTGAACGAATCCAACACAAAGCTTCAAGAGTTGGATTCGACTGGCAAAAAAAAGATGATGTCTGGCTCAAGGTGGAGGAAGAAATTCTGGAATTAAAAAATGCTCTTCTCGAAAATAAAATTGCCGACAAAACCGAAGAAATAGGGGATTTGCTCTTTTCATTAGTTAATGCCTGTCGTTTCGAAGGTGTCGTTGCCGAAGAATCCCTTCAGCTGACTAACAACAAATTCATCAAAAGATTTCAATATATTGAAGAAAAAGCCAAGCAAATAAACAAAAAACTTAGCGATATGACTCTTGAAGAAATGGATGCTATTTGGGATGAAGCAAAAAAGATAGTTTAATTCAAAGATTTTTATTTCATTATTTATTCTATTCCTTCAACAAATCGGGCCTTCTTTCTTGTGTTTTCAATAAAGATTGCTCCTCTCTCCACTTACTAATTTCCTTGTGGTTTCCGCTTGTAAGTATTTCCGGAACCTTCATCCCTCTGAAATCAGCAGGTTTTGTGTAGTAAGGTGGCTCGAGCAGTCCACTCTGGAAAGAATCTTCTAAAGCTGATTCAGCATTTCCTAAGACTCCCGGAACTAACCTGATAATTGAATCTATTAAAACCATAGCAGGCAGCTCCCCGCCGCTAAGAACATAATCACCGATCGAAATTTCCTTGGTGATCAAACTATCTCTTATTCTCTGGTCTATTCCCTTATAATGTCCGGCAAGAATGATAATATTTTTTTTCATCGATATTTCGTTGGCTATCTTTTGATTAAGTTTCTCGCCGTCTGCGGTCATATAAATAATTTCATCATAATGTCTCTCTTCGGCAAGTTTTTCTATACATTTGAAAACCGGCTCGCATTTTATTATCATTCCTGCTCCTCCACCATAAGGAGTATCATCTATGTGTTTGTATTTATCCTCAGCGAAATCATGAAGGTTATGGAGCCTTATCCGGACAATATGTTTTTCCTGTGCAATCCTTATTATACTTGTTTTTAAAACTGATTCGAACATTGCAGGATGTGCCGTAACAATATCAATCAACATCAAGGTTTCAATATCAATTTTACTTTTTTTCATCTTTTTTGGGAGTAATCAAATCAAATAATCCATCTAATAATTTAATATACACACATTTTTCTGTTAGATCAACTTTCTTTATCACATCGTTTATGACAGGAACAGGCATTTCTCCTGATTCCGTTGTAACAAACCATACATCATTTCCCGGTAGGATGCTCACATCTGATATAATACCGATCAAATCTCCGGTTTCTATATCCACTACTTTACAATTTAATAAATCTCCAACAAGATAGAAATCCGGTTTGATATTTTCAACAAATTTTTCATCAACAAAAACAGCTTTATTAATAAAAAAATTATTCTCAAATTCTGAATCCTCGTTTAAATAGATGACAATTTTATTATTAAGAAATTCGAAATTTTTTATAATTAGTTTTTCTGCGAAATTTCTCGAAAAACCGACAAAGATTACCCTGCATCCATCCTGAATCTTATAACCTTCGGCTATGTCTTTCAGCTTAATAAGATTCAAATTTTTATTAAAGTGCTCAATTGTTCCCAAGTAAATCATACTATTTTCTGAACTGGAACCCATCTGTAATAAAGCAAAAAAGTTGACATAAATAACAAAATACGAAAGAAAATAAAATTAGTTTATAGACATCTTTAACAAGCTATAAATTTATAACAAAAAATTGATACACAAAAATGGTAAAACTTGATACTATTATTTCACTAGCAAAAAGACGTGGTTTTGTATTTCAATCATCAGAAATCTATGGAGGATTAAATGGGTGCTGGGACTTTGGTCCTTTAGGGGTAGAAATGCTCAGAAACCTAAAAGATTTATGGTGGAAATCAATGACATACCGGGATGATATCGAAGGAGTTGATGCTTCAATTCTTATGCATCCCCGAACATGGGAGGCAAGTGGTCACATTGCTCAATTCAGCGACCCTATGATTGATAACAAGACTAGCAAGGCAAGGTTTCGTGCTGATAATCTCATTGAGGAATACATTGATAGATTAAGAAATAAAAAAAAGGACAATCTGGCTGACGAAATTGAAAGAAAATTATCTCAAGCAAAAGAGCCGTCCGACTATTACAATATAATAATCCAGTATGAAATTCCTGATCCAGTTTCAGGAACTAAAGATTGGACAGAAGTTAGAAATTTCAACCTTATGTTCAAAACATTCATCGGACCGGTCGAAGATAATGGCAGTATTGTTTACTTAAGACCAGAATCAGCACAAGGAATATTTGTTAATTTTAATACTGTATTGCAAACTACAAGACAGAAGATTCCTTTCGGAATAGCACAAATTGGAAAAGCTTTCCGCAATGAAATCAACACAAAGAATTTTCTATTCAGAACCCGTGAATTTGAACAGATGGAAATGCAGTATTTCGTTAAACCGGGCGATGAATTAGAATGGTATGAATATTGGAAGGAAAAGCGATTTAAATGGTACTTAGATATTGGAATCAAACAGGAGAACCTGAAATTTAAAGACCACGATAAATTAGCCCATTATGCAAACAAGGCTGTGGATATTGAATTCAAATTCCCTTGGGGCTGGGGTGAAATTGAAGGGATACATTCCAGAACAGATTTCGATCTTAAAAATCATCAGGAATACTCTGGCAAAAAAATGGAATATGTTGATGCAGTCAATAATGAAAGGTACATACCATATGTGGTTGAAACCTCCGGCGGGGTAACACGATCATTTATGGCTTTCCTATGCGATGCCTATGATGAAGAAGATGTAGTCGGTGAAAACGGTAAATCAGAAAAAAGAACTGTTTTACATTTAAATAGCAAACTCGCCCCAATCAGTGTAGCAGTGTTTCCCTTGGTTAATAGAGATGGGATGCCGGAATTGGCTGAAAACATTTACAAGGACCTCCATAAGTATTTCAGGGCTCAGTTTGATACTTCAGGAGCAATTGGTAGGAGATACAGAAGACAGGATGAAATCGGAACACCATTTTGCATTACAATAGATAGTCAATCTCTTGAAGATGGCTCTGTTACTATTCGAAATCGGGACACTATGCTTCAGGACAGGGTTTCTGACAGCAATATCAAGAGTTATCTTGATGAAAGGTTATCATTTTAGTTTAGACTAAATGGGGCTTTATCATAAGACAAATTTTGGGTATAGATGGTCAGGCGAGGACGCCTGACCTACCATATAATCGAAGAACTAAGTAGAACAAACATTCTTGTTTGTTCCAAACATATTGACTTTTTAGAGAGCCCCATTTGATTAGAGCCATTACAGGGAATAAAAACTAAATTAACACGGCTTTATATCCGTAATTAATTATTCCGGATTCGCCTTCTTCCATAATTTTACGGAATACGAGTTCCACCCGTGCACCAATTTTAATATCATTTACATCGCAATCAGTTACCATTGCAGTTAATCTTGCACCTTCGTCGGTTTCGATAATAGCAACTGGAAAAGGTGTAGAGTGAGCAAACTGATTAGATGCAATGTGAATGACGGTATAAGATAAAATTGTGCCAGTACCCTTCAGATTTATTTTTTCGAAAGTCCTTGAGCCGCTAATTGGGTCAATATAACGATTTGGCAAAGAAACATAACCGCTATCGAATTTTTGTGCTTCGAGGACATAACGATGAAATTTTTCTCTGTGATATCTTGCGCTATCTGCCATTAGAGTGCCTCCAAAATATGAACAATACAACTTCCACCAGAACCACCCATATTCTGGGTCATTCCGAATTTTGCATCAGGAACCTGTCGGGCTCCGGCTTTACCGCTTAACTGATAGTAAGCTTCAATAACCTGAGCAGCACCTGTCGCCCCGACCGGGTGACCTTTAGCCTTCAATCCACCGCTTGGATTAATAACAATTTTTCCGCCGTAAGTACCCTGACCTTCTGCAATAGCTTTTCCAGCTGTTCCATATTCAAAAAATCCAAGTTCTTCGGCTACTATGATTTCGGCGATTGAGAAACAATCATGAACTTCGACGAACGAAATGTCCGCTGGAGATAAGCCTGCCATTTTATAAGCTCTGTCTGCAGCCAATTTAACTGCTTCTAAACGTGTTAGATCCTTGTGATCATGCAAAGCGATTGGTCCGGTAGCAGCACCGACACCCCTGATTCTTACAGGTTTATCAGTGAATTCTTTGGCTCTATCCAATGGACAGAGAATCAGAGCAGCGGCACCGTCAGTAATTGGCGAGCAATCCATCAATCTTAATGGATCGGCTACCATCGAGGATCTAAGAACATCATTTAAACTTATTTCAAAGGGGTATTGAGCATTAGGGTTATTGACAGAATGTTTATGATTTTTGATTGGTACCTGAGCAAGTTCTTCCCTTGTTAAACCATATTTTTCCATATAAACACGAGCCATCATAGCATAAAGCCCCGGGAAAGTAACACCGTTATAAGCCTCGTACTCTTGATCGGAAGCTGTAGCAAGAACGATAGTCCCGTCCTCGACATCCCACATTTTTTCAACACCACCGGCAAGAACAATATCACTCATACCTGAAGCAACTTCGATAAAAGCAGATCGAACAGCAGAACCTCCGGATGCACAAGCAGATTCAACATGGAGCCCCGGAACTCCTATTTGTCCCATATAATCAGCCATAAGCGAACTCAGGTGTTCCTGATATGTATATAATCCGCTCGACATTGCCCCGACATAGAAAGAATCAATTTTTTTAACTCCGGCATCGTCCATTGCTTTGATAGCAGCTTCAGCAAACAAATCCCTTATGCTCTGCTCCCAAAGTTCACCAAATTTGGTCATTCCGACACCGATGATTGCAACATCACGCATAATTTCTCCTGAATTTATTTTCAATTAATTTTAATCATTAAATAATATTTTTTTACGATAAGCGGCATATTTACCGTAAGATAAATAGATTTTTTTGTTATTTAGCAGATCTCTTGTCTTTGGTGCTAAATCCTGCACTTCGAGAATTTTGTCAGTAACCTGAAATATAAAGGAATCGCTCCCGGCACCCGAACCAAATGAGCACATAAATATCTTATCACCCGGCTTTGCAACATCGAGAATTGAAGTTAATCCAGTCGGCGAGGAACCGGAATAAGTATTTCCCATAATATTAACCACCCAACCTTGTTCCATCTGTTGATTAGTAAAACCAAGTGTTTTTCCAACCTTCAGAGGGAATTTTCCGTTAGGCATATGAAAAACGGCATAAGCAAAATCAGAGGCTTTCATCCCGGATTTTTCCAGAATAGCTCTCGAAGCCCCAAGAATATGTTTGAAATAAGCCGGCTCGCCGGTAAATCTTCCGCCGTGGCGTGGATATCTTTGATATTCTCTCCGCCAGAAATCCGGAGTATCCGATGTATATGAATGAGTGAATAAAACCTCTGCCAGCACATTTGTCTTTCCAAAAATGAAAGCTGCTCCTCCGGCTGATGCGGAATATTCCAGAGCATCACCTGGTGCCCCCTGAGAGGTATCGGCACCAATACCCATTGCATATTCCATCTCCCCAGATTTGACATGACTATAAGCCACATACATTGCTTCTGAACCGGCCTTGCAGGCAAATTCATAATCAGCAACATGAACATGGGGACCTATGCCCAGCGCATCAATCAAAATTGTTCCTGAAGGTTTCACCGCATAGGGATGAGACTCGGAACCAATATAAACAGCACCAATTTTTTGGGGATCAATCCTTGCTCTCTTCAAAGCATTCTTTGCAGCTGCAACAGAAATAGTGATAGTATCTTCATCCTGACCCGGGACGGTCTTTTCGACAAGTAAAAGCCCTCTCTCAATTGCAGCGGGATCCGAGCCCCATTGCTCCGCTATAGTTGAGGATTTTATCCTGTGTGCAGGAACGTAAGCCCCGTAACCAACTATGCCTACCATAAAAATCTCCTGAATGTATTTAATAATGTTAATTAAGATTTTTTTTATTTGTTGTCAACGTCTTTGAAACTCAATATCATCATCGGAACATCGCTTGTTAGATCTTCGCAACGAGCCTGAATTTTCCAGACAACATTTATTATTTCTTTAATTTTTTCGACAACAGGTTTTGCTTTTCCCTTAAATTTACCAAGAAGAATGGCTCCGTCACCTATCAAAGCCCAGAATTGATCAAAACTCCTTACCTTTGTGTTGAGTATATTAATAAGTGAGTTTAACCTTTTGACGAGCTTGTTGGAATGGTAGCCGTTTATTTCTTTTGTTTCACTTATTATATCAAGCAGTTCATCTATCAACCTATTTATAACTCTCAGTTCTCTATCAGTTAAATCGAAAATTGTAACATCTTCTAAAATTGTTCGAAATTGAGATTTTTTCTCGTAAAGAATTCTTTCCTGATTAAATTCAAGAACATCTCTTTCGATTTCCTTATTTCTTGTCTCAAAAAATCTTATGATTAATCCAATATTTATTTTTTTGTCGAGAGTAAGCTTTGGAAATGCTACTTCGAGTTGATTTTGTTCGGCAAAAACCTGATAGAAACCAAATATTTCGATGAAATCCTCATAATACTGCTGTTTGTTCTGGGCAATGCTCGAATTGTTCATTAAATTCATAAAAGCATTTATAATTTCGGATTCTGCAAGTAATTTATTACTTGGCAGACTATTTATAAAAGAGTCGTCTATTATCATCTAAATCTCCATCCTGATGAGATTGTTAAAAATGAAAATTTTATGTTCATAATAATAATATAAAAATACTAAGTTATTGAAAATCAACGAATAAAAAAAGAGAAATTTACATCAAATATCATAGCATCCAATTGCCCTTGAAATAACAAGTCTTTGAATCTCGGAAGTCCCTTCCCCAATCTCGAGCAATTTCTGATCCCGGTAATATCTTTCTGCATCGTATTCTTTCATCAAGCCATAACCTCCGAGCAATTGAACACAATGGTTTGCAGCCATGTGTGCCAATTCAGAGCAGTATAGTTTGCAAATAGCTGATTCTTTTGTGATTTTTTCGTTTCTGTTGAGCCTTCTGCAAATATCATAAAGATAATTCCGGGCTAATTCTATTCCCATATCAATATCTGCCAACTTAAAAGCATTAATTTGATAGGTGGATATTGGATGTCCGAATGTTTTTCTCTCTTTTGCATATTTTAAGGCATAATCGAAAGCACCCTGAGCCAAACCAAGACCCATTGCAGCAATTGATAATCTTCCGTTATCGAGTGTTCCAAGCATTTGTTTGAATCCATCTCCGACTTTGCCAAGAATATTTTCTGAGGGAACCCGGCAGTCTTCGAGAATTAATTCGCTTGTATTGGAAGCTCTCCACATCATTTTGCCGCTCATTTTTTTCTGGGTAAAGCCCTTTGTATCGTTTTCTACAAGAAAGCAAGTAAACTCTTTCTTCCCACCTTCTTTTTCTCCGGTAACAGCCAGAATGGTAGAACCCAGAGTAATATCGGTAGAGGCGTTGGTTATGAAAATCTTACTTCCGTTAATAATCCAGTCGTTACCATCACGAACGGCTTTAGTTTTGGTGTTGCCTGCATCACTTCCTGCTTCGGGTTCAGTTAAACCAAATCCCCAGAGTTTTCCACTGGCAAGTTGTGGCAAATATTTCTTTTTTTGCTCGGAATTTCCATAATAGTAAATAGGACCAACCCCAAGCGAATTATGTGCAGCAACAGTAGCAGCCTGCGATCCGTCTATTCTGGCTAATTCCTCAACTACAATAATGTAAGACACATAATCAAGCGAGCTTCCACCGTATTCTTCGGGCAAGTAGGCTCCTAAAAAACCCATTTCAGCCATTTGCTGAGTTATTTCATAACTAAATTCCTCTTTCTCATCAAGTTCTTTGACTTTTGGTTTTATAACTTCTTCGGCAAATCTTCTTACAGTTTCTCGGAGAGAAATTTGCTCTTCAAGTAAACCACTATTTAATCCCATTTTTATTTCCTAAATCTCTTAGTAATTTTCTTGTATGATAAATTAATTAAATTATTTCGTCTAATAAGCAAAAAAAAATAAAGTTGAAAAAAATATGCAACAAAAATAATACAATTTTTATTAAATATCTTCTGATTTGATTTAAATGTTTCTCATAAATTTCTTATATTAAAATTTAATTATAATGAAAAAAAAATTATCAAAAAAATATTTTTTTCAACCTGTATTACTTATGTTAATTTTTTGAGGAAAAAATGGAATATCTTTTAACCGACGAGCAGAAAATGCTCAAAGAAATGGTTTCGAAATTCGCTAAAGAAAGAATAGCACCAGTTGCTGCTGACAACGAAAAAAATCACCGATTTCCGGCTGATATTATTCAGGAAGCAGGTGAATTAGGGCTTATGGGAATTGCTTATCCAACCGAATATGGTGGAGCAGGAATGGACTTTATGTCCTACTTTTTAGCTGTTGAGGAAATATCAAGATGGTGTGCCTCCACCGGTGTTATCATATCAGCTCACTCATCTCTTGTTTGCGACCCAATTTACCGTTTTGGGACTGAAGAGCAGAAAAGGAAATATTTGCCTGACCTTCTCTCTGGCAAGAAAATCGGTAGCTTTTCTCTTACAGAAGCCCAGGCAGGCTCTGATTCAGGAAACACAAAAACCACAGCAAAGCTCGAAGGAGAAAAATGGATTTTGAATGGATCAAAGCTGTTTGCTACTAATGGTGCCGAAGCAGAAGTTTATCTTGTTTTAGCCTCAACAGATCCTCCACAGAAAACAAGAGGTGTTACAGCTTTTATTATCGAGAAGGGAACACCCGGCTTCAGAATCGGTAAATTAGAGAAAAAATTAGGTATCAGAAGTTCATCAACCGCAGAATTGATTTTCGAAAATTGCGAAATCCCTAAAGAAAATCTTCTTGGAGAGCTTAACAAAGGTTTCAAAGTTGCTATGGTTACCCTTGATGGTGGCAGATTGGGAATCGCTTCTCAAGCATTGGGAATTGCAAGGGCTTCTATAGAAGATGCAAAGCAATATGCTAAAGAAAGAGTCCAGTTCGACCAACCTATTGCTAATTTTCAGGCAATTCAATGGATGCTTGCAGATATGCAGGTTGAATATGATGCGGCATGGTTACTGACTTATCGGGCTACTCTGCTCAAAGACAGAGGTCTCCCCTATTCAACAGAATCTGCAATGGCAAAATTAAAATCCTCAGAGGTTTGTATGTTCTGTGCAAATAAAGCTATCCAAATTCACGGCGGTTATGGTTACACAGAAGATTTCAATGTTGAAAGATACTATAGAGATGCAAAAATAACCGAGCTTTACGAAGGAACAAGCGAAATCCAAAGATTGGTCATTGCAAGAAGTATATTAAAATAACTATTGATTTTATTTTAGTTATTAAAACTATTTAGACAACCAGAAATTTAATATTTTGTTAAATTCTTCTTCGGGGAATTGAGGCGTTGAGTATTTCCCGATTATAAGTCTTTGCCTGAAAGCCTCGTAGAGACTGACAGCACAAGCTACAGATATATTAAGACTTTGAATTACACCAACCTGCGGAATTAAAAAATTCCCATCGGCTAATTCAACCGCCTCTTCAGAAACACCTTTGTGTTCATTCCCAAAAACCATTGCAACCGGAACTGTTAAATCCAAATCATATAACGATAATGAATCTTTGCTCAGGTGTGTTGTATATATCTTTTTGTTCTCATTTCTTAATTCCTGAAAGCAGTCCTGAATAGTTCTGAATCTTCTGAAATTCAGCCATTTTCTGGCACTTGCCGAACTTTTTTCGCCGAGTTCCGGGAAATCTCTTCCTTCAGAATATACCAGACAGACATCAAAAACTCCTACGGCATCACAACTCCTTACAACAGCCGAAACATTATGTGGGTCATCAACATTTTCTATAACAATTGTTAAATCTGGTTGCCTTTTTTCCAGAACTCTTTTCAACCTCTCTGTTCTTTCAGTTGTTCTTGGATATAAAAATTGTTTTTCCATAAATTTCCTTAAATTTAAAACTCAATCGTTTATCAAAATTTAAATATTTTTATATTTTTTTATCAATCAGGAGCTCTATGAAAAGCAAAAATACTATAAATATTTTAATGCTGATTTCGATAAGTTTAATCATATTTTCCTGCTCCAATATCCCCAAAGGTGAGCAGGAAATTGCATTTGATGCTGAACCTCCAAAAGGTTATAACCCTGTTTTTATTCAAAGAGTAAAGGATTTCAATCCCTATGAACCAAATAAACCAAAAGTTATTATAAAAAATATTGAAGCAAAAAATCCAAATAACATAAAGGTATATTTTCATTTAATTGAAGGAAACAGCACTTATCTTACGGGTGCCTTCTCAGATATAATGAAAAAATATTGGTGTGTTGTTGAGGACTCTGTGAATGGAAAAATCAGGCAAATTACTAATTACAAAATGCGAGAAATTACAGAAAAGGAATTCTTTCCGTATTCTCTTGCAATAGTTCTTGACCATAGCGGTTCAATGGGAGAATGGAGGGCAGTAGCAATGCAAAATGCTATCGGAAAGTTAATTTCGGAAAAGAGGGATTTCGATGAATATGCTATTATTAAATATGATTCCAAAGTTGTTACCGAGGTTCCCCTGACTCAAATTAAAGAAAATATTCAGTCCCAATTTCAAAAGAATGGATTGAATGGTTACGGTGGAATGACGGCTATTTCAAACGGAATTCTAACCGGTATAGAAGAACTAAAAAAATCCTCTGGTTCCAAATCCAAAGCCATTATTATTTTCACTGATGGATTTGATAACGCTTCGACTGTTTCGGCAGACTATGTTATCAATCTTGCCAAACAAAATAATATTTCCATAAACACTGTGGACTTCGGAGATTGGTTAAATCCAAATTATTTGAAAAGATTTGCCGATGAGACTAATGGAATGTATCACAGAATATATAAAACCGAAGAATTCGACTTAGTTTTTAAAGATTTATATAAGAGGCTTCAGAATTTTTATTCAATTGAATTCAAAACTCAGGAATATGGGCTCCATAATCTTAAAATAAAACTGTGCCTTCCTGATGACACTCTAATTACTTATACAAGTTTTGATAATACCCCTGATATTGGAACAATTGCTTTGATTAATGTTTATTTTGATTTCGATAAAGCCACAATTCAAAAGCAGTCCGATGAAGCAATTGATGCTGTGTTTGCATTAATGAAAGCCTACCCCGAAATGGTAATTGAAATCAGGGGTCACACTGACTCTCTGAATTCTACCGGTGACCCGAATTATAATCTGAAATTGTCGCAACGAAGAGCTGATGCAGTCAAACAAGCTTTAGTAAAAAGAGGAATTTCAGCCGATAGAATTCAAACTATCGGTTACGGTGAAAAACAACCTGTTGCTGATAATAAAACTGAAGAAGGCAGAGCATTAAACAGGAGAACCGAATTCAAAGTTGTTAAGAAATAATTTATATATTCGGACGTTTAAATCCGATATAATTTATAATTATTTTATGGCGTTTTTCTTAAACAGAATTGAACGGGAACGGGTTACTGTAATCAAAATGATTGAGCTTTACTGCAAACTCAACCACAAAGTTAATGGCCAGCTTTGCATTGATTGCCAATCACTTTCTGATTATGCTATGAAAAGGCTCGAGAACTGTCCTTATGATGAAGATAAACCAACTTGCAAGAACTGTCCCATTCACTGCTATCGCAAATATGAAAAGGAAAGAATACGAGAAATAATGAGATTTTCAGGACCCAAGATGCTATTCCACCATCCATATTTAGCCATAATGCACATTATTGACAACAAAAAATCTAAGAATAAAAATAAAAATCTACAAACTATACCTATTGATAGTAAAATCTAAAAATTTAAATAACTCTTTTGATGCTTTTACCTGAATATAATTATTTTTGTATGATTTTCTTTTCAAAAAGTTAAATATTACAAATGATTATATCAACACATATAATAAAATTTCTGCTGATAATAAGTATATTTTTTTTGATTAATGGAAATTTACGAAGCGAATACCAATGGCAGATTATTCCGTTCAATTCCTTATCAACCTTGACTGATGTCCACTTTTTTGATGAAAAAAATGGAATAATTGTTGGAGACTCAGGAACATATCTTGTTACAAGCAATGGCGGCTCAAACTGGCTTGAACTTCCTAAATTAACAAAAAAAAATCTGACATCTATAAAATTTATTGATTCCAAATTTGGTATCATAACTTCTTTTGATACTATTTTCATTACCAGAGATGAAGCTAAAACGTGGCAAAAAAAAGGTTTTGGTCTTGGAATAAATTTTTATCAGGTAGGTTTTAGTAATAAAAATAATATTTGGGTAGTTGGTGATTTGGGTTATTTATTATATTCTTCTGATGGTGGTAAAGACTGGAACATTTCTAATGTTTCATCTGGTTATGATATATTTAATATCTTTGTTATAAACAAAAATAAAATTCTTGTGTCCGGCTCTGATGGATTCATCGCAAGAATTATCAATAATGGGGAGTTATTAGAATATTTAGATATTGGTTTTGATTCATACATTACATCAATGTATTTTATCAATGAAAAAACGGGATTTGTCAGCATTGATTCATTAAAAATTCTTAAAACAACTGACGGCGGTGATAGCTGGTTAGAAGTCCATAAGTCAGATCCCGATGATTGGGTTATGTCTTTCGATTTTCCAGATGATACCGAAGGTTGGGCAGTTACTGATATGGGATTAATCCTTAAAACTACAGACGCTGGAAATAACTGGCATGAGGTCTTGAACACAGGGCGTCCTTTGAATTCTTGTTTTTTATTTAATAAATTCTTGGGTTTTGCCACAGGTTTTATGGGAACGATTTATAAATATTCAGATTTGATCAACTCAGCAGAAAACGAAAGCTTATCAAATCTAAAATTCAATTCTGTCGAATACGATGAAAGTAACATAATTATTAAAAATCTCGAGTTCGGTGATAAAATACAAATATATAATTCTATCGGAGAATTATTATTTAAAACAAATGCTATAACGACTGAATTATATATCCCAATCCTTTCATTGACTAAAGGGCTTTATTTTATTGTTATAAACAATAAGGTTACTAAATATTTTAAATTTTAATAAATTTATCGGGAAACATCATTATAAAAGATTCCATAGATATTATTATTATTAATTACAACAATTTTGAATTAACAAGAAGTTGCATCAATTCTATTAAGGACTCATATAAAAATATAATAAATATTTATGTGATAGATAATAATTCCACCGATGGCTCAGTTGAAAAATTAAAAGCTTCTTTTCCAGAAATAATTATAATTTCTAACACTGAAAATTTTGGTTATGCTTATGCTGTCAATCGCGGCTTTCAAGCTTCAAAATCAGAAATAGTAATAATTTCGAATAATGATGTAGTTTATCCCCCAGATTCAATAAGTAATCTTATTGAACCATTTTATACATTGGAAAATATTGGAGTGATTGGTCCTCAGCAGATGTATCCTGATGGAAAATGGCAATATAGTTATGGAACTTATCCGGGAATAAAAACAGCTTTGATGGATTTATTATTGATTAATTACATAAGCCACTTAATAAAAAAAATTCAATGGAAACTGAAAATCTCAAGCAAGGAAATAAAACCAGTTGAATATGTTGATGGTGCAATAATGGCTATCAAAAGAACAGCATTTCAAGATGTGAATGGGTTCGATGAAGATTATTTTTTTTATACTGAAGAAGCTGACTTTTGTTACAGGCTAAAAAAAAAGGGCTGGAAGATATTGTTTAATCCCCTATCTGAAGTAATTCACCAACGAGGTGGAAGCACTTCAAAAATGGGATTGAATCCTAAAAATAATGAAATGTTTATAAGTTCCAAGATAAAATTTTGCAACAAGCACTTAAATTCTATCGAAACAAAATCTTTTGTCCTATTAGAGAAATTTCATCATTTTTTATTAGCAAATTTTTTCAAATTCTTAGATTTGGTATTCAATGGAAAAATCAAAACTATCAATCAGAAAAAATTAATTTTCTGCAATTTATATCAAGGCTGGAGTAATGTCAGACAATAAATCCTATGATCTGGTTGTAGCTTATAGAATTTATCCCGGAATATCGAAAATTCCACCGATATTCTCTGACAACAAACTAAAACTATCAGAACTATGCCTTTTAAGCTTCAAAGAAGCATTGAAAAATATCAATTTCAGATTATTTGCTATTTTGGATAATTGTCCGGATGAATATGCTGAGCTTTTTAAACATTATTTCCCCAAAGATAACTTAGAAATAATATCGCTACCAAAAACCGGAAATGCTGGCACATTTGGATTGCAACTCCAGCTTTTGCTTGAACAGAATTTTTCAGATTATGTTTACTTTGCGGAAGATGACTATTTTTACCTCCCAAATGCTTTTCAAGAAATGTTATCATACATCAAAAATGATGACGTAGATTTTGTTTCTCCTTATGACCATCCTGATTATTACAATTTAGAGCTTCATAATTATAAATATCAGACAAAAAAATCACTAAATATTGAGTGGAGGACATCTGGATCAACCTGTATGACATTCCTAACTAAAAAAAGTATCATAGAAAAAACTCAGAAATTATTTAAAACCTATACTATGAACAATTATGATGCAAGTATTTGGCTTGCATTAACCAGAGAAAAAATCAGTGATATTAGTTTTTTGTTAGGGGAAGGGCTGAAAAATAAACTATACCGGAGAATTTTATTGAAAGCATTCTTTTTTTCTCCAACCAGATTTTTTTATGGTAAAAGATGGAAACTCTGGACTCCACTACCAACACTTGCCACACATATGGATAGTGAACATTTAGCCCCGGCTATAGATTGGAATAAGTTATTCCAAAATAGTAAAGAAAAATTAATTTTTTCTCATTAATAAAAATGTTATTTTTGATTTTGTCAAATGTTTAATAGTATAATTTGACAATTACTTTAAAACTTATAGTCAGGAGTTTTTTTTATGGCACTAATTATAACTGAAGAATGTATCAATTGTGGAGCGTGCGAACCTGAGTGCCCAACAGAAGCAATTTCTGAAGGACCCGAGATTTACGTTATTGACCCAAATAAATGTGTTGAATGTGAAGGTTATTACGATTCCCCACAATGTGCGGCTGTTTGTCCGGTTGATTGTTGTGTCAAACCATAATAATAGATTTAAACAAAACAAGCCGATACTAATCCTTGTATCGGCTTTTTTTTATTTATTAATTTCTTAATTAAATGTTTTAAAAAAATTATACTCAATTAATATTTATGCCATTTACACTTCAAGGTGAAATATATTTAAAAAATGGTAAAATCATAGATTTTACTGAAAAAGAGGGGTATATTAAAATTATCAACAAAGACACAGAATATCTCTTTGAGGATGCTTATGCCTACCCCGGATTTTGTGACCATCACGGGCATATCACAGGATTAGGAAGGTCTCTTTCAATGATTAACTTTGCTGAGTGTAATAGTGCAGAAGAATGCTGCGAAAAAGCTAAGAATTCCAATCAGAATTTTAATGATTGGATTATTGGTTATGGCTGGAATCACGAGAATTGGACAAATAAAAAACTACCCGATAAGACGATTATTGACTACTACTTCCCTGATAACCCAGCTTACTTCATCAGAATTGATGGGCATACTGCATGGGTCAACAGCAAAGCTCTAAAACTTGCAGGAATCGGCTCAAACCCAAAAAGTCCGTCCGGTGGAAACATATTACAAGATGATTCAGGCACTCCAACAGGTATTCTTATTGACAATGCTATGGACTTAGTTAACTCTTTGATCCCAAGACTAACTGAAAATAATATTGAGTCTTTTATACTCAAAGCTGTTGACGAGCTTGTTAAGTTTGGGATAACTGAAGTTGATGATATGGATGTTGATCCGGTATATCTAAATATCTTTAAAAATTTAGATGACACAAAACAACTCAAGATAAAAGTCAATTCTTACGTTAAAGCACAGAACGATGAATATTTGAAAACTAATATAAAACCTGAAAGATTTAATAATCTGGGAATAAGGGGTATAAAGTTTTATTCCGATGGTGCTCTTGGCTCCTATGGAGCTGCTATGATTAAGCCATATAGTGATAACAAAATGAGTTCGGGGCTTCTTTTAATTTCAAGAAGCGACTTTTTCGAAAAATGCAAAATAGGTATAAATTCAGGCTTTTCAATTGCTACTCACGCTATCGGAGACCTTGCTAACCGGTTAGTGATTGATGTATATTCTAATCTGCTCGAGGAATATCCAGAAATTAGTTCCAGATTAAGAATAGAGCACGCTCAGATAGTTCATCCAGATGATCAGGAAAAAATTAAATTCCTCGCTGATAAGGGTCAAAAAATCATAGCCTCAGTGCAACCAGTTCATTGCATTAGCGATGCTAAAATGGCAAGGAAAAGATTAGGAAGAAGAACAAGATACTCATATCCTTGGAAATCTCTGCAAGATAATGGGGCAATTTTATTATTTGGTTCTGATTTTCCGATCGAGTCACCCGATCCAATCATTGGCATTCATTCTTTGTTGAATAGAATTCCAATCTCGGAAAAGAAGAGATGGTTCCCCGGCGAAACTCTTTCTTTGGAAGAAGCACTAAAAGGTTATAATTCTAACTTTGAGATTAATCAATGTAACAGATTGAATCTTATAAGGAAAAACGATCCCGCTGATTTAACTATTCTTGACAAAAACTTATTTTCATTAGAAAGTAGAAATATTCGGGCTGCAAAAGTAATTGCTACATTTGTTAACGGGAAAAAAGTTTATTAAACAGAAATTTTGTTATACTTTCTGAGCATTTTCAGTAGTGCTTCGAAATCCTTTGGATATTCAGCAATAATTGTTATTCTTTCACCTGTAACTGGATGGATAAAATCAACTGAATAGGAGTGCATCGTAACCCTTGATATTAGCGGACGTTCAACTTCGTCTTTTTTATATTTATATTTTCTTTTGATTGATGATAAGAAAAATGAATCACTCCTGCCATAGAACTCATCCACAAGAAGCGGGTGACCAATAGCAGAGCAATGAACCCTGATTTGATGATGTCTTCCTGTAACCAGATTGCATTCAACCAAGGTAGTGTTTCTAAATCTTTCTAAAACCCTGAGAATTGTAAGTGAGTCCTTCCCTGTAGCTGAAGGTTTGGAGCGTCCGGGTTTTCGGTAGTCCTGAGAAATCGGTATATCTATCTTCATTTCATCATCAATGATAACTCCGGAAACAACAACATGATAAATTTTTCTGACAAGGTTTTGTTCAAATTGTTGGTTTAAATACTTATGAGTGTCTGAATCTTTAGCAAAAATAATCACTCCGGAAGTATCTTTATCGAGCCTATGGACGACAAAAATTTCATCAAATTTCTTTTCAAGGTAATGTTTCAAGTTAGGAGCTTGCCTGTCATATCTGTCCGGCAAAGTCAGGAAACCCGCCGGTTTCGACAACACAAGAAGATAATCATCTTCATAAATAACTGGAATTGCAAATGTCATAATCAATAAAACTTAATTAATCCTTCAGCAGAAAAATATGTGTTCTGTAGCAACATTGCTATAGTCATTGGACCTACTCCACCCGGAACAGGTGTTATAGCCTGAACCTTGTCGAAAACACTATTAAAATCAACATCTCCTGTTAATCTGTAACCTTTTGGATTGGATGCATCTTCAACCCTGTTAATTCCTACATCAATAATCACCGAACCTTCCTTGACATGCTCAGCTTTGATTAATTCAGGAACTCCCATTGCTGCAATCAAAATGTCAGCCTGTTTAGTAAAATATCCAAAATCCTTTGTTCCGGTATGGCAAATCGTAACAACAGAATTAGCATATTTATTTTTTTGATATAATAAATTAGCTATCGGTTTGCCGACAATATTACTTCTACCAAGAACAACAGCATGCTTACCCTGAGTGTTGATATCATATCTTTTGAGAAGCTCCATTATGCCTGCAGGTGTGCAGGAAAGAAAACCCGGTAAACCAATAACGAGCCTACCCATATTTTCGGGATGAAAACCATCTACGTCTTTATCCGGTCTTATCCTCATAATAACTTTATTTGTATCAATATGTTTCGGAAGTGGTGCCTGAACCAAAATTCCATGTATAGATGAATCTTCATTCCATTCATCAATTTGTTTGAGTACTTCGGATTCGGAAGTTTCTGCAGGAACTCTTTTAACAACTGATTTGAAACCAATTTCGGCACATGCTTTTTCTTTCGAAGAAACATAGATTTTAGAAGCCGGATCCTCTCCAACAAGCAAAAGAGCAAGCCCGGGAACAATTTTCCTCTCAAGAAAAAGTTTTTGAGTTTTTTCCTTTAATTCATTTTTTATCTGGTTCGATACAAGTTTTCCGTCAATTATAACTGGCATATATTCCTTCTTTAAATTAGAACTTATATTCAATTCCACCTGACAATATATTAAATTTACTCAGGCTATAATCTATAAAAATGGTTACCGGTCCGAAACTTCTTGATAACCCAAAAATGAACTTGAAATTCTCATCAATAATATTGATTTTTGTTTGTTGTGGTTCAGTATCGCCCGGAAAACCTCTCGATGCATCCGGTGGCAAAATCCTATATATTGGTTGACCATTTGGTAGCTCACCGATTTTAATCATCTCAAGAAGTCCTAACTGGGCTTGTGTCTCAATAGGAAGATAATAAGTAAAATCAGATTTTATTGAAAGCAATTCATAAGAAAAACCGGCATAAAAATCTATAATATCTTCGAACCTTTTCCCGAATTCGAGATTAAAATCCCAGATGGTAGCCAAGGCTTTGAGTTCCGAATTGGTTACGCCTATCTTATTATTCAGATATGTGCCTTGATAAACGGTCTGGAAAGCAATATCAATAGGGCTTTCAAAATATTGTGACAGGCTGTGCTTAAGCCCTAATCCCCAGAAAGAAAAATCTCCGATATTTTCACCCATATAAACGGGTGGAATAAACCTCAAAAGCAATTCTGTGCCATATAGAGAACCAATTTCAAGTTGAGGGATTCCTGCTATTATGCTATTTATATTACCTCCTTTTGGTAAAGTAAAATATTCAGGAAATTGCCCGACAGCCATCAATATTGTAGCCCTTAATGAATCTGGCAGCACATCAAAAAGCGGTTTGTTGATAATTGGAATAACAGGATAACTTCTAACCAGACTGTCAAGAACATATCTTGGAATATAGATTGCCCTTTCGTCATAACCTAATATAGTTGGTCCGGTCTCAGGTAACTTAATCAGTTTTGTTTCTAATCCCCTGTGAGCATAAACCTTGAATGCATATAGAATCAAAGCAGCTGTATCCGGTATTCCTGTTACCACAAATTTAGGATTTCGAGGATCATTCAGATCAATTTTATAGTTTATATATTGAGACAATTTATTCAGGTCAAGTGGTTCATTAGGCATATTAGGGGAATAACTTTTCATATCATCCCTGACAAAGCCAAGCATTCCTTTTAGTCCAACTCTAAAATATGGTTTTTCAACATTTTCTGGGACGTAAGCCCTGTTGAAAAAGCCTGAATTGGAGGTTGAGTTTATTGTTTCAACAAGAGGTTGAAGATATGGAACCCCATTCAAATCAAACAACTCTCTTCCGAAAGCCCTTGCTAAATTTATCGTGTAATCATTTGCTCTCTGGTAAACAGCTTGTGCATTTAATAATAAAGAAGCACAAAAAAATATTGCAATGCTTGCAATGGTTGCTTTAAATTTTATTTTTTGCATTATATGACTTAAATTATATTATTTCAAGAGTTTTTTCTTAATTATCACAAAGAAAGGAATTGCAATAAAAGCAACTAATATCAGATACATCAGGTTGAACATAATTTTTATTGCTGCTCCAATTGCTGAAAAAATAAATATCATTATCATAAATGCTATAATTATAGCTATAATTCCCGATAGTATTGTTTTGAATAATTCCATACAATTTCCTTTATAACAAAAATTAACACGAAAAATTTTAATATTAAGTGTTTTATTTTGATTCAAGCCTTATGTTATTTCTGCCAAAAATTGAAGTCATTATGCTTATACTACTTTCATTTATGGGCAGGTTTATGTTCTCTGCCTCATAAACTGAATATCTTGACATAGTTGAGTCATAATATGTATTAAAAAATATTTTTACGCTCGAATTTTTATCATTACAAATTGATTGGAATTTATATAAGTTGTTCTCATCAAACTTTTCAGCGAAAATATTTATTGAAATACTTTTTGTGTATTTTCTTACAGCTTCTTCGGGAGTCAATACTTCATTTACAACTATTTTCATTGTTTTATTATCAACTTCCAGCTTACCGATGACAACAACTAATGAATCCTGAATTAATAAATCCCTGTATTTTTGATAATTATCACTCCAGAAAATACATTCTGCGGAACCTGTAATATCTTCAAGTTTAACAAAAGCTATTGGTTTTTGATTTTTATCAATTCCAGTTCTGATATTTGTAATCAGCCCACAAACCCTGACCATCTCGCCGTTAAGATTTGTCTCAAAATCGCTCAAAGAAAGGGTTGAAAGTGAATTAATAAGCGGTTGATACTGATATAAAGGGTTACCGCTGATATAAAAATTAAGAAATTCTTTTTCCTTTTCCAGAATCTTTTTTTGTTCCCATTCGGGTAATATGTTCAGCTTTGGCTCAGAAATTTGAAGCTCATTCCCACCACTCGCAAAAAGGCTTTCCATATTGACTGACTTTTTTTCCTGAACTGCCCTTCCAAATTCCAGAGCTGATTCTATAGCAGCATAGAAAGAAGCTCTACAGTTTTGCATCAAAGAATCGAAAGCTCCCGCACAAACAAGAGATTCAAGTGTTCTTTTATTTATTAATTTCGTATCAACTCTGGCAACGAAATCAAAAAAAGAAGTGAAGGGTTTTTCCTTTCTTGCTTCGATTATACTTTCAACAGCATTAACTCCAACATTTTTTATTGCTGCTAATCCAAACAGAATTGTGTTGTTGTAAGTTGTAAAAGTTGCTTCAGAACGGTTAACATCAGGTGGCAGAACAGGAATGCCAAGATTTTTGGCTTCTTCCATAAAAATTACAATTTTGTCGAGATTTGCCAATTCGCTGGACATATAAGCCGCCAAAAATTGAGCAGGATAATGAGCTTTGAGCCATGCCGTTTGAAAAGCCAGCACTGAATAAGCAATGGAATGAGCTTTGTTAAATCCATAATCAGCAAACTTTCGGAAAAGTTCGAAAAGTTCTTCGGCTGACTTCCTGTCGTGACCTTTAGCTATTGCACCTTCGATGAACAGGGGTTTCATTTTTTCCATAGCATTATGATCTTTCTTACCCATTGCTTTTCTTAAATTATCAGCTTGAGCAAGAGTAAACCCAGCAAAATCCACCGAAATCTGCATAACCTGTTCCTGATAAACGATAATCCCATAAGTACTCTTTAGAGATTTTTCCATAACAGGATGAAGGTATTCAATCTTCTTTCTGCCGAATTTTCTTTCAATATATTCAGGAATATTTTTCATCGGACCCGGGCGATAAAGAGCATTCATTGCGGCTATTTCTTCTATGTTTCTCGGCTTCAGTTGCCTAAGATATTCCTGCATACCGGTTGATTCAAACTGAAATACTCCTTTAGTTTCACCTCTTGAAAATAAATCATAAGTCGCTTCATCATCAAGATCAAGATTATCAATGTCAATGTCAATTCCAAAATCTTTTTTGATAAGTTCAAGAGTTCTATCAATAACAGAAAGTGTTCTCAAGCCAAGGAAATCCATTTTGAGCAAGCCGGCTTTCTCAAGATCTTTCATACTGTATTGCGTCGCAACTTCATTACCATTGCCCTTTTGTGATGATGGCTTATAGAGCGGAACAAAATCAACTACATCCCCCGGAGTAATAACTATACCTGCTGCGTGTGTGGAGGTATTACGATAAAGTCCCTCGAGTAATTTTGAATATTCAATTAATTCCTGTAGCTTTCTGTCCGATGTATTTTTTAAGTCCTGTAAATCTGGCAGTTCGAGTGCGGCTTCGAGTGGGGTTACTTTCCCAAGCACAACTGGTATTTTTGCAGTAATCTTGTTTATTTCGCTATGATGAACTCCAAGGACTCGCCCAACATCTTTGAGAACCAATCTGCTTGATAATTGTCCGAAAGTAATTATCTGTGCCACACTGGACTGACCGTATTTTTCTTTGACATATTCAATTATCTGATCTCTTTTAACATCGCAAAAGTCAATATCAATATCTGGCATAGAGATTCTGTCGGGGTTAAGAAATCTTTCGAAAAGTAGATTATATTTCAAAGGGTCAATATTTGTAATCCCCAGAGCATAAGCAACAAGACTGCCTGCAGCTGAGCCTCTTCCCGGACCGACTCTTATCCCCTTGTTTTTTGCTGCTTTAATGAAATCCTGAACAATCAGAAAATAACCAGGGAACTGCATCTTTTTTATAACCCCCAGTTCGTAGTCAACTCTTTCCTGAATTTCAGGGGTAATTTCTTTGAATCTCTGTTTTAATCCTTCGTAGGTGAGTTTCTTCAAATAATCATCAGGAGAGAGATGGCTATCTTCTTTGGGAATAGGGAAAGCCGGCATAAAGTTCTTCTTTTCGAAATCCAATTCGCATTTCCCAGCAATTTCTAAAGTATTGGAGATTGCATCAGGAAAATCTTTGAAGATCTCTACCATTTCCTCAGAGGATTTGAAATACATTTCAGGAGTTCTGTACCTCAATTGCCTTATATCTAACTGGCCAGAATTCGAAGCTGTGGCATCTTTTATAAATAGATAAACATTATGTGCAATAGCATGATCTTTCTTAATATAATGAACATCATTGGAGGCAACCAATTTTATTTTCAGTTCCTGAGCTATTCTGGGAATTTCCTTAAGAATGACCACGTCTTCGGCAAGGTTATGAGATTGAAGCTCCAAATAAAAATCCTCGCCGAAAAGCTGTTGATAATATTTAGCTTTCTCAAAGGCAAGTTTGAAATCACCAGCAACTAAGTGTGCATTAACCACTCCGTTTATACATCCAGAGCAGGCTATTATTCCCTCATGATATTTTTCAAGCAATTCTTCATCAATTCGGGGTTTATAGTAGTAGCCTTCGGTATGAGCCAATGTAGTAAGTTTGATAAGATTCTTATAACCTTGAGGATTTTTTGCTAAAAGAAGAAGGTGGAAATAATTCTTTTTTTTTGATTCTTTCTTTCCAGCTGTTTTGTCGAATCTGCTTCCATTAGCAACATAAGCCTCGAATCCAAGAATTGGTTTAATTCCCTTCTTCTTTGCTTTATCATAGAATTCTAAGCAACCGAACATAACACCGTGGTCTGTAAGTGCCAAAGCTTTATGCCCATCCTGAACTGCAGCATTAATTAATGAATCAACAGTGCATGCAGCATCCAGTAATGAATAATGTGTATGATTATGCAGATGTATAAAATCTGCCATTTTTCCCCCAATTCGATATATAGCATATGCAAAATATAAATTTTTCTTCTATTCTTATGATAATTTTATTAACAAAAAAAAGGCTGTCTAATCAGACAGCCTTTGAAAACAACATTAAAATACAGTATTAATTTTTGATAAGTTTGAACACTCTTATTTCATCATTTGCTTTGAAATGAAGCATATAAATTCCTGCCGGTAATGTTTCAACATGGAATGTTTGCTCAACAACAGATATACCTTTTTCAGAATACTTTAAGAACTCCTGTCCAAGAAGATTTGTAAGCTTCAGTTCAAAATCTGTCTCAACTCCAAAATCTGCATTGATTGTAAATTGTCCGTTCACCGGGTTTGGATAGACAGCAACATCACCATAATTGAATTTAACTAACTGATCTTCGTCAACGGCTTTTCTTCTTAGTACCTGGACAGTGATTGTATATTCGCTTGATGGACAGCCTTCACTATCAGTAACGATAAGGAAGTACCTGGTTGTTGTTGTTGGATTCACTCTCGGATTTTGTAATGTAGAGTTGAAACCCATTTTATCTGTCCACCTGAAGGAATAAGGAGCATCACCATTTCTAATATTCATTCCATCACCAATATTAACAAATTCACCTCTTTTTATAGTATATTTGGTTGTCGGAAAACTGACATCAGGCTTTGGCTTAACAATCAGAAGCATAACTGACTGAGCATATTCACCGGTAACATAATCAGTAACTTCAAGTAAATAATATCCGCTGAATTTTGCTTTTGTTAATGTTGGATTCATTGTTGTTGAATTTATCAAACCAACATTAGGAATCCATCTAATTTGATAAGAACCCGAACCACCTGTAACAGCATCGGAAGAACCAAGATCGGCAGGCTGATCTTCACAAACAACTTTAGTTGTGAGTGATATAACTAAATTTCCAGCAGAAGGCGTTGTAAACGAAAGGACATCGCCATAGCCAGTACCAGCATTATTGGTAGCATAAGCTCTATAAAAAACTGTAGTTCCGGGAGGCAAGGATGTAATCAAGGCATTAAAATCTCCAACACCATTACCAGATGTTACTACTTCATCTGCAAGGGTAGGATTTGAATTTACTGTGCTCCAGACAATTCCTCTAACTGTAACAGGATCTCCACCATCATCGGTAACATCGCCACCAACATTAGCAGTTGTACCTGTAAGGTTGTTTACACCAAGAGTAACCACTGTCGGTGGTAATGCATTTGTAAATACTATCGGGCTGGAACATGTGTTTCCTGCACCGTCTGTAACAATCACTTCACCACTTGCATCAAGACTGTTGTTTATTCTTGTTACTGTGAATGTTACCGTCTTATCTCCAATGGTAAAAGGAGCAACATTAAGTTGTAGATTAACACTTCCCGGAGCTAATTGAACAAAGTAAATTCCTTTGTCTATATCATGAGTATCCCTTGCAACACCCTGAAATTCATCTCCAACCCTGGTTGCTGAACATTGCGGAGGTATTGTATCGCCAAAGATATTGATAAACGTAAATGATGCACCACCGGGATATAGATAAGAGTCATAATCGTTATAACCCTCAACAGTAATGCCGTGAAGATTTGCTGAGCTTGTTGTATGACTTCCGGAAGTTATTGGAATAGTTGCAGCGGAAATTGTAGTTCCGGGTATGGGTGTAAATTCAGCTGGATTAACAAGAGCTCCATCTAAGCTCATTGATGTCCCAATATCAGAATTCTGTGAATAAATTGAAACAAAATTATATAAAAACTGGCTTCCCCCAACTGTTGAGAATGTGTATCCTCTTTGGTACTGAGCATCTGGAATCATATTACCCATTGCTGGATCCCCTGTTCCTCCGCCTCCGAAATCCTGACCGGGCATATACTGTATTACAAATATTGGTTTATCACCTTCAAAAACATGATTTCCTATCAATGGTGCTGGTTCATGAAACTGACCTCGATTTAATGTAGTTATAACAGTACCATTTCTTCTAATTGTTGTATTATCTTGAGAAGCTAAAATTCTGTAAACTGTACCTGATGTTCTGAAAGGTAAATTTGCAACTGGTACCGAAAGACCCCATGACTGAACAGGATGTGCTACTTCGAAAACATGATCGCAGGCATAATAGCCCGGAGGAATATTTGTACATTTTTCTCCGTTTGTAACCTGAATTGGCTTGTCAGATACGATTATTGTCCCTGTAACATCACCGGAAACACCAGTTGTAGTTCCAGTATTATAATATCCTTGACCTCTATTCAATAAAATATTAAAAGGAACACCTGCTGTTCTGCCTCCAAACAAATTTCTTGATGGAGTAATTGTAATATTAGTATTATCATAGAGTGCTGTGATTACAAAGCTACTACCATCGCTAAAAAGTGGATTATAAGAGGCAATTATATAATCTGTGTTTAAAGATTGAACAGGCAACCCCAGAGCAGCATCACTTGTGAATGGTTGAATATTTATCATATAACAGACAAAATTACTCCCATCAGTAGAAAATGCCCTCACTGAGTTGTTGGCGCCGACAACGTTTCTGATTGAATTCCAATTTGACTGGACTGTATTCGGGAGGCTAACTATTGTAACCGACCCGGGGGTAACTGCGACAGTTTGTGTAAACGAGGGGGAGTTAACAGGATATTCAACAGTAACATTCGTAGCGACATCACTTGTGAGATGCAATTCTATTGTACTCGTTCCAGAATAATTCGGCAGAAAACCGAGAATAAACTCTGGACCTGCATTATCTAATGCTTTTAGATTTAGACTCAGGAACACAAAGCACAATACAAATGCAAAAATTCGTAGATTTTTGGTTAAGCTCATAAATACTCCTTAAATTAGAAAAAAAATATAATTATATTCTTATAAAGGACCGAGAGAGAAAATGTTGAATAAATCTAAAAATTGGAGTGTAAAAAAAATTTATACTAACTAATTTTAGATAATGTCAACGTTACAAATATAAAAATATAATATTAATAAAAAAATTATTTTTTGTTAGCCTTTAAATAATTTAATGTTAAGCTGAAAAATCCAGGTAAGCCATTTAGAATCCTTAGATACATTGACAATAGGAAAGCCTGTGGAGAAAATAATGGATGAATAAGTTCCCAAACCTAAATTCAAATCGTAGCCAAAATTTAATTTTGGATTGAAAAAAAGAGGTTGAATGTCTGAAATCACTCCATTGGCAATTGTCCTTCTCTGACTTCCATCATTGAATCTGCCTTCGGGCGGGGAAACAATTTTTTCGTAGAATTCACTTTTGTTTGAAACCAAAACCCCAATTCTTATTCCTGCTCCAACAAAAAAATGTGTCAGGAATAACCTCCATTTGGCTTCAAGTTCTGTTGCAACAAAAGCAATTTTTGAATTGAATTCGTTTTTATAGTAATAAATGCCTGAAGGGTAAACAGGAAGTGGTTCGCCGTCTGCTTCAAAATTTCCCGGAACTGTCATATAGGATAGAGAACCCGATAAAGCTATTGTTGGAGTTTGCCAATACTCAGCATTTATTCCGAATATTGAGCCGACGCCCTCTCCATTGGTAAATGTGCAGCATTTATAGTTTTCTGTGAAATCTAACGACCCAAAGTGTAGGTAATATGTTAAATTTCCATTCACTCCAAGAAAAAAATCTGGAGTTTCGAATGGTAGTCGTGGAGAATATTGCCAATCAAATCCCTGTGAAATTAATTTATTCTGAGAAAACAAGAAAAATAACAAGAATGATATTACAGTAAAAATTCTTCGCAAAAGCATACCTCTCAATCACCTGACTAATAAAAAATTTCTTGTTTGTCTGAATATACCAGCTCTCATTTCAAAAATATACAAACCTTTTGAAAAAATGTCCGTTCGGATAACCTTAACAAATTCTCCTGCCTGATGATTATAAACAGTATGATTAAAGATTAATTCTCCAAAACTATTATAGATAGAAAATGAAACGTCTGTCCCGAAAGCTATACTGTATTTCAGATGAATTTTTTCGCTTGTCGGATTTGGATTTATATCATCAAGACTGAATAATAGATTGCCCTGACGCGGACCAACCTTGAACTCAAGCCCGCAGACAGAATCAAGAGAAAAATTTCCACGTGATATTACGGGTGTAAGAATGTTAGTGCAAATGCCATCGCCAAATTTAGGATTCAGAAAATTAATTGGTGTTGAGATTTTATCACCTAAGAAAGTATTAAATCTTAGTTTTATCAAGGTATCATTCGGCAAAAGATATTTATTGTCATTCAACTGAATAAACAGCCTGCCTCCATTCTCGTCCTCCTTGATGAAAGAATTTGTAAATTGTACTAATTCTGATGCTGTTCCAACTTTCTCATAGCTTAAATATTTTAATAGGGTGTGATCATAATCAAGAGTATCACTGAAACTTTTAGCTAAAGCGACTTTTTCCTTATCAACTAAAATAGGTATTTCAATTCTATTGCCTGGCTTTGCTTTTATTTCTGTTGGTAAAGAAATATTAATCGGGTCTGGTTTTACTCCTTTTGCTTTAAGTATGATTCTGATTGTATCTCTCGGTTTTGTCGAATTTGAATAGAGCCATAAAACAGCTTCAAAATCTGCTGGAGAACCGTCAAGAGCATCGAAAATTATTCTGAGTGTATCAGCCAACCTTGCAGGTATATTCATATTATCTGTTATTATTCTGAATGGGGTTATTGGAAATTCAGGTTTTATTTCGATTTTCTTTATTTCAAGAATCATATTCCCCTGATTAAAAATAGTTATAATGCTGTCTCTTCGGGCTGGACAATCCCCTCTGTTCATTACAATACTGCCAAAATCTATTGTATCCTGAATTATTGGAACCGGTTCAACTCCTGTTCCTTTGATGTAAAATATTAATTTCCTTATTGAATCCGGATAGCCATAGATTTTTCTTCTTGAAATATCGCTTTCAATGACATATCTAACAAGGTAGTTTTTTCTCTCGGGTGGGGTAAAACTTATTTTAACAGTGTCAGTTCTGGAAGGTTGAAGGTGTGCTGCTTCGCTTAACTTTTTTGAAATTGTGAAACCAGCAGCATTGTCGTCCGAGCCGATTTCGACTATTTCTTGTTTGATAGCTCCAAACGGGATATTTCCATAATTGAGAAACACAAGTTCAATATCTCTTTTTTCCCCGACCCTTATATTGCCGATGTCAATTGTATCCTTTTTTATTTGTGCATTTAGGGCATCAATTATGATCAAGTTCTGCTCAACCCCGACACCGGAAATCCCAACAAAACAACTATCTATTTTTTCAGGATCTGTTTTTGGTGTTGGTCTGAACTCTATCAAGGTAAATGCAGAATCAAAGCCAAGTTCAACTGGATAATAGCGAAAAATAAAATCAACTGTTTTGTTCTCGGGATTGAGTTTATATGGAGTTTCAATAATACTCTGGAAAAGATGCGGATTTATCCGGGGTGGTTTATTATATCTTTCAAAAGTTACTGATTCAATGCTTAATTCTTCATTAGTATTATTCTGAACTTTCCAGATTTTTCTCAAAGTATCAACTGGATATATATAAACCGAATCAAAGCTAATGAATTTTTCATACCCATCAATGAATTTATTTGTCTTTCGGACAATCAATAGAAAATCACGATAACCTTTTGCTAAATCATTATCGGAAAGCGGTAATTTTTCGGCAAGTCCAATTCTTGCCCTTGCATATTTTTTCCCGACAGGAAACACTGGTGAAGGATTAGAATTATATCTGATTGAAAATTTCCGGCTTTCATTTGGTCTAATCAAAAAGTCAGGGACTGTCTCCGGATCAAACTCAAAGTGGTCTTCTGAATGTCCCGGAATTGTTGTTGGGGTTATAGCAAATGAATAGATATTTGTTGGCCACATTCTCAAATCTACATTGCCCGTGTTCCACAGATTAAACGTGGTAATCACAGGAACTCCGTTCAAGGTCATTCCCATATCTATTGTATCCGACGGAGTTTTATCATTGACGATAAGCGAAGAGGGTTGAGCATTGACAACATAAGTAGTAAAAAATGAAGCGACTATCAGTATGATATGTTTAATATTATTTATTAATTGTGCTTTCATTAATGATAATTAGCTAATAAGAACCTTTATATTCAATCAAATTTACGAAATTCAATTCAGATTATTACAGATTATTTTAATTTAATATTAAGAAAAGCTTTAATTTAAACTCTTATTAAAAATTTTATTTTTTATTAATAACACTATTAAAAAAATAATAACGTCAAAAAAAATGTTTAAATAATATTAATTATGGTGAAATTATGAAAAGATATGTTATTACATTAACTTTAATTTTTGCTTTTGTTCTATCCTGCAAATCTCAGCCAAAAATCGAAATAGTAGGCGGCGACACCTATGATTGGAAAAAAGTCTCAATCAGTGAAAATCCTTTAAAAGCAAAAATTCAAATTAAGAATGCAGGCAATGAAAAGCTTATTATCAACGAAGTTAAACCGGGCTGTGGTTGCACAACAGCACCTCTTGATAAATCCGAGCTTGCTCCGGGCGAAGTTGCCAATTTAGATGTTACTCTAAGGGTTAGCGCCGGTCAACATGATGTTATGAAAAGCATAAGAATCTCTTCGAATGACCCAAATAATCCAAATAAAATTCTTTTTTTGAAAGCGAATGTTTTCCAACCAATTGAAGTTACTCCAACCACTTATTTTCCGTTTAACGAAATGACTGTCGGGAAAGAAGCTTCTTCAACTTTGAAATTAAAGAATAATACAGATAAACCCGTTAAGCTTTCCAAAATTGAAATGACTCCTGAAGATGTTTTTGTTAATCTCAAAGGGGAAAAAACACTGAAACCCGGTGAGGAGATTGATATCACTGCTAAAACAACTCCTAAGAAAACCGGTTATTTCAATTGCACCCTAAAAATTATGACTGACTCTCCCGATATGCCTGAAGTTGTCATCACAGGCTTTGGACAAATTAAAGAATCTCCATTATTTAATAACAAATAAATTTAACGTTCTTACATTTGCAAAAATAATTTGGGCTTCCCACTAAGTGAGAAGCCCATTTTTTTGTTTGTTTTGTTTATTTATAATTTACCTGATAATACTAAATTTCCCAGCTTTAAACTGTTTACCATCAATGATTTTAATGAAATAAATCCCTTCTGAGAAATTATTCACTGGAACTTTCAAAGCATTGACACCTTGATTTATTAGCATTGTGTGTTTCAGTATTTCATTACCTGTTAAATCATAAATTCCAATACTCAGAATATCTGATTGAGCGATAAATTCAAGATTGATGAAATCATTTGCTGGTGATGGAAAAACATTCAAATCAGTTTGCATCTGATCTTCATCAACTGAAGCAGGCTCCTCAAGTTGGATTGGCAAATCAACGGTAACATCATAGTTTTGTGAATAGTCAGTATTGATTGTTTTTGAATATGGTGTATAGCCTAATTTATCAACATGGATTGTGTATCTGCCTGAGCCTAATTCAGCCATTTCGAATGAACCATCTACGTTGCTAAAAGTGAAATCAGAGATATTTCCATTTTCATCAACAACATAAATATAAGCACCTCCGACTGGTTTCGAGCTTTGCTTGTTATCATTTCCTTTACCAAAGAATGATGTTATATCGGTAACATTTCCCTTAACTCTGATTATCCCCTTGTAACCATTGCGAAGTTTATGTCTGATGGTAAACACATCCTGCAACATTGAATTGCCAACTGTGATCTTTGTAGCGTCTTTCCATTTCAAAGCGGCAATTGAATTTTGTTTATAATATCCCGGAACGTAGGAATTTGAAAATGGCACAGACATCAGGACATAGTCGCCGGGAATAAGGTTAGTGAATTTAAATTTACCTTCTGCATCGGTTTCAGCAACTTTTGAGAATTTATATTCATTTCCGTCGCTTGCACTAACCAGATAGGCCGTAACAAGTCCTCTGATGAAGTTCCCTGTAGCATCGGCTACCATTTTACCTGTTAAACCATTATCATACTTATTTTGTTTTTTCAGCTTGAAATTAATTCCATCAACGTTTTGAGTGAGCTCAATCATATCTGCTTCCATAATTGAACCGACGCCGTCATAATATTGTTCTGCATAGCCATCAGTCATTGGAATTGCTCTTGCCTTATAAGTCCATTTGTCGGGTAATTTAATTTCATATTCACCATTGCTATTGGTTTTAGCAACGAAGCTTTCATATTTTCCATCGTTTTTCATTAATTCAACAACGATGAATTCAACTTTTGCAGGAACTGGTTCATTGTCAGATTCTGAAAGAACTGTTCCGGATACAACATAATATTTTGGTTCGGGTTTTCTCTCAACAACAATATTGATTGTAAGTTCATCCTTGCATTTAACGTCAATTCTTGTTGCGTCTGCCATTTCTTCAGCATCTTCGTACCATTCATGATAGAACAATTCGCCTTCAACATCAATAATATATTTTCCTTCGTTCAGCTTTAGATAGAAAACACCTCTTTCAATAGATGTCTTATATACAGGGGTTTCTTTATTATTGTTTGTTATAAGCCAGGCTCTGACAGTTCCTGTTTTTATTGATTCTCCATCTTCGTCTTTAACAGTCCCGGTTATTTTTGCACAGTAGCTTTCTACGTTTCCAACAACAACTTTGAAATCCTGAACAACATAGACATTTTTATCACATTCAAGGTATGCCTTAATTTGTATTCTGTAATAACCGCTTTTTTGAGGAGTAAATGTAATGGTATTAGTTTCTTTGTCCCAGTTTAACCCTTCAATTTCAGCATTAATCATATAAATTATAGGGCAGTCAGCGTTTGTTTCAGCTGAGAACTTATAACTCCACTGAACACCTATTTCGCCTGTTGTTTTTGGTTCAGTTACAAATTTGATTTTTGCAGTTGATCCTGTTCCAACAACTATAGTAAACTGCTGGTAAGCAGGCTCAACATTTTTATCACAATCAGCATAAACTTTGACTTTCACAGTATAGCGACCGTCTTTTTGGGGAATCCATGACAATCTGCCTGTTTCTTTATTAATTGTCATACCATCAGGGTAATCACCATATAATTCATATTTCAATGGACAGTTGTTCGGAAGATTTGTTTCGGCAACAATTTCATAGACATATTCTTTTCCAGCAGTTGCGGTTTCTTTGGGTTTTGATACAATGACTATTTGATATGAACCTGTAAATTTTATCATTTTGAACTCTGTTCGGTCGCTAAAATACAGTTCATCGTTGAAAATATTAACTGCCACTATATAATATGTATATTTACCGTTTTCTCCGGGATAATCGTAAAAATCATACTCGCTTATACTTTCTTCTGCCTTTACATCTGCAATTCTTTTGAATTGAGATAAATCATCTGTTTCACCGGAAGCCCTGAATATTCGGAAAAATTCAACAGCTGGTCCTTCGGGATTTTTATTCCATGACAGCTTGATTTTATTACCGTTATCCGTCTCCACCTGAACTGCCATAAAATTAATCGGTTGATATGGCGGTTGCTGGGTAAATGATTTTAAGCTCATGACAAAAAACAGAGCTAAAACCATTAAAGTTGTTAAGTAAAGTTTCTTCATTATTTAACCTCCAAAAAATAAATAAAAATATACCAAAACATAATATATAAATTCAGATTCTATTTTTTTGTTACATTAGTATAAGAAAATTTTTTTCTTACTATTTCGTTTCCTTAACAGAAATTTAACATAAAATTGGGAAAATCAATGAAAAAACTTTCTATTTCAATTTTTATTACGCTTTCGGTAATTCTTTTGGCTTGCTCAGAATCTTCATCTCCAGAAAAAAATGCAAAAGTAGAAATTATTGCGGAAATTTCTAATCCATTAGTTACTAAAACTATTTCCGATGATAATCCAAACTTAGCTTTAAATGAGGTTGATTCAATAAAAATTTCAAGAATAAGGATCTTAATGTCAAGATTAAAATTATATAGGGATATAGAAGACACAACTCAGGGCAGAGAAATCAAAATCGGCCCATTTATTTACGAAGTAACTCAATCAGGCAACTTTTTTGTTTTAGCCGAAGGGAGTGTTCCAGCCGGTATTTATGATAAATTAAAATTTGAGTTCCACAGATTCAGTTCGAGCGAAGCTACTCAATTTTTGAATCATCCTGTTTTCAAAGATTTTGCTAACGAAGAGAGATATTCCTTTATTATTGATGGGATATATTATACAGAGAATAAACCGAATAACTTCACTTATCGTTCTAAAACAACTGCAAATTTACTGTTGAAATTCAATCCTTCTCTGAATTTAAAAGAAGAAACAAAAACACAAATATCTTTGCAAATTAACCCGAATCTATTTTTCAAAAAATCTGAAAGCATATTGAACCCTGATGATCCTAAGAATTCAAATGATATTGACAATGCTATCCAAAGTTCAATAAAAGCAATTAAGAAATAACTTTTTTAATTGAACTTATTCAAGATTGATTTTATTATTATTTTAACACTGTGAATTTCTTAGTGATTGTCTCCGATATTGTGTTAAGTTGATAAAAATAAGTTCCGGCTGCCAAACTTTGCGTGTCTATCGTTATAGTATAATTACCACTAATCAAATAATCTGAAAGAAGTTCAGAAATAATTTTTCCGCTGTTATCAATGAGAGAAATAGTTACAAATGCATCCTTTTCGATGTAAAAATCAAAATTAGTTGATTGGTTCGCAGGATTGGGATAGTTTTGATTAAGAACAAGAGATGAATTCTGGAACCTGTCATTACCAATCTCAGCAGTTTCACCAATTTTGAAACTCCAGACAGTTGAAGGGGTGCTTTCCTGATTACCATTGACTGCAAAAACCCTCCAATAATAAGTTATTCCCGGCTCAAGAATCAATGTCTCAATATTTGCATCAGTGTTCAGAACGGTTGATGTCTCGAAATTGATATTATCATCAAATTCTAAATTATAGCTTGAAGCACCACCACATTGAGCCCATTTTAATTCGACCTTTGGATTACCGATAACTTCATTGTTTTTTGGTTGTATCAGAGCTGGAGCTGCCAGATCCATTGGCTCAATTCTTCCATCCCAATAAATTCTATGTTTTTGATTATGTTGAACATCAGAAAATAATATTTCCTTGCCATCTGAAAATTTCACTTTAATTTCTTTGATAGTATTTTTCCCAAGTCCAAAATTCAGTTCATTTGTGCTTTGCGAAGCTCTGGCAGTCATAATTGATCCCGGCAAATCCCTGTAAATTTTTTGTCCATTGCTCATTTCGAGAGTTATTGAACTGCCAAAGGCATCAAAATTCACATTGTTTTGCGGACTACCGACCAATCTGAAGGAAACCCAGTTATTTTCTCGCGGGATGTCATTCCTGAAAAGTTTTAAATATTCATTACTGCTTGCAATAATAATGTCCATATCACCATCATTATCAAAATCAAGAGCAACCGGAGACCAAGCGCCATGAATAATAGCGCCGTAAAGCCATGTCATATCTTTCAGGCGATAATTTTGTTCAGGTCCCTGATTAATATAAACCCTTGAATAGCGCGTTCTACCTGTGCTTATATTATCGTAAGAATATTGAGAATGAACAAGATCAAGATATCCATCAAGGTTTATATCGCACCAAAGAATACCAGCATTCATCTCGAAAAATTTCAGTCCCATCTGCTGACCAACTTCCGAAAATTTAAAGGTAGGTGGTCCATCATTTCGAAATATCAATGATGGGTTTGAACTTTCGCCACGACCGTCTGGATGCCCAAGATTTCCAACTGCAAGGTCAGGCAAAAGGTCATTATTGAAATCCCCCCAGCTGGAACCCATTCCGTGACCAAAATACCCTGAAGTCTTTGTTGGAACTCCGTGAACACCAACTACTGTGCTAACTTCCGAGAAAGTGCCGTTGCCATTGTTTTTATATAGTCTGTCAGGTGCAAGACGGTAAGTAGCAACGAAAACATCGGGCTTACCATCAACATTATAATCGCAAATACTTGCTCCCCAGCAATCATAATATGGAGAAGGTTCGCCCAGTGAAATTTTGCTTTCAGTTGTAACATTTTTGAACGAGCCATTCCCTAAATTTTTATAAAGTTGGTCAGGGAAATATGTTTCCTGACCGGATACTTCTGTTCGACCGTAAGCAACAAATAAGTCAAGGAAACCATCAATATTATAATCAAGCCACATTGGTGTTACCGTTGGTGATTTTGGGGTTATTGTAACGTCAGTTTCATCGCTATAAGTTCCGTCTTTCAACCCCATCATTAACTGGTCATTGCCCATTCCCTTAACCACAAATGCATCGAGTATCCCATCATTATTATAATCCCCAAAGACTGTGCCTGAACCACCAAAATTAAACCTTGAACTAACATTTTCGAATTTCCCGTTTTTCTTATTTTCGAAAAAGTAAGAACCAATTGCTATATCATCGAAACCATCTTTGTTCCAATCAGCAACCGAAACAAGTGCTGCGGGTATTGTTTTATTGTTGTTATCGGTCAATCCAGCATCCTTTGATATGTCAAGTAAAACTGGAAAAGGTGCCTTTGCTGAACCGTTTTCCCCCGGATTATCATATTCAACAACCAATCTAACCATAAAATCGCCATCAGCCCTGAAAAATTTTGTCCCTTTGATATTATAAAAATCTGGATTCGGTGTCAGAGCATCACAAAGAAACGAACGCAAGGGTGTGCTTGTCCCATCACTATCGTAAGTGAAATATGGTCCTCTGTCGCTTATAATATGTTGAATAACTATTCTGTCAAGACCTTCAGCCCTCAGATTCCTATCTCTCACATCATATTCCTTCCATCCAGGAACTCCATCATAAGTGAACTTAATCGGTGGTGTTAAAAGAGCATAGTGCCAGACAAATTCTGTTGGCGGTATGCTTCCTTCTGCTGCATCTGCAACAATTAACAAAGAATCCTCATTTGTCTGTGTTCCTGAAAAATAGACCTGAATCTTTAAAATTCTGCAAGGTCCATTAGGTTGGAGAAGGACTGATTCCTCCCATCTTTTGAATTGTGAAGCTGTGTAGGCTGCACGTGGATTACCGTTATCATTTTTTACTATAAATTCCTGTGCATGTAATATTTGGCTAAGTGTTATCAGTAAAATTACAAGTAGTATTGTTTTTTTCATTTTGTCCTCTTTGAGAAAAAATAACCTATAAAAATAAAAAAATACTCTGAGATTTAAAAATTTCAATAATCGTCGAAAATTAATTGTAACTAAAATAAAAAATCAAGTATTTCTTTACTTGTAATTAATTAATTTTGGTAAACAAATGCATAAAATATATTCTGTATTAATTATTTTTTTTATTCTTTCTGGATTGATTTCTGCTCAAATCAGAATTAAGATAACAGATACACTCACAGGTTCCCCATTAAAATCAAAATTCATTAATGTTGGTATTACTGCAGGGCTAAATCATATATGGAATGAAACCAGATTACCACTTATTCCGGGAAGTAAGGATTGCGGAAATTTCTCAAATGGCACTGATTTCGGATACTACTTAGGTCTTGACGGAGAATACGAAATTTTATCTGAACAAATGAATTTTATTCTTAGATTTTTATATGACAATAGACCAATAACCTTGAGAGAAAACACAAGTTCCTATGAAGTTTATGATGAGCAAACTAATAATTATACTCCTTTAATTAGGGGGCATAATTATGATGGATATCTCAATTACCTGACAATAGAAGGTGGAATTTCATATAAACTACCCATTAATTTCCCGCTCGAACTTAAATTAACTGTTGATGCAGGCAATCCTGTTTTTGGTGCTGAATTCGAAAATAGCGAAGAAATTCTTAAACCTGAAAATATACTTTTCCCTGAACTGAAGAGAAAAAGGACAATTGATAATGGTAAAATAAGTAATGCTGGTAGTTCCTATGGAGCTTCTTTAGGTATCGGGACAGAATTTCAGCTGAAAAATGGATTTTATTTAAAACCCGAATTTAGATTCAGATATGCTTTGAATTCTGTTATGTCTGATTATGAATGGCATACAAATATTTTAAGATTTGGTTTGCAAATCAGCCGGAAGTTCGACATAGGAGAAAAACAAAAGAGTCTTAGAACAAGAGAGATTTATCTTCCTGATCCACCCAAACCAGAACCACCAGTTGAAAGAGTTAAGCCAGTCCTTGTCCATAATTTCAATTCGGAACCAATACACATTCTCGAAACCATCGTTACCCAAACACACCCACTCCTAAATTATGTTTTTTTTGATAGCGCTTCGACGGCAATTCAAGACAAATATATAAATAACAGAAACATAGATGAATTTAGCGAGAATAATTTACCCAGAGAAACTCTGAGTATTTATTATAATTTATTTGATATTATTGGTAGCAGATTGAAAGCTAATCCAAATTCAAAAATAAAGGTTACCGGGGTTACCGATGGAGAAGAATTACCAGAACTTAAAGAAAGAATTAAATTGGCAGAAGCAAGAGCAAAAAATGTTGCCGAATATATTATAAATCGCTGGAGCATTTCTCAAGATCGGGTTACTATAGAATCTCTTGATTTCCCTAAATTACCTACAAGCCGGGAATATCAGGAAGGATATCAGGAAAACCGAAGGGTGGAAATCACAAGTAATAATCCAGCAATTTTATCACCTGTTATTCATTCAAAATTCTTTGAATATACATCCACTCAAGATTCAATCCATTTTAATTTTGATTTAAACAGTGAGATAAAATTAAATAAATGGCATTTTTCTGCCTTCAATGGATTTATCAAATCTCAAGGCTTAATTGATGACCAGCAGACAGGCTCAATTAAAATTTCTTTCCCATTATACAAAGAACTTATTAGTTATATTGGAAATATATCCGAATCGAAAATACTCCAAACAGCATCTTTAAAAGTTAATAGTTCAGATGGCTTTCAGGAGGAAAAGGTTATTTATATTAATATATCCAGAGAATTAAACCGTTTCGAAATAGGAAGACTGAACTTAATAGTATTCGATTTTGACAGGTTTGATATTTCCCAGCAGAATAAAACTATGATTAACGATTTCCTGAAAAACTCGATTAAAGAAAATTCAACGGTAGCAATTAAAGGCTCAACCGACAGACTTGGCGAATTAAAGTATAATTATAAATTATCATCAGATAGGGCTAATTCAGTTAAAAATTACATTCAATCAATAAATTCATCGGCTAATATTACCGATGTTGTTGGCATTGGTCCTTCAATTCTGCCTTATGATAATAATTTACCTGAAGGTAGATTCTATTGCAGAACAGTTTTGATAGAAGTAAAAACACCATTAAAATAAAGTAATATTATGAAATTATCCTATAGCCTGAAAATTTTGCCTGTCATCATTATTACTTTCTTAGCCTCAATATGGCTCAGAACGAATACAATAACGACCGATTTATTAACTTTAGAAAAAGGATTCCTCGGTCTGTCCAAATCAACAAATAGCTTTTTTGATTTTCCATATTCTAATCTATCGCTGTCCAATGGCATCCCTTATTCACTTATTAAATTTGCTGATTCCAATTTTGGATTTGTTTTTACAAGAATATTATCAATCATATTGGGCTTGATTTCGGTTGTAATATTCTTCTTTATAGCAAAAAAGATAAACGATGATAACTTATCATCTCTATTTTCAACTGCATTATTCTCGATTCAGGCAAGTGTTATTTTTTTTGGGAAAACTATAAATCCTTTAAGTTTTTCAATCCTGTTCTTCTTATTATTCATTTTTTTCTTTTTTAGTATTACCAAAGAAAACAAATCTTTTGTGTTATTTTCGATTCTGTCAGCTCTTTTTCTTTTTCTGGCAGTTTTAACGAACTATTTTTTAATTTTCGTCTTTCCCTTTCTTTTGATGTTACTAATCATTGATGCCCGAAAGTATTCTTTAACTGTAGTTTTAAGTTTTATTCTTGTTCTCTTATTCTACACTTTATTTTTTCAGAACATAAATAATCAGATTGTGGCTTATTTTTCGGGAAGAGACATATTCGGGATTGGTTTTTTGAGTCATTTTCTCAGGGTTTTGCAGGAGCTGTCAATACCATTGATATTGTTGACTATGGTTCAGCTCAACAGAGTTTTTTTATTCAGCCAGTCAAGCAAAAACATATTATTGACTCTCTGGTTGCTGGCTCTACCACTTATTATTTTAACATTTATTTTTTCAAAAATTGACATACTAAGTTCAAATATGACTTACTTACTTGCTGTTCTTTTAATTCCAGCAGGTGCATTACTAAAAGATTTTTATATTAAATCGCTAAATTCAAGAATTGCAGTAATAATTCTTCTAATATTTTCTATTGCTCTTTCGGTTTATCAATTAGGACAAAAAATTGCTGAAATAAAATTATTTTAAGTATTTATTTAATAAATGTCAAAATATATAAAAAAAATTATAATAATTTCATTGAAAATAATTCAATATATATTTTCTCCTATTATTCTTTTAACCTTGATAATTTTAAAAATAATGAGATTAGCCGGAAATGAAAATTTTAAATTCTCAAGAAATCTTTTATTTTTAACTGGTGTTCTGCCAATTTCTGATCATTACTATGACCCTTTCAGCAGAAACAAAATCAAAAATTATAAAAATCGAAAAAGAAATATAATGACTATTGATTTTAATATTGAGTTCCAGCTTGATTTTATTAAAAATTTCGCCTTTAATAGCGAATTAAAAGAAATTCCATATAATAAAACAACCGATGATAAATTTTACTATAATAACCCCAATTTTATGCACGGAGATGCAGAATATTATTACTCATTAATCAGATCTATCAAACCAAAGAATATAATTGAAATTGGGGCAGGTTTCTCCACTCTCATTGCAATCGAGGCAATTAAAATGAATAAGAATAAAGACCCTGAATATGATTGCAATATTACATGCATAGAACCTTATGAATTCAAATGGCTGAAAAACAAAAGAGTAAATTTCATTGAAAAACTTGTTGAAGAAAATGAAATCACTCTGTTCAAATCATTAAACCATAACGATATTTTGTTTGTAGATTCGTCTCATACAATTAAGCCCGAAGGAGATTTATTATTTATTTTTATGAATATTTTGCCAATTTTGAATTCTGGTGTTTACATACATTTTCATGATATTTTTACTCCAGCAGATTATCCTGATTTCTGGGTAAAAGATAAAATTCTGCTCTGGAATGAACAATATCTTTTGGAGGCTTTCCTTAGCTACAATAATAAATACAAGGTTATTTGTAGTTTAAATCACTTAAAAAATGATTACTGGCATAGTATAAAAAATTATTTCCCGGTTCTCTCGGAACATACTGATGCTGAGCCGGGTTCTTTCTGGATTTTAAAGAAGTGAGATTATGAAAAAATTAAAATATATTCTTTTTGTTTTTATCCTGTCTTCAATGTTCCTTGAAGCAAGATATGACGATGATTACTATCTAAAGCTAAATAAATCATTTGAAATATTTGGGGAGGTCTATCGCAAACTCTCTGAAAATTACGTTATGGAGATAGACCCTGAAATATTAATGGAAGATGGTATTCAGGGAATGCTTTATGGTTTGGACCCATACACATCATTTTATTCCGAATCTGAAACTGATGATATAGATATTATAACCGATGGTTCTTATGTTGGAATCGGTATTACTATCAGCTTTATGGATAGCATGCTAACTGTCATTGGTATCAGGGATGGTTATTCTGCTCAAAAAGCCGGATTAAGAATCGGCGACAGGATTTATATGGCTGATACAGCTGTTGTTTTGAATAAAACATCCGATGAGTTCAGAAAATTTACCAGAGGAAAACCGGGAACATTTCTCGATTTAAAAGTATTACGCGATGGCATCAAAGATACTCTAAATTACAAAATTGAACGTCAGGAAATAAAAGTTAAGAATGTTTCAATTTCCACTATTCTTTCGGATAGTGTCGGCTATATAAAAGTTGATAGGTTTTCCAGATTCACTGATCAGGAAATCAGAAGTGCTTTATATGAGCTAAAACAGCACAGGAATTTGAAGTCATTAATTCTTGACCTTCGAGACAATCCGGGCGGCTTGCTTGAAGCAGCTATTAGCACATGCGAGATTTTCATCCCTCAAAACAATGTTATTGTTTCTACAAGAGGACGAAATGAAAATGAGATTAGAACATACAGAACTATTATACAACCAGTTGATACTGTAATTCCAATGGCTGTGCTCATAAACGAAGGCAGTGCAAGCGCAAGCGAAATAGTCGCAGGGGCAATTCAGGACCTTGACAGAGGCATCATTATCGGTCAAAAATCCTTTGGGAAGGGATTAGTTCAATCTGTTTTTAATATGCCTTATAATTCAGCACTAAAAATTACTACATCAAAATACTATATCCCTTCGGGTCGTTGCATTCAAAAATTAAGTTTTGAAAAAGGGAGAAATAAAGGCTTAAACTTGCATTATGACTCTGTTTATTACACCAGAAACGGAAGACCAGTTCTCGAATCAAACGGTATAATCCCTGACAGTATAATTAAATCAGATGATCCCAATTTATTTATTTCAGATTTATTAAGCAAAAACATAATTTTCAAATTTGCCAATAAACTATCGTCAAACTATGATAAACTTCCCGATATCCCAAAAGACAAGTTGCTAAAATCATTCAGAGAATATATCAATTCAATCAATTATAAATTTCAGTCCGAGCTTGAAGCAAGGCTGGATACTTTGTATCAAATAGTCTCAAAAGAAAATTACAACAAAAAATTGCAAAAGGACTTGCTGGATTTTACTAACAAAATAAAGAAAGAGCAAAAGGATATAATAACTGAGAATTCTGAAGAATTGATAAAAATACTTACAAAAGAGATACGTTCAAGATTTGTTTCCGAAGAACAAATTTCAAGAGAACAATTAAATGATGATATAATTTTAAAGACATCAATTAGTTTATTAGAAAAGAAGAATTATAATAAAATTCTAAATATTAAAAGCTTAACTCAAAATTAATTCTGAAAAATCTGGTCTCTGATAGATTCTTTGGTTTTTTAGATAATTACTATCTGACAATAAAAAAAGAAAAAGAACGTTGAAATTAAAGTTTTTTAAGTATTTATTAACATTTGGAATTGTGTATGAGGATAACGAAACAATACACAAATCGTGAAAGTCAATCATTAGACAAATATCTTCAGGAAATCGGGCGTGTTGAATTGCTTGAATCCGATGATGAAATTGAATTAGCAAAAATTATTAAAAAAGGTGGTTACGAAGGTACTAAAGCCCTTGAACGCCTTGTAAAAGCTAATCTTAGATTTGTAGTTTCCGTTGCAAAACAATATCAAAATCAAGGTTTATCTCTTGGTGATTTAATAAACGAAGGTAATCTGGGCTTGATCAAAGCTGCAAAAAGATTTGATGAAACCCGTGGTTTTAAATTTATTTCTTATGCAGTATGGTGGATTCGCCAATCTATCTTGCAGGCTCTTGCTGAACAATCCAGAATCGTTAGGTTACCACTTAACCGTGTTGGTGCTTTGAACAAAATTGGCAAAAAGTTCAGCGAACTCGAGCAAAAATTCGAAAGAGAGCCTACCGCTGCTGAATTGGCTGAGCAACTCGAGATGACTGTCCCGGAAATTGCCGAAACCATAAAAATCTCCGGAAGGCACCTTTCGGTGGATGCCCCTTTTGTTCAAGGAGAGGATAACAGACTTCTTGACATCCTTCCCAATGAACAACAACCACCCCCGGATGCTGAACTTATCCGAGAATCATTGAGGGTTGAAGTTCAACAAGTTCTAACTACTCTCTCTCAAAGAGAGTCCGAAGTTATTAAACTATATTTTGGGTTGGACGGGACTTGCCTCACTCTGGAGGAAATCGGCGAAAAGTTCAATCTAACAAGAGAAAGAGTAAGACAAATTAAGGAAAAAGCAATCAGAAGACTTCGCCATGCTTCACGCTCCAAAGCACTTCGGGCTTATCTTGGATAAAATGAGATTAATAAGAATATAAGATTGTATGCATAAAATTGATTACCTTTATAATGATAATAACCAAGACGGAGCTTCAAAGCAATCAAGCAGACCTCAATGGTTAAAAGTCAAAGCCCCAGCTGGTGAAAATTATACGAAAATAAAAAGTATGATGAGATCAAAATCTCTTCATACTGTATGCGAAGAAGCTCATTGCCCTAATATTGGTGAGTGTTGGCATAGCGGAACAGCTACATTCCTGATTCTGGGAGACACATGCACACGATCCTGCGGATTTTGTGCTATTAAAACGGGTCGCCCCGGAGATTATGATCCACTTGAGCCATTGAAAGTTGCTCATTCAGTCCAGCAAATGGGCATCAGGCATGCTGTCATCACTTCTGTTAATCGTGATGAGCTGCCTGACCAAGGCTCTAATATATGGGCTCAAACGATCATTAAAGTTAGAGAGTTAAACCCTCATACTTCTATTGAAGTTCTGATTCCCGATTTCAAAGGTGATCTTGATTGCCTGCAAAGAGTTCTTGATGCCGGACCGGATATACTTAATCACAATGTTGAAACTGTTCCGAGGTTATACAAGCTTGTCAGACCACAGGCAAAATATGATAGATCGCTCAAGGTACTGGAATACTCCAAACTCAAAGGTTTCAAAACTAAAACCGGTATAATGGTTGGTATCGGTGAGAAATTCGACGAAATTATTGATGTTATGAGAGATCTAAGAAATATTGATATTGATATTATGACAATCGGACAGTATCTGCAACCTACTAAAGAACATTTACCCGTTGATAGGTATGTTCATCCTGATGAGTTTGCCGAATATAAAAGGATAGGTCTTGAAATGGGATTTATGCATGTTGAATCGGGTCCTCTTGTCAGAAGTTCCTATCATGCAGAAAAACATATATAAACTTAAAATCAAATGAGGTTCACTTTACTTGGAACTGGCACTTCTTCGGGCGTTCCAACTATAGGTTGTAACTGCCCGACATGCACTTCAACTGATGTCAGGGATAAGAGATTAAGGACTTCACTTCTGGTGGAATCAGCTTCTACAACTGTCATCATTGACACCTCGCCCGATTTTCGCCAACAAATGCTAAAATATAACATCAAAAAACTTGATGCAGTAATTTTCACTCATCATCACTTTGACCATATTGGTGGTTTCGATGATATCAGAGCTTTCAACTATACAAGCAAGAAATCAATTCCGATATATTTAACAGAAAAAACGTTGGCAAAACTAAAAAGAACCTTCTTCTATGCTTTCGAAGAGGTTGAACAAATGGGTGGTGGAATTCCTCTCATTGATATAAACCTTATTGATTCAGAAAAATTCCGAATTGGTGATATTAACTTTGAACCGATAAAGCTATTGCACGGTAAAATCGAAGTATTAGGATTTAGAATAAATAATTTTGCTTATTGCACTGATACAAATTTCATTCCTCCTGAGTCAGTTAGAAAGCTTAATGGTTTGGATATTTTAGTCCTCGACGCACTCCGCTATACAAAACATTCTACTCATTTTAATCTGGAAGAAGGGATCAGAGCAGCCCAAGCCATTGGAGCACAAAAAACGTATTTTACCCATATTGCACATCAGATTAAATTTGATGAGTGCCAGCCATATTTACCACCTGAGATCTTTCTTGCTTATGATGGTTTAGCTTTTGAACTATGATTTTTTATCTTTCACAATTGTCATTCCGAGTAGCACAGAATAAAAATAAGATTGGACAGCTCTTGCTATTTAGAGATTGCATTTGCAGTTTTTTTTATTAAATCGAATAATCAAGCAGGTATAGAGTATTTATCTTAATTCTTAATTCTTAATTCCGATATATTCAAAAATTTATTAATGTCAAATAATCGCTTTTTTAACAATTCCAGTTGTTCTTTTTTTTCTGCAAGTAAATTCTTATTAATTTCCTGGTTTTCTTTCAACCTTGTCATTTGTTCCTGCAAATTTGATCTCTCCTGCTCAGCATTTATAAGTTTTGTATTGATTTCAAATTTCTGCTTATTTTTCGATGCCAGCTTTAGCCCCTGATAAAGATTGTATAAACTTAGTATCCCGAAAACAATAACAACAAAATAAAGAATGAATTGAACCATAAACAGAGAGCTGTGATTTTCGGGTGAACTGAAAATATCCGGGAAAAAAAATGATAAAGCAGCAATCATAATTGCAAAAATAAAGTTTAATACCGAATTTGTATAATACCGGTTTGTTGTAAAAACGTTGAGTTGTTTTCTTAATTCAATCAATTCGTTTTCTTTTTCAATAAAACTCTTTTGAGTGTTTTCGAAATTCGCTTTGTCAGATGAAATGCAATCTTCAATTATCTTTATATCTGTTGTCAGAGATGAAATCAGGTTAGTTTTTTCACGTTTTTCTTCATTAATATTTGAAATCAATGTTTTCTTGATTTTTTCAATTGATTCAAATTTGATTGGATAATTTTCACCATCAATAATTTTGTTTAGCTGGTCTAATTTCGACTTTAAATCCTGATTTAGTGTCCAGATATGATTATTTTCAATAAATAAAGACCTGTTATTTTTTATAAAATTTATTACATTTTCAGTGTCTTCCTGATATATTTCTTTCAAAATAAATTCAAATTCAAAATTATGAAAATAGGCAAGGCTTCTTAGAATCTTAATTTCCTCATAAGAAAATATTTTTATTATTTCAAAACAATCTCTATAGATATTCGAAATGCTTTGATAATTTTCATATAATTGAGGGAAATTATAATTAATGTATTCTTTAACAAAACTCGCTGTAATAGCGTCAGTTATTATTATTTTTTTATCATCTTCAAATGTGAAAAAGTCTGATGAATTTCGAACAAAATCATAATACAAGTCAACATCATCTCTGGTTTCACCAAAACATCGAAAATATGTCTTCTCGAATTTATCGACAAATGATGCTACAATGACACATTTCTTGAAATTTTCGGGGGTGTTTATGAATATCTGATGAATTGCATTGTTCAAAACATCATTTCTATCAGGAATTTTTTTGAACCTTGAATAATGCTTGGTTATAAAAAAAACTAACGAGGGACAGCCCTTGGATAGCTTATAAATCTCTTCTGATTTCTCTTTAAGTTCATTGAATTCTTTCTCAAGAAAAGTTCTCAGACTTGATTCATTGAAATAGGATAATTCATCATACTCCGAGCTTGCTCTCAAATCTGGTTTCAGATTCTGAACGAATTCTTCATTAACAAATCTACCAGAAATAATTAACTTCAAATCAAATAGTTCACCAACCCTGACATCTGCATTTTCAAAATTAATTGAGTATGAAATGAAATCTGAAAATTTTTTCTTTGTAAAATAATCAGTTAAATATTCAATTATCCAATTGTTAATAGTACCAGCAACACTGTCATAGTTATCAAAAATAAGAGTTAATGTCTTCTTTTCTCCGCCCACCTGAATATCTTTCAATTCACTGCTTTCTGAACTCAGGAAAAAAAGTGTGAGCAAATCCATTATTAAGGATTCTGTCGCAACTTCAAAATAGTTTAACAAAATCCTTTGATAACCTTTCTTTTCGATATTTGATTTGATGAAGTCTTTCAGCTGAGATTCAGAATTCCCTGCATCCTTCTGTGTTATCCTGAATTCTGGAATTGATTTTAGCTTATGAATGTTTAAATAGTTGTTATAAATATCTTCATTCAAGGATTGTAAATGAGTAAAATTTTCGTAAAAGGTCTCATAGAAATAATTTAATTCTTCGAATGCAAATTGTTTTTTTTGATAATCATCTAAAATTGATATATTAGCATTCTTCAAAAAATCGGGGAAAAAATAATATTGCTGGTTGTAGTTAAACTTGATTATGATATCCGAATATAAGTTTGAATAATTCTTCTCAGCTAAATTATTTATGAGTTCGGTCTTGCCAACACCAAATTTGCCACCAATAAAAAAAATAAATTTATCATTCTCCGGTTGACCGGCACTTAGTAAGTCTAATATTTTTTTTCCTTGATTATCGTTTAGATTATACATAATAAAGTCAGTTTTGTGATTATTAATTTGTCATTTACAAGGAAATTTTAGCTTAACAGTTGTTCCCTCGCTAGTGATGACAAATTCAGTTGAAGCACTAAGTTCATTCATAAGAAAAACACCTCGCCCGCTTTCCTTGAAAATATTGTCACCCTGAGTGGGATCGGGAATTGACGCTGGATCGAAACCATTTCCCTGATCAGAAACACTAATATAAATATATTCTGAATTTACTCTGATTTCTAAATGAACTTTTTTTGATTTATCGAACTTATTGCCATGAATGACAGCATTATTCACAGCTTCTGTAACTGAAATCATAATGTTATGGTAAACATCTTCGGAGATATTAGCAAACTTTCTTAATTCGTCAATAACCGGCTCTATCAGATTAAGCGTCATTAACTCGCTCGGAAAGTCTTTCTCAAAATTATATAAATCCTTACTCATTAAAACCAAATTCCAAAAATTTGAACATTTAAAAAGTTATCCAAAATTATATCTTACCAAAATAAAAAAATTTGGAAAAACTTTCTTAATCTTATAATTAATTTCCTGAAATTCTAACCAACCTCTGAAAGAAATATAAGACCCTGAAATAAAATTTATTCCTATCTCGCTTTCAAGTGATATTGACTGCTGATTGTAATCATCAGAAAATGTTTTTGAGTCTGCTCTTAAAACACCAGACCTAAGGTTGAAAAAACTAAAACCACAACCAATATTATTTCCCCTCAATATATCATAGAATATCATAAGTCTATAATATTGCTCAAAATTATTGCTTTGAGGCGATTCAGCAAATTTTTTCCATAATAATATTCCTCTCTCAAAATATCTTAAATTTATTCTTGAATTTAATCTTATATTCCTTAATAATGGAATAACAAGAGAATCTTTGTAGGATATTTGCCTGAAACTATAACTCTTTATTCCTGGGGCTATATCTTCGAAATCATAGACAGTATAATTTGCAAGTATTTCGAATGAGGGATTTGCAGATAGTAACGAGCTCCGATATTTAATTTCAGGATTAAATTTAATGACTCGATTCCAGTTATTCAGAGCACTTCTTTGAGATTTAATATAAACAAGATGGTTTAGTTGCAAATTTAATGTTGCTGAAGCTGTAAGAACATCCGAAAATCTCCTTGAATATTTTAAATCCATAATTGAATTAAATTCATCTCTGTCGTCATAATTTGAAGTGCTTGGTGTGTCGAACTGAAGTAAACTTGTATTGATATTTAACGAAATAGTATCCCTGCTTGATATCAAAAATGTTATAAATGAATATAGTCCTGATCTGGAAGAAATGTTATCCCTTTGGCTTTCATTATTTTGAAATTCATCCTTAATTAATTCACTGATGCTGAACTTGTTTGAAAGAAAATTATCTTCATTTCTAAAATCATAGATAAATCCTGCTCTTTGAATATACTTTTGAGAATTTATCTTTAATTCTGGATTGAAACTAAGTGTTAATTCATTTAAATTTCTATAAAAATAGGACAAAGAAAAATCAGCAATAGTGTCATTATATGCCCTGCTTACCTTTAAACTGGATAAATTTATTTTCACTGAACCAAATAAATTACCTGATATAAGAAAATCACTTTCAAACGATGAATTTATCCTTTGTTCTTCCCTCTGTTCAATATAATATCTATTAGTAACATTAACTGGATAATAGATGAAATCTCTGTTCATAATTTTATAATCCAACTGTGCACTTATCCTGTTGTCAGCGTCATATTCCTTTCTTAATCCAAGCGAATAGTTCAAATCAGCATTTTTCCTGTCAGGATTTAATATTGAATATTTGCCTTTCAGATTTGAATTCAAAATCAAATCAAGCACTTCATATTTTTCTAAATTCCCGTTTAATCCAAATGAAGGTCCGACTGAGGTAATATTCACCTGAGTATTTCTTTCAAAGCCACCATTTAGTTCGAAATAAGAATTTTGCCCAAAATTAATTCCCGAACCGAATGTTCCAAGTAAATTATCGAGTTTGTTCAGCCTTATAGATCTTGTATCGGAAGATAGTATCCATGAATTATTCGAAAAAAAGTAGATTAAGTTAGACAAATTAAATTTATAATGGAAAATAAGTGATTGATCGTCCCTAAAGCTTTGTGATGAAGTTTTAAGAATAGTGCTACGATAGTTCTGACTAAGATCAAACAACCCTAAATCATTTTTAAATCTTAAGTTACCAAGTCCTGAAAAAATATATGTGCCGGAAATTTTGTCAAAGCCAAATTGAAGAAAATTTTTGTCTGATCTAATAAATTCCTGAGAAAATAAATTGATAGTATTTATTATAAAAATGAAGAAAAAAAAAATGTGTTCAATCTTAACATAATCAGCTTAGAAAGTCATTGATATTTTTGATTAAACAAGTCCGTTTGTAAACTATAACAAGCTCTGAGATAACTTCCGGTGCTTCCTTTACAATTATTTTTCTTCCGCTTCTGAGGGTAATTGTCGTGTCGTGGGAGGATTCAACAGTCTCTATTTCCTCGGCATTTACAACTATCTCCCTGCCATCAACTTTTGTAAGTTTAATCATTATTTGTTCCTGACATAAATATTGCCTATTAAATTATCCGATCTTGTTATGGTTAATATTTTTTCAATGCTCTCCTTATTTAATATCGTCCCTGCGGAGAGCAGTTTTAATCCCGATTCTGTTATTATATTCCGGGAAAGTATCAACCCTTCGTATAAGTTATTTTTTTGAACTTTAATTTCTAACTTGACTCCGCCTTTGGTAGAATTTTCCGCTAAATATTGATCCATCAAAGCTATAATTTTGTGATCGTATATTCTTCGTGCTTCGTAATCCATTATCTCAATAATTTTTGTCTTATCATGCTTTTTTTCGTTAACATATTCTTCGAAATCAATCACAACCCGTAATATTCTTGAAGCAATTGGTATCATTCTGGACATTAGTTTATCAGGAAAACCACTGCCGTCATAATTTTCGTAAATATGAACGATGATATTTATTATTTCATCATAATTTTTGAGATTTCCAAGAATTAATTTTGTATATTCATGGATTTTCAGCATATCTTCATTCTTAGGCATTCCGTCAATTGTTACTTTGCCGGAGATTTGACTATCCCTCAAAAACAATTTACCTACAAATACCAGAGGAACTGCCTTTTCAAGATTTACTATTAAGTCTTTTTCATTGCTGTAATGACCTGCAATCCAAAGTGCGGCGGATTTGATTCTTTCTGTCATCTGCTCATAATCCGGATATCTCATTTGCAGGAAAGTTATGATAAGATTAAGCATTTTGTCATAAACAACATCAATTTCATTAGTCAAATCTTCTTTGCTTTTCTCAAGTTCCTCTATTCTTGATAGATTGTTTATAATCCGGACGGCAATTTTAAGTTTGCTTATTATATCATCCAAAGCAAGTGGTTCTCTGATAAAATCATCTACACCTGCCTGAATAGCCCTGATAGGGAGTTCTTTGTCGGCTTCGGGAATTGTAAGGATAAAATATAACTTATTAACTTTTTCTTCCTGCCTTATATTTTTTAGAATTTGCAAACCATTTAGTGAATTTGTGTTAAAATGAGATATAACAATCCCATTAAACTCTAACTTTCTTAATGCTTCAATAGCATCCAATCCATCTGAAAATTTTTGAACTGAAATATTAGGGAATGCTCTCTGAATGATCTTCTCAAGTGTCAGACTCCTTGATTCGTCCTCGTCTATTATAAAAAAAGGGAAGTTATTTCCCATATTAATCCTTAGAAAAAATTTTTATGTTAAAGATAAACAAAATTACAAATATTGATTCTAATTAGCTAATCGATAAAAATAATAAGCAATCAGCTCATTCAACCATTTTGTTTTTCAATTTCGAGTTCTCTTAATAAAGCCTGACGTTCGATCTCAAGCTGGCGTATTTTCCTCTGAATCGAGTCAAGCTCTTCGGGCATAGAGTCAATCTCCAATCTTAATTTACTTGCTGCCTCATCAATCAAATCAATTGCTTTGTCGGGCAAAAACCTGTCCGTTATATAGCGATGTGACAATTCAGCAGCTGCAACGATTGCTGCATCGGTAATTTTTACACCGTGATGAACTTCGTATCTTTCTTTTAATCCTCTCAGGATTGAAATAGTATCATCCACATCGGGTTCGTCAATCATAACTTTTTGAAATCTTCTTTCCAAGGCAGGATCCCGTTCAATATATTTTTGATATTCATCAAGTGTAGTGGCACCAATACACCTCAAATCCCCCCTTGCCAATGCTGGTTTTAAAATATTTGAAGCATCCATACTCCCTTGAGCAGAGCCGGCTCCAATAAGAGTATGAATTTCATCAATAAAAAGAATTATCTGACCGTTCGATTCGGTTACTTCTCGAATGACAGATTTCAATCTTTCCTCGAATTGACCTCTGAAACTTGTCCCGGCAATGAGCGTTGCCATATCCAGCATAACAACAGATTTTGACTTCAAAGTTTCGGGCACATCGCCAGAAACTATTCGATGGGCAATTCCTTCAACAATTGCCGTCTTCCCTACTCCCGGTTCACCAATCAATACTGGGTTGTTTTTGGTTCTTCGGGATAGAACCTGCAATACTCTTCTTATTTCTTCCTCTCTGCCGATAACCGGGTCAAGTTTGCCTTCCCTTGCTTCATCGTTCAAAAGCCTGCCGTATTTTTTCAATGCCTGATATTTATCTTCGGGATTCTGGTCGGTAACTCTTGATGAACCTCTGATAGTTTTTAAAACCTTATAAATTTCGTCCTTGGTTATACCATTAGACCTGAGAATATCACCTGCTGATGATTTACTCTCCGAAAGAGCAATTATTAAATGTTCAATACTTATATACTCATCTCTTAAAATCTTTGCTTCATTTTGGGCTAAATCAAACAGCGAAGTCATTGCAGGAGATAAATACTGATTAGATACATTCACATTCGATACTTTTGGTTGAGATTCAAGACTTTCATTCACCTTTATCTTTATATAATTTATATTTGTTCCGATCTTCTGAATAATATCAGTAACCAAACCATTCGGATCTTGAACCAATGCTGCTAAAAGGTGTATTGGCTCTATTGACTGGTTAGAATAGTTCATTGCTATTTCCTGAGCCAGCTGAACTGCTTCCTGAGATTTCAATGTTAATTTCTGAAAATTCATAGTTCTTTTATTATTTAATATTTTTTTAACATATTTCAAGCTTATGATGAAATTTGTTTCAATTTTATTTTAATATCATCAATGGTTTTCTTATTATTTTGTCTTGACTAAACAAAACTACATAATACAATCCTGTTGAGAATTCTTTCAAATCAATATTATAAATAAAATCCTCAGCAACATTATTATTTTTGAATTTAATAATTTCATAAATTTTGGCTCCCTGAATATCAAAGATTGCAAGTTTGTATTCGCCAGAATTTTCCGCATGATAGGAAATATCAACCAGTTCCGAAGATGGATTTGGATTTATGTATAGTTCAGCTTCTTTCAGCAGCTCGATTCTGCTTGATTTTATTGCACATAAACCCGTTATGGCAAAATTTCCGTTAATAACTTCCAAACATATCTTACTATTTTTATAGTCAAATTTTTCAATTGATGCCGTCGTAAGCGAATCCCCAAGCATCACAAGTCCACAAATTTCGCCCAATAATTTTGGTTCTTCTGTAACCCGGAAATTTTTTCCGGACATTGTAACTATCCTTTTACCATTTTCTATTCTAAACGAAGTTTTTGGTAAAAACACATAAGGATCAAAACTAATATCAGCCTGATAATCAATGAGCAAACTGCTATTTCTTTTTGCAATAAGTTTAATGAAGACAGGAAAACAAAAATTTTCATCCTTCACAAACCCGACGGTATCTGGTATAGAAAGTTGAAATCTTGGAACTCCAAAAGCATTCACATAAAGTGTTTTTATTTCCTTGCAGGGATTTTTTTCCAAAAATATTTTTATGCTATCTGAATAATTTCGGATTTCATCTGGCGAAAATTCAATTAACACAACAATACTGTCTCCGGGATTTAAATTTGTTGGTATCGGTATATTGGTTGATATTTTTAAATTTGAATCTGATTTCAAAAAGTTTATATTCGTAATATTATAGCTGTCTGTTCCTGAGTTACGAATACTTAAACTAAAGTTTTCATTATTCCCAATACAGACCGAGTCAAAATCTACACTATTCAAATAAGACAAAGTTAAATCGGCGGGTTTAACAAGCACTGTATCATAAGCTTTGCAACCGTTTGAATCAGTAACCGTTAAATGAAAAACTCCCGGATTATTAATAAATATGGACTTTCTGATTTCACCTGTTGACCATTTATAACTCACAAAATCTTTGTCCGAAACAAGTTCAATGCTATCTCCAAGACAGACACGAAAATCATTATTATTAAGGATTTCAACCTCAGGATTTTCGAAAACTATGATTTCAATCGAAGCGGTGTCTTTGCAACCGTATTGGTTTTCGATTATTACAGAATATTTTCCGGGGTCTTTAACAGTTATTCTGTCTGAGTTGGAATTATCTGACCATAAGGCATTGTGATTTTTGTCAAAAGGGGAAGCCATCAAAACAACACTGTCTCCTCTGCAGAATGCTATTGGTCCGTTTGGAATTATTGAAGCCACAGGTTTTGGATGGACTATAACCATGACAGTATCAAATCCCTTAAAACAGCTATCTTCTGTCATTCCTTTAATAACATATCTTGTTGTTGATAAAGGTTTTACATAAATATCTTTTTGATTTGAAATGAAACCTCCGGGAAGAGAAGACCATTCATAATAATAACCACCCTCGGCAGTGAGTAAAACGCTATCCCCCGGGCATATCTCACTTCCTTTTGCAGATATATTTATTGTAGGAAGGTAACAATTTCTGCAAGTTTTCGTTTGATAATAAACCCCCGATAAAACCCACGAATAACAATCATTTCTCAAAGGTCTCACAGAGAAAGCAGACGAAGTTTGATTCCTGAAAACATTTGATTTCCTCATTTCAAAATTCCAGAAATTACATTGAACAGGAAAGTCAATCCCATTCATTCTCATTACATACTCAGGATAGTATCCGAATTGCATATCTGAAACAAGAGAAAAAAAATAGGCTTCACTTGAATTATCACATACAGGTTTAAATTTCAATGTATCAACAGAACTTCTGCCGGCTTGCTCTGTCAATAATCCATCCATAATTGTAATATGACCTTCGTTTTCATCAGTGAAGTCTTTATATATAATTAATATAAAAAATCCATCTACTTCCCATTCACTCGCATTAGAATTGATGATGTATTCACCGTTACCTGTAATTGAATTTTTTACAGAGGCTCTATAGCCTGCGGTGTGTAATTCTCCCCAGCATTTATCTCCTTTTTTTCCGGTTTTGACTGTGTTGTAATAATCTGCCTTGTTATGCGGATTGATAACCATTAATGATATTGGTTCATCTCTGTTGACAGAATCTGATAAAGTAGTCCAGACAAAAGCATCTATTATCTCATAACATCTATCGGGCAGGCTATCTATCTTCAATTTGCAGGGTAGGCCCGAACCCGGAGGGATTTTGTATCTGTTTGTTACTTTTTGAAATGCATAAGCTATTTTCAGACCACATTCGGACTTTTCGAATACCAGATTATTTATTTGTGCCGATGACAAAGAACAAAACAGCACAAGCAATATATATATAAATATTATTTTTTTCATATCGTATTTTATTTTTTTAAACCATTTAAATTAATAACGATAATAATAATAACAAAAACAATAATAATTGTGTTGATACTTTTATAATATTGTTGTTCTAAATATAACTGTCAATGAAAAGAATATCTACCTTATAAAAAAACATAATTCATATTATGTATTAACGTCAATATTTACTCAAAATTAACAGGAGTTAAAAATGAATCAAAGTAAAGGTAGAATTCTGTGGATTGACGACGAGATAGAACTACTCAAACCTCACATTATCCTTCTCGAGCAGCGGGGTTATAATGTTGAAACAGCAACTAACGGCGAAGATGCCATCGAATTGGTAAAAAAATCGCACTATGACCTGACATTTCTTGATGAATCAATGGTTGGTATCAGTGGGCTTGAAACTTTACCTATACTTAAAGAAATTGACCCGGCAACTCCTGTTGTTATGGTTACTAAAAACGAAGCCGAAAGTGTTATGGAAGATGCTATCGGCAGAAAAATTGATGATTATCTGACCAAACCTGTCAATCCCGCTCAAATTCTTGCAGCTTGCAAAAAATTCCTTGAATCTGAAAGAATTTCTCAGGAAAAAATTACTCAGGACTATATTCAGGGGCTTAATCAAATTACTTCCTTGCTCTATGATGACCTAAGCTGGAATGACTGGAAGGAAATCTACCATAAACTTGTTACATGGTCACTCGAACTCGACAGGCACCCTCAATTAGGATTTCAGGAAACTCTTCAAAATCAATGGAGAGAATGCAATACCGTCTTTTCAAAATTCATCGAAGATAATTATCAGAACTGGATCCATCGGAAAACATCCGAAGCTCCTGTTTTCTCTTCAGAAGTTGTTGAAAAATATCTCGTTCCAAAGCTAAAATCAGGTAATCCTGTTTTTTTCATAGTTGTTGATTGTATGAGGCTGGATCAGTGGCTGATAATGGAGGAACACCTTCGCCCATTCTACAACTTTAAGAAAGATTTTTATTCGGCTATTCTTCCTACGGCAACACCCTATGCACGAAACTCCATCTTTGCGGGGTTATTCCCGATAGACATTCAAAAGCATTACCCTCAATGGTGGGTCAATGAATTAAACTCCGAGGATTATAAATTGAATGCTTACGAAAAGGAACTCCTCGAAGAGCAGTTAAAAAGGAAAAGAGCATCTTTAAATACTCCTTTGCAATACATCAAAATACACGACACAGACTTTGGAAAAAAAATCGAATCCGATATAATGAAATATTCAAGGAATCATTTAACTTCAATTGTCGTTAATGCTGTTGATATGATTGCCCATTCTCGGTCTGATTTTGCAATCTTAAAGGAAATAGCTCCCAATGAATCAGCTTATCGCTCTCTGACTTCATCATGGTTCCAGCATTCAAGTCTGTTCGGAATACTTAAATCAATTTCTTCGATCAAAAATGTAAAAATAATATTAACCACTGACCATGGCTCAATCAGGTGTATGAGAGGGGTCAAAGTAATTGGAGACAAGGAAACATCAACGAATTTACGTTATAAATTCGGGAAAAATGTTAAGGCTGAGTCCCGTCACGCAATTCAACTTAAAGACCCGGCTGATTTTAAATTACCACGATTGGGAATTACCGTGAATAACATCATTGCAAAAGAAGATTTCTATTTCGTTTATCCTACTGATTTTCATTTTTATCTTGGTAAATACAGAGACAGTTTTCAGCATGGTGGAGTTTCGATGGAGGAGATGATAGTTCCGATTATTGAATTAATTCCAAGATAATTTTATTATTTTTGTTTTTTATTTTTTTAATATTTAAAATGAGCAAAGAAATTTTTGATTCTTTAAACGAAAAAGACACTTTCAACATCGGCAAGCAATTTGCAAGGAGGTTGAAAAACGGAGATATTGTTGCCATTTACGGAGATTTGGGTGCAGGAAAAACAGAATTCGTAAAAGGCATTTGCAATTACTTTGATGTTGATGATATTGTTACCAGTCCGACATTCACTATTATGAATCATTATGGGTCTGAAAAATCCGAAAAACCTGTATCAATTTATCATATAGATCTTTACCGACTGAAAAACGATAAAGAAATTGAGGATATTGGTTTAGATGAATGCCTGATATCAAAGGACTGCATCAAGATAATTGAATGGGCAGAAAAAGCCAATGGAATGTTACCCGAAAATAGATACAATGTTTTCATCCATCAGGATGAAAATTCCGACACTCGCCGCACAATCGAAATTGAGGAAAAATAGTTCCATATTAAATTATATTGACCTGCCTAAAAATCAACAATAATAATTATTTTATTATGACGTTTTGCTTATTCGTCTTTTTTAATATTAAAATATATTTAAATTAAAATGTCTGATAAGAATTTGGTTATAGTTGAGTCCCCTGCAAAGGCAAAAACAATCGAAAAATACCTTGGAAAAGATTTCAAGGTGGTTTCGAGCATGGGACACGTGCGTGATTTACCAAAAGATGATAAATCTATTGATATAAAAAATAATTTTAAGCCCTACTACGAAGTTACCCCTGATAAAAAACATATAGTTAATGATTTAAGAAAAAAAGTTAAAGAATCAGATATTATATGGCTTGCAACCGATGCCGACCGTGAAGGTGAGGCTATTGCATGGCACTTAAAAGAAGCTCTGAATATCGGAAAAAAACCAACAAAAAGAATTATTTTCCGTGAAATCACTAAAACTGCTATACAACAAGCCATTCAAAATCCAAGAGATATTGATGAAAATCTGGTGAATGCCCAGCAAGCTCGCAGAATACTTGATAGACTTGTTGGTTTTGAACTTTCTCCGGTGCTCTGGAAAAAAATCAAGAAAGGTTTATCAGCTGGAAGAGTTCAATCAGCTGCCGTTAGGCTTGTTGTTGAGCGTGAAAGAGAAATTGATAGTTTCAATTCGAAATCTTCATTTAAAGTTACTGCTTACTTCGATTTGGGAAACGGAAAAACATTAAAAGCTGAGCTGCCAAAAAATTTCGAAAATGAATCAGATGCAAAAGAGTTCTTAGAAAAATGTAAAAATGCTGAATTTAGACTGTCTAATATTGAAGTAAAAACTGAAAAACAAAAACCTTCTGCTCCTTTTACTACTTCAACACTACAGCAGGAAGCCAGCCGTAAGCTTGGTTTTTCGGTTACTCAAACTATGACAGTTGCTCAAAAATTATACGAAGCAGGAAAAATTTCGTATATGAGAACCGACTCAACTAATCTATCCGAAGAGGCTATCCAAAAAGCAGCTGCCGAAATTACAATATCTTTCGGAGATGAATACTTAAAGATGAGACAGTATCAGGTTAATTCGGAAATTGCTCAAGAAGCCCACGAAGCAATTAGACCTACCGATTTCTCTGTTCAGGATGTCGGAATGGGAAGAAATGAACAAAGACTATATAACTTAATCTGGAAGAGAGCCATCGCTTCTCAAATGTCTGAAGCTCTAATTGACAAAACCATTGCTACTATTTCTATCTCGACTGTTACCCAGAATCTGATTGCAACTGCAGAATCAATCAGGTTTGATGGATTTCTTAGAGTTTATATTGAATCCAAAGACGAAGATGAAGAAGAAGAAAATGGAAGCAACCTAATCCCCAAACTTGACTTAGGCCAGAAGTTACAATTGAAAGAAATGAAGGCAACCGAAAAATTTACCAATCCTCCTCCAAGATACACCGAAGCCAGTCTTGTCAAAAAACTCGAGGAACTTGGCATCGGAAGACCTTCCACTTATGCTCCGACTATCTCAACGATACAAAAAAGAGGGTATATCATTAAGGAATCACGGGAAGGAAAGGAACGATTATTCAAGGAATACATCCTGAGCAATAACAATATTACTCTTACCACCAATAAATCAATAACCGGAACCGAGAAAAACAAGCTATACCCAACAAGCATAGCTATGATTGTCAATGATTTTCTTGTCGAGCATTTCTCCGAAGTTGTTGATTACTCATTTACTGCAAATATAGAAAAGGAACTCGACGAAATCGCTATTGGCAAAAAACAATGGCAAAAAATGCTCGGTGCATTCTACAAAGATTTTCATAATGATGTGGAAAAAACAACCGAAAAGAAAAAATCAGAAACCGTTACAGCCCGAGAACTTGGGGTTGACCCAAAATCGGGAGAGAAGGTCTATGTCAGGCTTGCCCGTTATGGTCCTGTTGTTCAGATTGGCGAAAGTAATAACGGCAAAAAACCCAAATTTGCAAGTTTAAAGCCAAATCAACTGATTGAAAATATTACACTGGAAGAAGCTCTGGAACTTTTCAAGCTTCCAAGAGAGATCGGAATATTTGAAGATAAACCAATGATTGTTTCCAAAGGCAGATTCGGTCCATATATTCTGCACGATTCAACTTTTTATTCATTGGGAAAAGATGATGATCCTTTCACAATCGAGGAGGATAGAGCTATCGAAATCATTCTTGAAAAAAGAAAAAAAGATGCAGAAAAAACCATCAAGCTATTCGAGAACGACCCCGAACTTAAAATTCTTAAGGGGAGATGGGGACCCTATATTTCTTACAAATCCGAAAACTATCGCTTACCTAAGACTTTTGATCTGAATGATATAACCTATGATAAGGTTATGGAAATAGTGAAGGCTACTGAAAATTTAGATAAATCCAAGAAGACAAAGAAATAGTAACTTGATTATCAGGCTGCAATAATTCCATTTTGCTCTTTGAACTGTAGCTGATAGAGTTTAGCATAAATTCCGTTCATTTCGAGCAATTCATGATGAGTGCCAATTTCCCTGATTTCACCGTGGTGGAAAAGTATTATCTTGTCTGCCCTCTTGATTGTCGAAAGTCTGTGAGCAATTACTATTGATGTTCGGTTATGAAGAAGTTTTGACAGTGATTCTTCTATGATTTTTTCAGTGTTTGTATCAATATTCGATGTTGCTTCATCAAGAATCAATATATCCGGATCGGCAGCAAAAGCTCTCGAAAATGCTATCAACTGCCTTTGACCTGCGGATAGAGTTACCCCCCTCTCCATTACTTCGGTTGAATATTTTTCCGGGAGTGCTTCAATAAATTCCTTCGCTCCAATTGCACCAGCTGATTCTTCAATTTTTTTCAGAGTTATATCATCTTTTCCTAAGGAAATATTTTCAGCAATGTCTCTCGAAAATAGGAAAACATCCTGCATAACAAGTGCAATTTTGCTCCTGAGTGATTTTTGATCTATATTTCTGATGCTCACCCCGTCTATTAATATATCACCGCTCTGAAACTCGTAAAAACGGCATAATAAATTGATCAAGGAAGTTTTTCCTGCACCGGTTGCACCAACAATTGCAACTGTTTCGCCTTTATTAATTTCAAATGAGATATTTTTAAGAACATATTTTGAATCATCATAAGAGAATGAAACATTTTTGAACTCAATCTTATTTTTTAATCTTTCAAACTTCTGGGCTTCAGAACTGTCGTCCAGCGTTTCCTGATTGTCCAGAAGGCTGAATATCCTCTCCGAGGAAGCCATGGCACTTTGCAATGTTGTATATTTTTCGGTTAAGTCTCTGATAGGTCTGAAAAACATTTCAGCATATTGAATAAAAGCTATCAGGATTCCAACAGTCATTTGCGAGGATAATATATTATTTGCAGTGTACCAAAGCACAATACATAGTGCCACTGAACTCATAAATTCGACAAATGGAAAAAACAGAGAATAGTAGTTAATTGTTTTGATCCAGAGATTTTTGTTTTTTTCGTTAATAACTTCAAATTCATTGTTTAGTTTGTTTTCATTAGTAAAAATCTTGACAGTCAAGATTCCCGATATGAATTCATTAAGAAAAGAGTTCATCGAAGCAACATTAAGCCTTATATCCCTGAAAACTACTCTGACCTTTCGCCTGAATACTGATGTTATAAATATCAAAACAGGCAAAAACGATAAAGTCAGAAGTGTCAGCCTCCAATCTGTATAAAACATAAATATAATAATCCATATAATAAGCAGTAAATCTGCTATAATCATTACTACACCGGAAGAGAATAAATCATTCAATACCTCTACATCGTTCGTTACCCTTGTTACAAGCCTTCCCACCGGATTATTATCAAAAAATTTTACTTTTCGGGATTGGATATGATTGAATAATTTAACACGGATATCATAAAGAACCCTTTGACCCACCCATTGCATTAAATACGTAAGACCGAATTGCAAAGCCCCATGAATAAACATTAGTCCAACTATTAACGCTACAATCCATATCAATCCATCCCAGTTACCGGGAGAAATATAATCATCAATTGCAATATGCGTCAGGTATGGTCTTAATGGTCCAAGAGCAGAAGTTCCCAATGTCAACAGGATAGACAGAAAAACATACTTCCTGAAAGGTTTCAAAAAAACAAGAAGCCTTTTTAACAACTTAAAATCAATCTCTTTATATTCAGCTTCTTGCTGTGTTTGTTTTTCGCCCATTCCTCATTTTTAATTTCAAAATGAAAAGTAACGGATTATGATGTAATTTGTTGAGGAAAGCCAATAATATTTTAAGTTTAATATAAACCGTTAAAATCATTTAAAATTAATTTAATTTTTGTAAATTACTTTTTTTGATAATTAACATATTTTGCTGATGACAGACCACTATGTCATAATCGGAATTACAATTGCAGCATTGATATTATTTGCATCTGAGATAATACGTGCTGATTTTATTGCAATTTTTGTAGCATTAATCCTGATGATTCTGGGCTATGTAACAGTTAACGAAGGCTTTTCTGGCTTTAGCAATCCGGCTGTGATAACTGTCATTGCAATGTTTATACTAAGTTCAGGTCTGGTCAGAACAGGTGTTGCGGACTATGTTGCCAAATTAATTTTAAAATTTGGGGGGAAAAGTGCTATTTTATTAACATTTATGGTCATGATTAGCGTTGGATCAATGTCAGCCTTTATGAATAATATTGGAGCTGTCGCAATACTAATTCCTACACTTTTTATAATATCAGAAAATTTAAAATATCCTATCAACAAACTTTTGATTCCTTTATCTTTTGGTTCACTACTCGGTGGTTTGGTAACATTGATTGGAACACCTCCAAACCTTCTGATTTCAATATTATTGGAGGATAACGGTTTTTCAGGCTTCAAAATGTTTGATTTTGCTCCGACTGGGTTAGTCATATTGGTTATTGGTTTGCTTTATATGATATTCATTGGAAGGTATCTTATTCCAGTCAGAGAAAGAGACAATCAACTGACCAAACAATTTCGCCTGAATAACTATCTAAGTGAAGTAACCTTGCCCGAAAGCTCAAAATATGTCAACAAAACTATACAAGACTGTAAGATTCACGATGATCTCGGGATTACTATTCTTAGAATACAAAGAAATATTGACGGTAAGACCGAAATAATTGACCCTAAGCCCGATATTATACTTTTGCCAAACGATAAACTTATTGTCGAAGGTAATATAAGTAAATTAATTGATAATCAAAATGATAAACATATTCAACTTACAACTTCGAGGAAATTCAGCGATAACGATTTAACAGATAATGAGATCGAACTATCAGAAGCTGTCGTTTCTAATAACAGTCATCTTATTGGAAGAAGTATAGTTGAGAATGACATTCACAAATTATATGGTGTTATAGTTCTGGCACTAAAGCGTGGCATCCGAACTGTTGTTGAGGGTTTTCAAAATATGCCCGTCGAAGCTGGCGATGTCTTTTTAGTTCAAGGTAAAAGAGAATCTATAACTAATCTTGCTCTCAGTCCTGATTTTACAGTTGTTAATCGCTTGGAGCACGACCCGAGAAACTTGAAAAAAGCCCCTCTTGCTCTGATTATTATGATTTTAACAATCCTTTCGGCTGCATTGGGTCTCCTTCATATTTCTGTAGCAGGTATTTTAGGAGCTTTGATTATGACCCTAACTGGTTGCGTAAAAATAGAGGATATATATAATAATGTAGAATGGCGGGTCATTTTTCTTATTGCTGGTATGATGCCATTGGGTATTGCTATGGATAATAATCACACCGGTACTGCCCAATGGCTTGCCAATATTGTTGTTAGTCAGGTAGGGGATTATGGTCCTCTTGTAATGTTAGGCACAATTTTTATTTTTACTACTATTATCACCCAAATAATGTCTAATGCGGCAGCAACTTTATTGATTGGTCCAATAGCACTTGCGATTTCCAGCGGTTTTGGTTTGCAACCATATCCTTTTATGATGGCTGTTGCAATATCAGCCTCAACATCATTTCTGACTCCTATCAGTCATCAGGCTAATATGCTTGTTTATGGCGTTGGGAATTATAAGTTTATGGATTTTATAAGGGTCGGTGGTCCTTTGATTTTAATAATATTAATTATTTCACTAATCCTTATTCCAATTATTTGGCCATTTAAACCGTTGTAGTAACACAGTGATATATTAGTTGAGTAAGTTTCTTGCATTTTGTAACTTAGTAATTCAATCAATCACAATATATTATTTTTATTCTTCAATTCTAATACAATGCTTCTCGATAACCAGTTTTTCATTTTTATCAAAAATATTATAGACTTTATATGTGTATTTATTCTCTCGCTCGATTTTTAATACAATTTTGAAATTAATATTCTTCTTTGTTTTAGGGTCAAATTCAGAACCCGAAAAAATTAATTCCTGAGTTTTACCATTATATTCTCCTGTGATGTAAATTGGTTTGGTGTCATAATTATCAATGCCAAATAAAAAATACTTTGATGTGTGTCTGTTAAAACCTATTATTATTTTTCCTTCCATCGGATAGCCAGAAAAATTATAGACAGCATCCATTTCCAGAAATCTGCCACTGTAAATCATTCTATTTTCGATTGTTCCTGTTCCTGGAATCTCCTCCGAAGTCTGTTTTAGTAATATGTTCTGCTTCCATTTTCCCTCAAATTTGCTTAATATATCATGTTCTTTTCCGGGGGTTGTCAGTTCAAGGAATTTTTGTTCGTCAGGATATTGAAAATTTTGCGAAAAAACATTAAAACCAATAACAAATAAAAATAAAATTACAAACTTTACCATTTCAAACTCACTTAATAAATAATTCAAGCTAAAAACCGTTTTAGCAATCGCATTATTTTTAATTATTTTAAATTTTTTATGAAAATACTATTACTACATGCCCATCCCGAACCAAAATCATTTACCTCAGCTTTGAAGGACACCGCAGTTGAATTCTTCATACAACGTGGTGATGAAGTCATTGTTTCTGACCTATATCAAATGAATTTCAATCCCGTCGGGGTTCAATCAGATTTTAAATCACGGGCAAACAAGGAATATTTCAGCTATCTGAAAGAACAAATGAATGCTCACATAAATAACCTCTTTGTTGATGATTTGAAGGCAGAAATGGAGAAACTCAAATGGGCAGACTTTTTATTGATAAATTCCCCATTATGGTGGTCAACTTTTCCCGCTATCTTAAAGGGCTGGTTTGATAGAGTGATAGCACTTGGTTTTGCATATCATCCCCGTGAGAAATTATATGAAACAGGCGTGTTCAAAGGAAAAAAAGCCATGCTTTGCCTGACAGCTGGTGCTTCCGAACAGGCTTACACAGATGAGGGTGCTAATGGAGACATTATGAAAGTCCTCTTCCATATTCATCATGGAATCCTGTATTATATCGGAATGGATGTCCTGCCACCTTTTATAGCTTGGCGGGCTCATCTCGAACCACGTGAAACCCTCGAAAAATACATTGATAATTATAAACAATATCTGTCAAACTTAGATAAATTGGATCCTCTTTTTTGAGGTTAAATTATTAATATTTACACAGAAAAAATATATCCAAATATAAAATAAACCTTATTTCAATTGTTAACCTTAGTAGCTCAATTTCAGCAAAGGTAAATTGACCTTATTACCTTATTCTAAAATCATAATAAGGTAATAAGATTTGATGTTATTTATCAATTCTGGCTACTAAGGTTTATATTAAAAAATAAGGTTTAAAATTGATTTATATTCGTTATGCAAAGGAATACATTTCAAAAGCAAACAAACCTTATTTTCTTCATTAACCTTAGTAGAAAAAAAGGATTTGTATGAAATTTACCTTATTACCTTATGAGTAGATTAGATTGAATAAGGTAATAAGGTTTGAAGGTTATTCGTAAATTATGCTACTAAGGTTTATATTAAAAAATAAGGTTTAAAAATTTATCTATAATTATTATTCAAAAGGTTAAATATTCAAAAGCAAACAAACCTTATTTTCTTCATTAACCTTAGTAGAAAAAAAGGATTTGTATGAAATTTACCTTATTACCTTATTGACAAATGACTATGGTGCAATAAATTTTATTAGCTAATTTAATAATAATAGTATAAATTGTAATTGTTAATTTATTAATTAATTGCTATGAAAGTAGAATTCCATAATTTATACACACATTTTATCTTTACAACATTGAACAGGGAACCCTTTATTTCTGAAGATAACAGGGAAAGAATCGAAAAATATATTACTGGCATTGTTAATAACAAGGATTGTCATTTATATGCCATTTATGCAAATCCAGACCATACTCATATTCTTGTCTCTCGTTCACCAAATCTGAGTGAAATGAGTTTAGCAGGAATTATTGCTAACAGTTCCGAGAAATTTATTAATGAAAATAAACTCTGTAAGTATCGTTTTCAGTGGCAAAATAGCTGTTCAGCATTTTCTGTTTCTAAAGCAGATGTTGATAAAGTATGTAAATATATTATGAATCAACCTGAACATCATAAAAAACAATCAAGTTTGGAAGAATACAATGAATTTAAGAAATTTTATCAGAAAACCCTGATGCCTAAATAAGGTAATAAGGTTTGATGTTATTTATCAATTCTGGCTACTAAGGTTTGAGCTTAAAATAAGGTTTTTAAATTTGATTTATTAATAAAGGATATAATTTTAAAGGCAAATAAACCTTATTTCAATTGTTAACCTTGGTAGCTCAAATTCAGTCAAGGTAAATTGACCTTATTACCTTATTCACAAATCAAGATAACGTAATAATGATATGAGGACTGTTCATAATTTTTTCTACTTCCGTGATAATAGCTCAAGATAAAACTTTATGATATTATTAACTTCGATGTCTCTGTCAAAATTTTGCTCAACTTTTTCTCTGGCGTTCTTGCCGATTTCTTTCATCAAATCTCTATCCTGATATAGCATTGTGATTAATTCAGCTAAATCACTGCTGTTTCTGGGAGGAAATATAAACCCATTTTTGCCTGAGTCAATTATTTCGGGAATTCCTCCGCAATCCGTCCCTAAAACAGACAGACCACAAGCCATCCCCTCAATCACAACAAGCCCAAAGGTTTCGCAATGACTCGGAACAACCAGCAAATCGAAACAATTCATCAGTTCGGGAACTTTATTTGTAAATGGTATGTAAACCACCCTCTCCTCCATATAATGGGCTTTAATCAGGTTCTGCAGCTCATCAAAGAAAATCCTATCTGATGGGTCTCCCGCTATGACAAGTTTGATCTTATCAATATTTCTCAAACTCATAAAAGCATCAAGCAAGACATCCTGACCTTTCTGTCTGTCAATTCTGCCAATGCATCCAACTAAAAAATTCTCAACCGGTAGATTGAAACTCTTTCTAAGTTCAATCTTCTTTTCTGGCATTGGTCTAAATTTATTAATATCAATACCATAAGGAATGACTTTTACCTTTGATGGATCTATGATTGTTGTTTGCAATATATCCTGCTTCATCCTGTTATTCAGGACAACCACACCATCCAGATTCCTGTAGATCCAATTATGAATAATATCTTTCTTTTTAACGCCAGATTGCATTTGTTGATGAAAAACTATAACAGGCTTTTTTCGGGACAGCTTTTTTGCCATTATTACAGTGCTTAATAAAGAGGATTTGCCTACAACAGATAAATCTGTATCGCTGAGATTGAATATTTTGCTTAGACGAATTGCTGAACTAAAATTAAAATATTCCTGCTTCAAAGAAATAGGTTTAACTTCTAAATCTAATGATCTGGCAAGACTTTCAACTCTTGAATCGGGCAAAACCACCACATCAACCCTGAAATTTCTTGCCTGAAGTTCCCTGCCAAGCTTGGTTGTTGCAATTTCAAGCCCACCATATGCCCGTAAAGGATTAAATATCGTAATGTTTATTTCCAACATAATTATTTCAAAACTGCCGATGGGCAATATTTATTAATCTTACAAATTCCACATCTGGGCTTTCTTGATAAACAAACTTTTCTTCCTAAATTGATAAAATAGTGAGTAAAAATTACCCACTGATTTTTTGGAACTAATTCCATCAACTCAAATTCTATCTTCTCAGCGTTGTTTGAACTGACAAAACCCAACCTCTGCGAAATACGGCTAACGTGTGTATCAACAACAATTCCCGGAACATTGAAACAATGCCCAAGAATAACATTTGCCGTTTTTCTGCCAACCCCAGGTATTTTGAGCAAGTCTTCCATATTATCGGGAACATTACCGTTGAATTCCTCCATTATCATTTTCGAAGCAGCTTTGATATGTCTGGCTTTTGCTTTGTAATACCCCGTCGAAAAAATCAAGCTTTCTAATTCTTCACTATCTAATTTTATGAAATGCTCGGGCAGAAAATACTTTTTAAACAGTTGTTCGGTAACAATATTTACCCTTGCATCGGTACATTGAGCCGAAAGAATTGTTGCAATTAATAATTCAAAGGGGGTGGAGAAATTCAGTTGAATTTTAACATCGGGATATTCTTGCTTTAAAATTTGCAGAATTTTTTTCATCCTTTTTTTTTCGGCATCTAAATTTTTTTTGAATTGGGTTTCCGGCTTTTTACTCATAAATCCTTGTTTTTCAAAATATTGCACATTGAATCAGGTGTGTCCCTATGATAAATATATGTTTTAATATCCGTTTTAACTACATTAAAATTACCTTTCAAAACTCTTTCAATAAAATCAGTATCGTCCGCATAATCAATTTGTCTAAAATAGCCGATTTTTTGAAATAATTCCCTTTTGATAAAAAATGTCCCGCCAATCATACAATCATCCAAATGTATCAACATAGCAGGATTATTTTTATCCGGCACATAAGCATCACCAATAATTTCCACACCTCCGTGAAGTAAGTCTATATCTGGATTTTCCTGTAAAATTCTAAATCTTGAAGAAAGGTGGTTTTCTTTGTATTCATCATCTGAATCAAGAAAAGTAATATATTTTCCTCTTGATAAATACACGCCTGTATTTCTGGCACCCGGCAGACCATGATTTTGCTGGAAAAAATATTTGATACGATTTTGTTCCAAAACAATTGGTTTGATCACTTCGAACGTGTTATCTTGGCTTCCATCATCAACAATAATAGCTTCCCAATCACTGTATTCCTGCTTGAATAGCGAATTCAGCGAACGAGGTAATAACTTTTCCCTGTTGAATGAAGTAATAATAACCGAAAAAAAAGGTTCCAAAACTATTTTATAATTCTCAACTTATAAAAAACTTTAAACGATTAGTATTCAAAATTAGTCATTATAGGTGCCTGATAACTGAATAACTGATTATGGATTTTATAAAATTCTGGACAATCTGCTCACTAAACGGAATAGTTTTAAATGAAGGTCAGATGGCCCTCATAGAAAGATATGCCGGAGAATTGATTTACTGGAACAAGAAAATCAATCTTATTTCCCGCAAAGACGAGCAAAATCTTCTTGAAAGGCATATCCTTCATTCATTGACGCCCTTAAAATATCTCCAGTTCAAAGAGAAGGGGTATTGTCTTGATGTTGGCACTGGAGGTGGCTTGCCCGGAATCCCGCTGAAAATAGCCCGACAAGACCTCAAATTCACTTTGATTGATTCAATTTCAAAAAAAATCAAAATGACCGATATGTTCGCTAAACATACTGAATTGAAAGATATTAAAGCTATTTGTTTAAGGGCAGAGGATTATGAAAAATCAAACAATAGCATAAAAAAATTCGATTACATTTTTTCACGTGCTGTTGCCAGAACCGATTTAGTTATAAGCTGGGTGAGGAATATAATAAAAAATGATGGTTTAATCGTCTTGTATAAAGGTGGAAATATTGATGAAGAAATTGATGTTGCTAAAAACAAATTTAGACGGATTGAGATAGAAAAAATCAATATTGTAATGAATGGTTGCCCTTGGTTTAGCGATGAAGAAAAAAAATTATTGATTTGTAAGTTTAAAAATTAAACAATAAACATATATTTGGATATATAAATCTGGATGAATAGGAAACTAAGAATATTTTTAATAATCTTGCTTGTTTTGTTTTCTGCAGAATATATGATTAGCCAGACATCAGGCAGTAAAATAAAACTTGCAAGAGTCAAATATTCAGGTGGTGGCGATTGGTATAACGATCCATCAGCGGAAGTTAATTTGCTTCGTTATGTTGCCAGAGCTACAAATATTCCCGTAGAGCCGGTTTATGAATATGTTGATCTTGCCTCAGACAACCTATTTCTTTATCCATTGATTTTCTTAACCGGTCACGGAAATGTTAATTTTACCGAAGAAGAAGTCAGAAAATTAAGAACCTACCTCCAAAACGGTGGATTTCTTTATATTGATGATGATTATGGACTGGATGAATACATTCGCAAGGAAATGAAAAAGGTTTTTCCTGATCAGGATTTTGTCGAATTACCTTTTTCTCATGGTATCTATCATTGTCATTTTAAATTTCCAAATGGATTGCCAAAAATTCATGAACACGACAAAAAAGTTCCACAAGGTTTTGGTCTATTCTACCATGGTAGATTATGTGTTTTCTATACTTATGAAACAAATTTAGGTGATGGATGGCCAGATCCTGAAATACACAACAATCCACCCGAAAAACGTGAAGCTTCCCTTCAGATGGGAACAAACATTATCGTGTGGGCTTTAACTAACTAATTTCGAGTATAAATATGCCTGAATATATTAATAAATACCAAGAAATTTTAAATAGATTAAATTCCACCGGAAGAAAAGAAACCTCGACAATACTGCTTGAGGCACTAATAAAAATCCTTTCTTATGGAATGATTATAGCACTTTCTTTTTCATTAATCGAGTTATTAATGAATGGTGATAAAAACTTCCGTTTCGTTTTGTTTTTTCTGTCACTTTCAGCCTTTTTTGTTTTATCAGTCAAATTCTTAATCCCTTTTTTTAGTAGAATATTTGGCACCGCAAAACCAAGTCCTTATAGCATTGCTATTAGAGTAGGCAATTTTTATCCCGAAATAAAAGACGGATTATGCAACACACTTCAACTTGTCGGAAATATTGATATAAATGCAGGATTCTCCAAATCCTTAGCTCTCGCTGCTTTTGAAGAAGTTTCTTCAAAGGTCAGTGATAAAGACTTTAATGTTATAATTGAAAAAAATAAGCTGAAAAAAAATTTTTTGCTTTTCCTTGCTACTCTTTTTATTACTATACTTTCATTCACAATTTTTCAAAACAGCTTAGGATTTGCTTTTTATCGTGTATTGAATTATTATCAATCTTTTAATCCACCGGCACCTTTCAATCTATATTTAGATTCTATGAATAAAACTGTTTTGAGGGGTGAAAATGTCAAAATTACTATTAAAACAAGTGGTAATCCCCCCGAAAAAATTAGCCTGATAATTAAAGAAAATAACCAGCTAAATCCTGACAAGTATAATCTGAAACTTGATAGGAACAATTCTTATGTATTTGAAATTGCAAATATCAAAAATTCTATTGAATACTATGCTGAAGCTGAATGGCTGACTGATATTATCACCACTGAAAAAGGAAAAATAAATGTAATTGATTTTCCATTAATCAAATCTCTTAGTGGAAAACTCATTTATCCCTCATATACAAATTTAGGCTCAAAAAGCCTTGATGAGCAAACAACTGAAATCTCTGCTCTTGTTGGCTCAAGACTTGATTTTTCCTTATTATCCAACAAAGATATTAAAAATGCAAAAATTTATTTTGTTAAGAATAATTCTAACCTCAGTAATTTTGACCCATCATCTGAATCGTCAAATCAAAAAATTAATGATACTTTACTTATTAATATGAAGCCGTCCGGTTTCAGAGCAAATGGAGGTTTTACAATCAATCATTCTGGAGTTTTCTATTTCGAAATTGCTGACAAAGACGGACAAAAAAGCACAAACCCTATCAAATACAATATTTTAGCTTTAAACGATGAATATCCAAGAATAGATCTGATTGACCCATCAACCGATGTTCAGATTGGAGAATCTGCTTTGCTTCCTGTCAGGTTGAATGTTTCGGACGATTATGGTATAACATACCTTAAATTATATTATAAACTCCTCGAATCAAGATATGCCTCACCAGACATAAAATATTCAAGCATTTCTATACCATTATTACCTAATGAAACTTCGATGGAAGTTCCTTATCTTTGGGACCTAAAAAAAATTGATATATCCCCCGGTGATATTTATGAGTTCTATTTCGAAGTTGCTGATAATGATAGGGTTAGAGGACCAAAAACTGCAAAAACAAAATCCCTGCTCGTCAGGCTTCCCTCAATCGAGGAAGCTTTGAGATCTGTTGACACAGACCAGAAAAAAATTGAAGAAGAACTGAAAAAAGTCCTAAAAGAATCCAACGATTTGAAGAAACAAATGGATGAATTGGACAAAGAACTGTTAAAAAAACAAAATAAACCTGAATTGGATTGGAAAGATAAGAAAAAGGCCGAGGATATTCTCAAAAAGCAAGAAGAAATCCAAAAGAAATTCGATCAGATCCAGCAAAGCATAGACCAACTAAATAAGTCATTGCAGGATAATAATATTCTATCCCCCGAGACTGTCCAGAAATTCTTAGAACTTCAGAAATTAATGGAAGAAGTTGATTCCCCTGAGCTAAGAAAAATGCAGGAAGCAATGCAACAGGCTATGGAAAAAATGTCGCAGGAAGACCTGAAAAAAGCTATGCAAAATTATAAATTCGATGAAGAACGATTCAGGCAGAGCATAGAGAGAACGCTGAAAATTCTAAAAAGACTTCAAGCCGAGCAGAAAGCTGATGCTCTTGCCAAAATGGCTGAAGAGCTATCCAAACAGCAAGATGAACTCAACAAGCAACTTAACAACACCAATCCAACAGACAAACAGAAACGTGATGAATTGGCAAAAAAACAAGATAAATTGAACGAGGATTTGAAAAATATTTCTGAGAATCTGAAAAGCCTTGAAGAATTAATGAAGGAAATCGGCGATAATATGCCTATGAAAGAACTTCAGGATGCTAAAGATGCCCTTAATGAAAACGAAACTTCCGAAGCTATGCAGGAAGCAAGCAAAGATATGCAAACAGGAGACTTCAACAAAGCTGATAATAAGCAAAAGAAGGCATCCTCCAACCTTAAGAATTTTGCTAATAATATGAATAAGCTGAAAAATGAGATGAACGACAGAGTTACTCAGGAAGCCATCAGAAAAATGCAAAAAGCAACTTCCGATATGCTGAAGCTTTCACAAATGCAGGAGAATTTAAGAAATCAAACAAAAAATTCAGACTATAACTCAACAAAATTTAATGAATTGGCAGAAAATCAGGCACAGATATCTTCCGCAATGAGCAATCTCATTAATTCTATGATGGATCTAGCTAATAAATCGTTCGCCGTAACTCCCGAAATGGCAAAAGATCTGGGAGATGCTCTTCAAAATATGCAACAAGCTATGCAAAACCTTGCCAACAGACAGACAGGTAATGCTTCCCGTGCTCAGCAAGATGCAATGTCTTCTATGAATCAGGCGGCTATGCAAATGCAACAAATGCTCTCGATGATGCAAAATCAGGGAAGCGGTGCCTGCGAAAATCCCGGTGGTTCCGGTCCCGGAAAAAAGCCCGGTCAACAACCGGGAATGGGCTTTATGGAAAGATTACAACAGTTAGCAGCTCAGCAGCAAATGATTAATCAATCACTGCAAAAACTTGCCGGTCAGGGTGGAAGCCTTTCAGAACAGCAAAGGAATGAATTAGGTCGTATAGCCGGAGATCAGGGCAAAGCTCAAAAAACTCTCGAGGAATTAGCCAAAGAACAAAAACAATTCTCTGGTGATAAACTTGCACTCGGAGATCTGGAGAAAATAGCGAAAGATATGAAGGAAGTTATGACTGATATTCAGAGTGGTAATATTACTCCTGAAACCCTCAAACGTCAGGAAAGAATTCTTTCAAGATTGCTCGATGCTACAAAATCAATTACCGAACGTGACTATGAGAAAAAAAGAGAATCCCGCACTGGAATTGATGTAATTCGCAAAAGTCCTGATGCCCTTAAATTAATGTCTGACGAAGAACGCAAGCAAACTTTGCAGGACATTCTGAGAAACCTAAGAGAAGGTTATTCTAATGACTATGAAAATATTATTAAAAAATATTTTGAGACGCTTCAGCAATTTCCTCAATAGATTTTGCTACCTTTTTTCGTTCCAAATAGGTTTTATTTTTGTTTTTCGTTAAATTTAATTAAAAAAAATGGTATTTATCTATACTAAAACCTTGAATTATATACTTATTATTTTTTTTTATTTTTTTTTGTTAATCAAAAGTTAAGTTACAAACTTACCAATGTTAAATTTAATTAGTTAGAATACTAATTGAGGATGCATAGATTTATAGTAAAATTGATTAAATTTCTTGATTACTTCAACAAAGTAACTTCCATTCCTATAAATTTACTAAATGGGAAAGGTGAAATTCTTTTCGCATCTTACGAATATTGGCGAGATATTAATTTTAACAAAGAAAATAAAGACATAATAAATTCAATCTATAACGAACTGACTGGAAATCATCTACAATCTTATCAAAGCAATCCAGATTTACTCAGTTTGAATTCAAAACTCTTAATTGCAAAAAATGACAATCTTTATTTATTCCATTTTCCGCTCCAGAACTATATTAATAATCCAAAATGTTTAATCATCGGAGAATTTTTCCTTGGTGAGCGTATAATTGATGTTCACATTGTTAATAGAACTGCGGAAAAAATCGGATGTCAGGCTTCCCTTGTTCAAATGGTTCTCAATAGCTTGCCTGTTCTAACCCATGAAAAACTAAATTCAACGATAGCTTTTTTTGAATACTTTTTTTCAGAATTTTACTTTACAGAACCTAATTATAAAAAGGAACTAATTTCAATTGAGGATATATTTAACATCAAACAATCTCCCGAAATTTCTGATTACACTGAAATTATTGATAGATTCCTTAAAACACATTCAAAATCCATAAAAATACTTATTGACGATAATTACAACCTTATTTCTGTCAATTCTCACTTCGAGGATATTTTGAGTTTCGGCAAAAATCAAATAGAAGGTAAAAATATATTTGACTTCATTGCAAAATCAAGCAGATCAAAATTCAGAATCTTCCTTGAAAAACTTAGTATGGGTGAAATATCAGCACCCATCGCAGTTGAATTTCTTTCAAAAGGTCAACAAAATTTAACTTTTTTGCTGAATTTCGAAAAGTTCGACATTAGCGGCGATGGGACAAATCAAATTTTTCTGGGTTATGGTTTCAATGTTACTTCTTATTACAACGAAATTCAGTCATTAAGAGAAAATGAAGAGAAATACAGAAATATTGTCGAGCAATCCTCTGATGGAATCTTTATCACCGACCAGAATGCCAGAATTATCGAATGGAATAAAGCTTTAGAAAATATTACAGGACTGAAAAAAGAAGAAGTTCTCGGAAAGCACAGCTGGGACATCAAAGAACCATTCGACCTCGATTCGCTCAGTTATTATGAACTTAATTACATTGTTAGCGAATTTGAAAACTTTGGCTATGTGAATGAAAACTACGACTTGATAAATAAGCTCAGCGAACAAAGAATAACAAACACATTTGGAGAGAACAAAATAGTTCAATCTATTGTTTTCCCAATAAAGACGAGCAAAGGAAACCTTATTGGCTCAATAATAAGAGATATAACAAACAAAAAGAATCTCGAAGCCGAATTGATTAAAGCAAAAGAAGACGCTGAATCTGCCAATAAAGCAAAAAGCGAATTCCTTGCTATGATGAGCCATGAAATAAGAACCCCTATGAATGGAATTCTTGGTATGGTTGAATTAGCATTAACAACAGAATTATCCGACGAACAGAGAGAATACCTCGAAGCCGTTCAGCACTCTGCTGAGTCTTTGCTAAATATCATAAACCAAATCCTTGATTTTTCCAAGATTGAAGCAGGTAAACTTGAAATTGAAATGGCTGAATTCAATTTGAGAGACCTTGTCGAAAAAATCGCTAACATTTTATCCATCAAAGCTTTCGAAAAGAAACTTGAACTTATTCTCGACTACGATTTCAATCTACCTGACTTTTTCATCGGAGACTCTGTCAGAATTAGGCAAATTCTTATCAATCTTTTAATAAACGCTATTAAATTTACAGATCATGGTGAAATAGTTTTCAGCATTAAAGGACACAAAAATCCAGATGATTTCTATTCTCTTGAGTTTTCAATAGCTGATACCGGTATTGGTATTGCCGAAGATAAGTTAGGCAAGCTTTTCACTGAGTTTACACAATTAAGCGATAGTTCAACGAGAAATTATGGTGGCACGGGTTTAGGGCTTGCCATTTCGAGACAACTTGCCTCACTAATGGGTGGTGAGTTCGATGTGGTTAGCAAAGTTAACGAAGGTAGCATCTTTACCTTTAAAATCAACCTTGAATCTGCCAGCACTGAATTGACCAAAGTTGAAATTAATGACTCAAATTATTCGGGCAAGAAAATTCTTGTTATAGATGATAATCAAACTACCCTTAACTTAATTTCAAAAATGCTCTCAAATTTTGGAATGTGGGTTCAAACTGTTTCCAATCTCAGTGATGTTTTCATCAAACTTAAAGAAGCAAAAATACAAAACATTAATTATGATGCAATTTTTCTGGACATACAGATGCAGCACTTTGATGGAATCTCAATTATGAACCAGATAAGAGCTGAATTAAGCACAAAAGACCTTCCTTTTGTTGTTATGCTTACCCCTCAGGATTTGACTACAAATCTCAAAAGATTAAAAATTAATGAAGTTGAAAATTATTTAATAAAACCTATTAAATATAGTGAAATATTAGAAACTCTGAATAAATTATTTTCTAAAAGCAAGAATAAACAGATTAAGTTAGATTTCCAGAATGAAGATGAGAATCAATTCCTAATCCAAAAAGATAGCGACAATATAAGGGTTTTGGTAGCTGAAGACAATCTCATCAGCAGTCATCTTATAGTCTCAATCCTGAAAAAAAGAGGATGTGAAGTTTTTACTGCTACAAACGGAGAAGAAGCTGTTGAACTTTTCAAAACACATAAATTTGATTTGATTTTAATGGATGTTCTAATGCCCAATCTCGATGGTTTTTCCGCAACCAGAAAAATCAGGGAATTAGAAAAAGAATTAAACACAAGTACTCCTATTATTGCTCTGACCGCTCATGCAATTGAAGGCTTCAAAGAGCAATGCCTTGAATCAGGGATGAATGACTATCTCTCGAAACCCGTCAGGATGAATGATATATTCGAAATATTAAATAATATCCAACAAAAAAAGCTTGACAAAACCATATTTACCCAACCATTTGGAAATACTGAGAATATTGATGATGCTGACGAAATTATTATTGATTTCGAAAAATTAATTAATCGGGTTGAGGGCGACACTCAGTTAATATCAATCATCACTAACTATTTTATCGAAAACTATCCACAATTCATTTCCGAAATCAAGAATTCAATTATAATCAACGACAGAAATGAATTGAAAATGAAAGCTCACACGCTTAATGGAATGCTACTGAATCTTGAGATAATATCTTCTCGAAAGGAACTTGCAATATTGGAAAATGAAGCTGATAAAATCCCACAGCAGGATGCACTCAAATATCTGAACGTCATAGAGGAAAACTTAAAAAAAGCCGAGTCTTATTTAAAAAAAAATATTTCTTTGTAACGCGGCTTAATAATTCTTCAATATTTACCAATTAAAATTTGTTTTAGTAAAATAAAATTATTAATATTGTCATTATAATTTATAATCTCTTAATTTAAGAAATTTATTAAAATTAATAAAAATGGAAAAAGAGAATCAAACTATTTTAATTATTGATGATGATTTCTTTTTTGCAAGATATCTTGCAAGAATCATTCAGGAAAACATACAAGTTAAGGTTGAAATCAAAGTTGACCCTCACGAAGCTATAAAATTCTTGAACGATAATATACCTGCTTTGATTATTCTCGATATGATGCTTCCTAAGATGGATGGACTAACCTTTCTGAGGAACCTTAGAAGCAATGAAACTACTCAAAATGTTCCCGTTATTGTATGCTCTGCCCTTGGAAATCAGCAAACAGTTGGTGAATCCGTCAAACTCAACATAGCTGATTACATCGTAAAACCAACTAATCAATCAATCGTCATCGAAAAAGTTTCAAGCGCATTAAGTATGATAGAAAATCAGAATCAAAGCTAATAATTTGTATGATAAAAACTATTGATGAATTAATCAGTAAAGATAATTACCCGCCCGTCCTGCTAATATTTGGAGAAGAAGAATATCTTATCGAGGATTCTATTCAAAAAATTAAATCAAAATTTCAGGCAGATGACCTCACTTCCTTCGACTTAGAAGTTCTGAATGGCGAAAAAACAAGCTACAGGGAAATAGTAGAAAAATGCTTGACTTTCCCTTTTGTCTCGAAAACAAGAACAGTAATAGTAAATAATTTCGATTTATTACCTGAACTTTCCAGAGCAAAAAAAGACAATACTAATATTTCTTTCAAAAATTATCTTGAAAATCCGCAAAGCTCGACATTTTTAGTCCTCATTTCTAAGGATGATTCACTTAATAATGTGAGTTCCTTAAAGAACTCCCAGAAATCTACAAAAAAAGGAAAACATCAATCCTCAACTAAATTCCCTTATGATCTGATTTTTTCCAAACATCAGTGGATTGAATTTAAAAAATTCAAAGATAATGACTATATAAACTGGATTAATAAAAAAGTTGAAGCTCAAAAGAAAAAAATTAGTCCTGTGGCTGCTCAGATTTTTTTAACCTCCCTTAATCCCAATTTAAGAGACTTAGACAATGAACTTGATAAATTATTATTATTTTCCAAAGATAAAAATATTCTCAACGAAGAAGATATTACACTTCTTATTGGACAATCGAGGAAATACAATGTATTTGAACTCCAAAAAGCTATTGGAAACAGGGATTTGAAATTATCACTTGATATTTTGACCAACTTACTCGCTAATGAACGTCAGGAAATGCTGATCATGACAGTTGTTGCGAAATATTTCATTACCCTTTGGAAATTATTCGATCTGGCACAATCCAACCTTTCGAATTCTGAAATTGCGTCGAAATCCGGAATCAACCCTTATTTCGTCAGAGAATATCTTAGTGCCCTAAAACAATATGAAATCCACGAAATCGAAAAAGCAATTATCCTGTTAAATGAAATTGATGAAAAATTAAAATCAACTTCAATAAATTCTCTTTATCTTATGCAAAGCCTTATCGTTAGAATTTTGGAAAAAGAGTGATTTGTTCAAATTTATCATTGTTAATACGTCTTAAGAAATTTATTTTTTGAAGCATTATGAGACAGAGTCAATACTTTATACCTACATTACGGGAAGCCCCTGCTGATGCACAAATCCCTTCGCATCAGCTGATGCTCAGAGCCGGCTTGGTAAGACAAGTCGCCTCTGGTGTTTTCACATGGCTACCTCTTGGATATAAAATCCTGAAAAAAATTATTGAAATACTACGTGAAGAAATGGACGCCATTGGAGCACAGGAATTTCTTATGCCGGCACTTAATCCAATCGAAATCTGGGAACAAACTGGCAGGGTTGAGGCAATGGGTGACGTTATGTTCCATATTAAAAACAGGGAAGGTTTGGTTTTAGCCCCAACCCACGAAGAAATAATAACATATCACGCCCGCCAGCATATCCAATCATATAAGGATTTGCCTCAAATATGGTATCAGATTCAAAACAAATTCAGAAATGAACCAAGACCAAAATCGGGAGTGCTGCGTGGTCGCCAGTTCCTTATGAAGGATGCTTATTCTCTTGATTCCTCATGGGAAGGATTGGACATAAGCTATAAAAAACATTACGAGGCATATAAAAAGATTTTTAATCGTTGTGGTATAAAATTCTTCATTGTCGGAGCTTCAAGCGGAGCTATGGGAGGCAAACAATCCGAAGAATTTATGATTGAATCAGACGCAGGCGAAGATGTTTGTGCTATTTCTGACTCCGGCTATGCTGCAAACCTTGAAGTTGCGACTTCCGCTATAAAACCTGTTGAACGTATTCCCGAAAATGCTTCAATTGAAGAATTCCCTACCCCAAACGCCAAAACCATTGATGATTTAATTGAGCAATTTGGATTTCCAGAGGACAGACTCGCCAAATCAGTTGTTTATATCATTGATTCAAAACCTGTTCTTATCCTTATGCGTGGTAATGATGAGTTAAACGAAACCAAGTTGCAATCAGCCTTCAAAACCAATACTTTCAGACCGGCAGAACCACAGGAATTATTTGAAATTACAGGTGCAAATGCAGGCTCTATTGGTCCGGTCAATCTGAAAACAAACATCAAAATTGTTGCCGACAAGTTATTGCAAAATGCAAATGGATTGACAAGCGGAGCAAACAAGGATGGATTCCATCTCAAAAACATTGATTTCACAAGAGATTGCAAAATTGATGAATATTTAGATCTGAGGAAAGTCCGTGAAGGCGAACCCTGCATCATTAATGGCTCTCCCCTCAGAATTGTTAAAGCAATAGAATTAGGACATATTTTCAAACTTGGAACTAAGTACTCCGAAGCCCTTGGTGCAAGATTTTTGGATGCCGAAGGAAAGGAACACCCCATCATTATGGGCAGTTACGGAATCGGAGTGGAGCGAATTATGGCTTCTTATATCGAGCAGAATTTCGATGAGGCAGGTATAATCTGGAACAAAGTTCTATCTCCTTTCGATTTCCATCTTATCGGTCTTGCTCTAAACAAATCCCCCGACGTCGAAGAAGCCTGTAACAGAATCTACTACGAATTATCTGAACTAAAGTTTGAAGTTTTATATGACGACAGGGACGAAAATCCCGGAGTAAAATTCAATGACGCAGATTTAATCGGAATTCCATTCCAGATTATTATCGGCAAAAAGAATCTGGACAACGGCAAAATTGAAATCAAAAACAGAAAAACTGGAATAAGAGAATTAATCAATTTTAGCTCTTTAAAGGAAGAAGTTTTAAAATTAACTACTAAAGATTAGTTAATCTTTAGAATGTAATAAACAATATAGAGGGAGAAATTCAGTATTTTTCCCTCTTTATTTTACTATTCAACTACCCATTCCTTAAGATTTAGCCTGTGCATACGGGAGTCCAAAGCCAGAAAAACTAATTAGATTCCCACTTTCGTGGGAATGACAAAGCAATAAAACTGTCATTCCCGTGCAAACGGGAAACCATAGCCAAAAAAATTATTTTGTAACTATTACCGGTATGGTTCTCGTTTGCCCCTTATAATTAAGAACAATGAAATATAGCCCGGAAGAAGCTCCTGAACAGTTCCATACGATTTCGGCTGAGTATGGCTGTATATTTGTAACCTTTAAATCATTCCCGTCGGAGACTTTATTTCCCAGGATATTATAGATACCCTTTTCGGCATATACGACATCATAACCGGAGGCATCCCAATATATTCCTGCTCTTACTATCTCACTTGCCGGATTCGGCTTTGCAGGCGTTGAATAGAAATGTTCTTGTGTTAATGTCTCATATTCTACCCCGGTCGCATTTAGTAAATCTTCAATTTTTGCCCTGTACATTCCAAATGTAGAATCGCCACTACCAAAAGATATAGCACAAAATATATATTCATCTTTTATTGCCAGCTTTGCGGCACCCGTTTGCCTGAAGCCTTTATTTCTCGTATTCCAGGTATCGCCATTATCTGATGAAAAATGAACACCCCCTTCAGGGTCTCTGAATATCATTGATGGTTTTATCCCAATAAAGATATAATCGTTTATTGAAGCTACAGCCATGACATCTTTTTCTTTCAATCCATTATTTTTTTGTTCCCAAGTATCACCCTTATCGGTTGATAAATGAAAACCCGATACCCATTTACCCGCAATTAAAGTATCACCCTTTAAATGTACAACATAAATAGTACCCGAAAGTTTACTAATCCAGCTTTCACCTTCATCAGTTGACAAGTACACTCCTCCGCTTGTTCCGAGAAAAATTATATTATCTTTAATTATGATTGAATAAATAGTTTGTGCTATCAGCCCATTTTTCTTTTGCACCCAACTTTCCCCGTTATCTTTCGAAATATAAACTCCCTGCTTATTATCTGTTCCAACAATTAACATACTATCGTTTGCAGCTATTGCTGAAATATGATTTGAATCGGTTAAACCGTTTCTTTTAGTAGCAAGCCAATTTTCACCTGCATCGGTAGAATAGTAAATACCACTGTATCCAATTGAATCAGATTTTAGGTTTCCTGTCAAAGTATCAACAAATGTTCTATATAATTTTTTTACACTAACAAACAAATAATAATTATTGTATGCAAGTTTTGGGAAGCTAATTATGTCTCCTATAATACCATTGTTCTTTTGAACCCAGTTATCTCCATTAGTTGTTGAAATAAAAACGCCATTAAATGTAGTTGTTGCATATAATATATTATTATAAACCATTAAATCTGAAATTGCTATATGTTCAATTTCATCTTTTCGGTAAATATTGGATAACCCTCTATTAATTTTTTCCCAATAAGCATGAATGTTGCTTAGTAACAGGAAATTTAAAATAAAAATTTTAATGAAAATAGTTTTCTTACTCATAATATGCATTTTAAAAAATAAAAAAAATAAAAAAATTCGGGGTAAACTCACATTGTTTACCCCCTTTCTTATATTACTGACAATCTATTACGCTGAAGCATGTTCCAGCGGGTAATTGTTCGCTATAAGTATTATTTAAGCATTGTGGGAATGGATTGCCTATTTTGTTTTTAGAAATAAAATTCCAATCCATTTGACCTCCCCCTAAATCGCATACTGTCCAATGTTCCAGGCACCATGATTCATCACAAAAAAGGAAGTCATTTTCTTGTTGGTCATTTTCATAAAAACAAAGTGGAATTCGTATATAAACGTCTTTTGCAGGACCAGGATTACATGGCGCCCAAACCCCGCAATATTCCAGATAATTAGCCCTAACTCTTGCACTTAGCCAATCCAATAGCGATGGAAGATAATATCCTGAGCAACCATTCACTTCTATGAATCTAAACTGAACTTGTCCTGAAGTAATTGAACAACATACTTCAAAAATAATTGGAACATTAGGACATCCCGGGAAACCGTAAACAGTTCTTTGTTGCCAACCCGACGGACAATCTTGTCCAATCATTTCTTGATGACTTATTAAACCAAGCAATGCAATAAGCAATAATAATACAATCTTTTTCATCTTTTTCTCCAATTAAATTTAAACAAATTAATTTTAAAATTTTACATTTTTTATTAATTTGCCCATTGGAATTGGGCAAAGCTTTTAAGTCAACAAAGTTTTCCTTTGCTCGCTTCTATGCCGAATCGGTAGGTTTAGGTTCCGGTTCGGCTTTTTTTACTCCTGCAGTAAGAAATTACCCGCATAAGCTAAGTGCTCCTTTCAAATTTGTTAAAAATATTTCAAAAAACATAAAAAGGTATTGGTATTGGTATTGGTATTGGTATTGGTATTGGTATTGGTATTGGTATTGGTATTGGTATTGGTATTGGTATTGGTATTGGTATTGGTATTGGTATTGGTATTGGTATTGGTATTGGTATTG
>Ga0209381_1000225_pt1 | contig 156744 bp, 131 predicted proteins | sample DewCreD2012metaG_FD_184111 | JGI IMG/M metagenome (GOLD analysis project Ga0209381, IMG submission 184111) | Hot spring sediment bacterial and archeal communities from British Columbia, Canada, to study Microbial Dark Matter (Phase II) - Dewar... ...
TGGCGACCGCAGTGGCAACCAATGTCAAGCGATTATCCGATTGGTTGAATGGCGTGCCTCTGGCTCCAACTCGCCATTCGCGATTTACGCTCCTTCTCTCGGCTCAATGAGGTTCGCCAACAGTATCGAGTTCGGGATAGCGGTACTTTTCCATTATCTCGAACTGATGTAAATCTAAGGCGGACTATACCGAAGCCGCGTTTTATATTAATCAAATGACCAGGCTGCCCTATACTTAAAGGGCAGCTTGTTCTTATCTGTAAGGAGCGGTCTCATGAAAGAAGGGCACTCTATACCGTATGTGTATGTGGAATATTCACCTGCTGAAATGTTGACGCGAGCGTCTGATTTTCGCTCTGAATTACAGCGCAGGCGCACAGTGCGTGAGTTTTCCAGCCGACCGGTAGCGCGGGAAGTGATTGAAGAATGTTTACGCGCAGCAACAAGCGCTCCCAGTGGCGCTAATCTCCAGCCCTGGCATTTTGTGGTGGTAACCGATGTGGAAGTGAAGCGGCAGATTCGGGCAGGGGCTGAACGCGAGGAGCATGAGTTTTACACGCGGCGGGCTACGCCTGAATGGTTAGCAGCCCTGGCGCCTTTGGGCACGGATGAGAGGAAACCCTTTTTAGAGATCGCGCCCTATCTGATCGTGATCTTTGGGCAAAGCTACCGAGTATTGGCGGATGGACGCAAAGAAAAAAATTATTACGTTGCAGAATCGGTTGGAATTGCTACCGGCTTATTAATTGCCGCGTTGCATCATGCCGGGCTGGCAACCCTGACCCATACACCCAGCCCGATGGGCTTCCTGAATCGAATTTTGAATCGACCTGCGAATGAAAAACCTTACCTGGTGCTGGTGGCAGGATATCCAGCGGAAGGAACAAAAGTGCCGGATATTTCTAAAAAGCCTTTTGAAGAAGTGGTTACTTTTTGCTGATAGGCTGGGGCTGGCGTGCCATCAGCCAGAGGGGTAAGCCCCGCCACGAGACCTGCTCGAGCACCTCAAAACCGCGCCGCTGGTAGAAAGCAACGTTTTGTTCCGTCTGCGTCTCCAGATATGCCGGTGTTTTTTCCTGATCCAGCCGGGTCAACATTGGCGCGAGCAGCCTGCCGCCGATTCCTTGTCCCTGGCTGGCTGGTTTTACTCCCAAAGCTAACAAGTACCAGTGTTGAGCAGGCATCAGCCGTTTATGGGCGGCTTCCATGAATTCTTGTAAATTGAAAAAAAAACTGGCGATTTTTCTGCCAGTCAGCATCCAGGGGTTTGGAATGATCTCCCATGAGGTGATCATTCCCCAGAGTGACATCGAAGTCTTGCCAGGGGGCAGCCAGCAAGCAGCCCCTTCCATCCCAGCGGAGAGATGCACCAGCCCATAGCGGGAACAATAACGCACCGTCCCCTTGAAAATCCAGCGCGAGAAACGGGAGCGGACTTTCGCATCCGGAATGATGGCTTTTTTCACCACATCATTTTCGAATGCCTGCGTTAGGATCTCAATAACCCGCTGGTGTTCCATGCGCGGTTTACTCTGAGCGGGAGACGGGATTCGAACCCGCGAATATCAGCTTGGAAGGCTGATGCCTTACCCCTTGGCGACTCCCGCATTGCTACCCGTCATTATACACGCGCTTGAGATCTATGACAAGGACAAAAAAAGCAGAAAATCAGGCTGTTTACCGCTGCAGGACAGGCAGCCACGCCTGGAGCGGCTGCAAGATGACCAATCCGCTGCTTTGCAGGGATTCGCTGCCGTCAGTCAGAACGGCGGTATTAATAATTGCCTGTCTGCCAGAGGCGGTAATGGACACCGGATAGCTGAACGAATGTGTCTGCCCGATGGCGGGGGAGCCGCTCCAGGTGACGCGGTGATTGCCGGGGTCATAACTGGCGCCAGAGCCTGCGGGAGAAATGCTGCCAGGCTGGCTGACCTGAGCGGGCAGGTTGTTTACCAGGGAAAGCGGCGCACCTATGCCCAGAATGTTTATGGTGTAAGTGACCGTGTCTCCCATTGTTGCGGTGACCGAAGAGGGGATTACCTCCAGGCGAGGGATCGGTTTGCCCCATACCACAGTTAACTTGGGGCGACCCTCAATATTCCAATCGCCAGTTTCAGACGAGATCAGGTATTTGCTGGAATGTTGTTCCGTGTCGGCTCCGTAGATTGCCAGGCTCACCGCTGAGCCAGCCGCATAGGCTTCTGCCACGGCTTTGGTGGCATCCCATTTATATTCATCACCTGGCCAGGCGATCTCTGATTTTGAATAGGGGTATAGCCAGGTTGCGGAGATGTTTTCATGGGGGAGGGGCGCGTTGTTCCAATGGATGGTCATTTCGTTCCAGGATTCCTTGATTGAAAATAGATGTACCCAGGATGGCTGTGCCTGCCCTGAGTCACCGGCGTTACCGAACAGGAAAAGGCTGAGGGTGGCGGAAATGATCACTTTTCCGGGCGGGATGCTGCTGAGCGAAAAGCGCAGGTACGATTTGTTGAAGCATGGAAAATGGGTAGGAGCGGTCTCGGTGCCGACAAACAGGTTGGGGTGGTCGCCGTGATTTTCTTCAGTGTGTCCTTCGTGCCCGCTAAAACACCAGCCACCGCCCCCCATCCAGGAATCAGCAACCGTGGCGGTATCGGTTTCGGTGGCGCGGCGAATGTGGGTGACTCCTTCCTGGACTGCAGGCAGAGGCTTATAGCTGGCGTAACCAAACTGCATCTCGCCCCAGGTGGAAGGGTTGTTGGCATTGAAAGCCGGAGGCCAGTAGTCCGGCGCGACTGCCCCTGCTGGCGGGTTATCGTCGCGGTCGTAGAGCAAAACGCCCAGCCCCCAGATTGTCCCCTGGCTGGGAGGTCCAGACAGACCCAAAGACGTATAGGGGATGCGGAAAATCGATTCCCAGCCGTAATCGATGCCGCAGGTATTGCTGTTTGGACCCGGATTGCAATCCCAAGACATATACGAATAATCGCTCCACGCGCCGTTCCAGGAGGTATTCCAGCCGCTGCCGTTGCCGCGCGCCTGCCGTTTGTATTGAGATGCGTTGTCATTCGGATAATGGCGGGTGGCGCTCAAGAACATGTAATCATCGGTTTGGGGAGTAGCAGCGCGGTCGTGTTGAGTATCCAGGTAGATAGCGACTGCATCATATCGGGTTAAATCTTCGCTGGCAGATGGATTTTCCTTATACCAGAGGTAGTAGTCCACCACTGTAACCCGCAGCATCAACTCGGTTTGGGTGTATGCAACCCGCACATCGGCGTAGTTTCGGCTGGGAACGTCCTGCTTGTTTTGTCCAAACCAAAATATCGCGCTTTGCTCCCAGGGCAGGTGGGTTGCAAAATAGGGGATGTTAACGCGGCGTGGTATGGCTGCTGCAAAAGTCGCCGGAGAAGGAAGTGAGATGCTCAGAGCGATCAGCGCTAACAGGATGCTCAGGAAGTTAAACTGATAGGTTTTCCGTGTCAATAATCATCCCCTTCATCTTTCCAAAACGTTGATTTCATTATAAGAAGGTTAGAGCCGTTTAGGTTAAGAAAACCTGACAAAATTGAAACGAAGCCGTGGGAATTTTTTCTCATCCGATTCCTTTATTCGCGTATGGCAGGAAAAAATTTATGGGATTTTGGTAATTGTTGAAAGCGCCAGGATATGCTACATTACTTTATATCGTACAGAAATGGAGGAAAGATGGAGCTCAAGACATTGGTATTCGAGCGCCCCGGTGCAATGAATACACAGATGGCGCTGAAAATCGCCTGCGAGCGGGCGCTGGCGCTTGGAATCCGCCAGGTGGTGGTAGCATCATCGCATGGGAAGACAGCGCGCGCAGCCCATTCGGTATTTGCGCCGCACGGTATCAAGGTCATTGCTGTTTCTGTTGCTCACGGATGGCAGCATTTGGGGTGGTCAATGGAACCTGAAGTAAAAGAGGAGTTGACCCAATTGGGAGTGATTGTGCATACTGGCATCCACGCCTTAGGCGATGGGGTGGGTACTGCGTTTTCAGAGAAAAAAGGCGGACTTGTTGTTGAAGATATTGTTCGTTTGACGCTTTACTGCTTTTGCCAGGGCATGAAAGTGGCAGTCGAGTGCCTGTTAATGGCAGCCGATGCGGGTTTGCTGGACATGACACAAGAGGTAATTGCGATTGCTGGCACAGATGAAGGGGCAGATACGGTCATTGTCTGCCAACCTGCTTACCCCAGGACTTTTTTGGATTTGAAAATCCGCGAAGTATTGGCGAAACCGCGCTGAAATGAATAGAAAAAATAACCCGTTTGGATACTGGAAAAAAGCAGGTTTTAATATAGGATTAATATGCGCTATCCAGTACAATAAGAGTGTTAATGTTTGATGGGTTGTTCCATGTTCCTGTTTTTCCGTCTGATATGGATCTTATCTCCATCAAGAATGCGATAGATAGAGTAATACCCTGAGAAGATCAGCGCTACATAGTTTGCACGCCCAACCACATATCTTCACTGAATGGAGTTGAGTGTATGCTGCCACAAAAAGATGACAAAGCTCCGCTGTTAGCGCGAAATTCAGCTATTGATTGGATGGATATTCTAATTAAAGTGGCAGTCCCAATGACGGGGATGCTGGCGGCGTTGGTTATTGGGGCGGTGATGTTATTATTTTTGCGCGCAAATCCGTTGGAAGCCTATGCGGCGATGGCGGCAGGGGTGTTTGGCAGCCTGTCGGGAATTACCCAAACCCTGGTTAAGGCGACCCCCTTGCTTCTGGTTGGATTGGGCATCTGCATTGCTTTTCGCGCCAGCGTAATCAATATTGGCGGAGAAGGGCAGATCATCGTCGGCGCGTTGATGGCTACCTGGTTTCCACTGACCTTTCGCACATTGCCGGGATGGTTTTTGATCCCAACGACCTTGCTGCTGGGATTTTTGGCTGGCGCTTTTTGGGGGTTCATTCCGGGGATTCTAAAGGCGCGCCTGCGCGTCAATGAAATTTTGAGCACGGTGATGATGAACGCGATTGCGCTGCAACTGATGAACCTGTTGATCCGCACCGTGTTGATGGACCCGGCAGGGATCACGGCGGGCACCTACCTGGCGCAGTCTGAACGCCTGCCGGAGCAGGTATGGTTATCACGGTTAGTCCCGCAAACCTTGCTCCACAGCGGATCGATCATCGCGGTAGTGCTGGCGGTGGTTGTTTACATCTTTTTATGGCGCACAACGATTGGCTACCGAATTCGTGCGGTAGGACAAAACCCAGACGCCTCGCGGTTTGCGGGGATTAATGTGCCGTTTTATCAGGCGCTCTCGCTGACGCTGGCGGGAGGCTTTGCCGGTGTGGCGGGCGTGGTGGAGGTGATTGGTGTGCAGCACCAGTTGCTCGAAGGTATTACCAGCGGTTATGGATTTTCAGGTATTGTGGCGGCGCTGTTTGGAAGCCTGCATCCGTTAGGAACCATTCCGGCTTCTATTCTGTTTGGTGGCTTACTTGTTGGGGCTGATAAAATGCAGCGCGCGGTGCAGATCCCTTCTGCCCTGGTCAGCGCCATGCTGGGTTTGGTGGTGCTGTTTGTGGTTGCCTCTGCCCTTTGGACAAGACAGTGGGCGAGCCGCCGGTTAATCGCTGCAGCGAAAAGTGATGAGGTCAAATCATGAACGAGATATTTTCAGTCGGTGTGATTATGGGCATTTTGACCTCCGCTATTCGGCTGGCAACTCCTTATCTCTATTCTGCAATCGGCGAAGCGTTTTCCCAGTCATCCGGCGTGGTTAACCTGGGCGTTGACGGCATCATGCTGGTCAGCGCTTACGCAGCATTCTATGTGGTGTTAACCACCGGCAACCTGTGGTTGGGGCTTCTGGCTGCTATCCTGGTGGGAATTTTGATGGGGTTGTTAATGTCTCTGGTCAGTGTAACCTTCAAGGCAGAACAGGGTATCAGCGGTATTGGACTATATATGTTTGGATTGGGGCTTTCCAGTTTATTGTTCAAAACGACCATCGGCACAGTAAAAACTGTTACTGGCTTTCAGCCCGTAAAAATACCTCTCCTTGGTGACATACCCTTTGTGGGGGAAGTGTTGTTCCGCCACAGTCTGCCGGTATATGGGGCATTCCTGTTAGTTCCGCTTGCCTGGTGGATTTTTGAGAAGACCACCTGGGGCTTGCGGATCAAATCTGTCGGGCAGAATCCGGCGGCGGCTGATTCCCTGGGTGTCAATGTAGATCGTGTCCGCTATATCAGTGTTTGCATTGGCAGCGCACTGGCGGGGTTAGGAGGAGCCTCTCTATCGATTGCTCTGGTCAACCTGTTTCAGGATAATCTCACGGCGGGGATGGGTTTTATTGCTGTGGCTTTGGTTTATTTTGGGGGATGGAGACCGCTTGGCATCATGGGTGGAGCGCTGCTTTTTAGCTCAGTCAATGCCTTTCAGCTTTGGATGCAAGTGTTGGGTGTCAAAATCCCATCGGATGTTGCTATTATGCTGCCTTATTTATTAACCATCGCGGCGTTGGCGGTGTCTGTCAACCGGGCGCGCGCTCCCGCTGCGTTGAATAAGCCTTTTGAGCGAGGCGAAAATTGATTCTATTAAAGGGTTAGGAGGATGTATGAAAATGTATCGTGTGTTGATCGTATTGGTTTTACTGGCAGTGCTGGCGACCTCTTGTACAGGTCCGGCTGCTCAGACCGGCGGTAAGTTCCGCATTGCAGTCGTCATGCCCAGCGCCGTTACGGATGTGGCTTTCAGCCAGTCGATGTGGAATGCATTAAAAGCGGTGCAGGCAGAAATGGGCGGTGAAGCGCAACTGGAACTGAAATATTCCGAAAACATGTTCAATGTTCCCGATGCGGCTGCTGCTATCCGCGACTATGCCAGCCAGGGCTTCAATATTGTCATCGGACATGGCTCTCAATATGGCTCATCGATCCAGGGAATTGCCAAGGACTTTCCGAAGGTCACTTTTGCCTGGGGAACGGATGTGAATACCTTTGGCTTGCCGAATGTGTATGCTTACACGGCTGCGGCTGAAGAAGGTGGTTATGTCAATGGCGTGATGGCAGCCAGGTTGACAAAGTCAAAGATCATTGGTGTAACCGGACCGGTTGAGGTTGGTGATGCAAAGACCTATATTGATGGGTTCGTGCAAGGTGTGAACTCAGTGGATAAGTCGATCAAAGTATCGAAAACCTGGACTGGTTCTTTCTCGGATGTGGCATTGATGACCGCCGCTGCGAAAACCCACATTGCCGCCGGGGCAGATATCCTGACCGGGTCTTCCCAGTCTGTGGTTGGATCGATTGGCGCTGCCAAAGACACAGGAAAAGTGTTATGGTTTGGCACGCAGCAAGACCAATCTTCATTAGCGCCTAACCTGGTTGTTGCCAGCCAGGTGTATGACTGGAGTGGGATGTTGAAAGAAATTATCAAGAAGAATAAAGAAGGCAAGCTGGGCGGCGAGAAATACATCCTCCAGATTAAGAATGGCGGTCTTAAGATCGCATATAATCCTGGTTATAAGCTGCCGGATGATGTCAAGAAAGCTGCGGATATGGCAATTGAAGGGATCAAGAACGGCACGATCAAGGTCGAACCGTAAATCGTCCTGAATTAAAAACGGTTGACGTCAGTCGTTCGCAAGGATGAACGGCTGACGTCTAATTTACGATGGCATAGGTCAGATATGGCTTCTCTTGCTAACCAACCGACCCAACACCGCATTCAACGAGTCGAAATGTGCGATATTGTCAAACGCTTTCCCGGCGTGTTGGCAAATAATCGGGTATGTTTCGATGTCAATGCGGGTGAGGTTCATTCTCTGCTGGGAGAAAACGGCGCCGGAAAAAGCACGTTGATGCGCCAGCTTTATGGGTTATATCGACCAGATGAAGGTCAGATATTAATTGACGGAAAGCCACAGGTCTTTCATTCCCCTGCCGATGCGATCAAAGCCGGGATAGGGATGATCCACCAACATTTTATGCTGGTGCCTACGCTTACGGTGGCAGAGAATGTGGCTTTGGGATTGAAATCTTCCCGCGAACCGCTGCTTGACCTGGAGCGTATCTCAAGGCAAGTCAAAGAACTCTCGCAGGTATACGGCTTGAAAGTCGATCCTGCATCCTACGTGTGGCAGCTATCGGTAGGTGAGCAGCAGCGGGTTGAAATCATTAAAGCGCTGTACCGCGGCGCGGGCTTGATCATCCTGGACGAGCCGACAGCGGTGCTAACCCCCCAAGAAGTGAGAGATTTATTCACCACCCTAAAGCGTATGGTGAATGAAGGGCACGCGCTGGTATTTATCTCCCACAAATTGCATGAGGTAATGGAAATCAGCGACCGCGTAACCGTTCTACGAGATGGAAATATCATCGGCACTTTGACGCGCGCTGAATTAACCCGCGATAAACTGGTGCGCATGATGGTTGGTAGAGAAGTGAAACCCCTTGCGCCGCAACCGATTAAAGCTGGAGAAGTGTTGCTGGAGGTGGAAGGGCTGCGGGCAATGGGCGACCGCGGCACAGAAATGTTACGCGGGGTTAACCTGGCGATCCGTGCAGGGGAAATTGTTGGCATTGCGGGCGTCTCGGGCAACGGTCAACGTGAACTGGCAGAATGCCTGGCGGGTTTACGAAAACCTATATCGGGTACGGTGCGCCTGGCGGGAAAAGACATCACGAACCTCTCGTTGAAGCAGCGGGTGGATGCCGGACAAGCCTATATTCCAGAAGAACGCATGCGCGATGGGGCAATCCGCAATTTTTCGGTGCAGGAAAATCTATTTTTACACGATCATGCTTTGCCCCAATTCAGTAATGGCATTTTTCTTAACTTCTCCAGCATGGCAGCCCATGCTGCTGAATTGGTGAATGCTTTCGCGGTCAAGACCCCCCGCCTGGATACCCCCCTTAAAAATCTTTCGGGTGGAAATATCCAAAAATTGATCATGGCGCGGGAATTATCGCGTGAGCCAAAGGTTCTGATCGCAGCCCAACCAACCCGTGGAGTCGATATTGGCGCAACCGAGTACATCCATCAGCGCCTGATGCAGCAGCGTGAAAACGGCACAGCAATTTTGCTGATCTCCGAAGACCTGGATGAAGTCCGCACATTATCTGACCGAATCGCCGTGATGTATGAGGGAAGGATTGTTGGTATCGTAGAGCGCGATCAGGCAACTGTTGAGCAGATTGGCTTGATGATGGCTGGCATTTCACCAGACGATTTTTCTCCTGCGGCAAAAACAGGGAGAGAGCATGGAGCGATTTAAGTATGTGCGGGCATCCAGCGTAGCAGAAGCGGTTGCCTTGCTAAATGACACTCAATATCGCAGCCGACCGTTGGCTGGAGGTACGGATTTACTCCTTCAGTTACGCCATCAACCGGATGTATGTGACCGCGTCGTAGATGTTGCCTGGATTCCAGAACTGCGCCGAATCGAACGGCATGCGGATCGGGTGTATATTGGGGCGGCAGTCAGTTTCAGCAAGGTGATGGATAGCCCGCTGGTCAATGAAACTGCCCTGGTATTGGCGCAAGCCTGCCGACTCGTAGGAGCGGTTCAAATTCGCAACATGGGCACGCTGGGTGGAAATGTGGCAAATGCCGCAGCCTGTGCCGATTCGCTACCAGCACTGGTATGCCTGGATGCAGAACTGGCGATTGTGTCCCCCGATGGATTGGTGAACATCCCGGTAAGCGAATTTATCCTCGCGCCCAATCGAACCCGGCTTCCCAAAAGCGGTTTGATCATCTCCATCAGTTACCCAATTCCTGCGCCGGAATGTCGCAGCGTTTTTCTAAAATTAGGCAGGCGCAACGCGATGGCGATCTCGCGCCTGACAGTTGCTGCTCTGGGCAGGCTGGGAGTGGATGGAAAAATTACGGAGGCGCGTTATGTTCCTGGCTCAGCAACTCCGGGAGTCAGTCGATTGCGCGCGGTTGAAGACCACCTGCTTGGAAAGATGCCTTCTGCTTCGCTTTTCCAATCTGCCGCACAGATCGCAGCCGATGAAGTCATTCGCCTGGCAGGCAAACGCTGGTCGTCTGAATTTAAAGAACCGGCTTTGATGGCAATGACCGCGCGTGCGTTTGCTCTCGTTTTTGGTCTGGGAGAAAATCGGGAGATTGTTGTATGAAGATGAACCTGGTATTGAATGGAAAACCAGTAACTTTTGAAGCGCCCGAAGACAGTACTTTGTTGTTGGTTTTGCGTGATATTCTTGGTATGACCGGGGTAAAGGAAGGTTGCGGGGTCGGTGAATGTGGGGCGTGTTCGGTATTGCTGGATGGACAACTGGTCAACTCATGCCTGGTTTTGGCTGCCCATGCCAGTGGGCACGTTGTCACAACCATAGAGGGTGTCTGCCTGCCTGATGGAAGCCCCAATGACCTGCAACAGGCGTTTGTGGATTACGGAGCGGTGCAATGCGGTTTTTGCATTCCGGGGATGGTGCTGGCAGGTGAAGCCTTACTGGCAAAAAAGTTGACCTCGGTGCCATCGAGGACGGAAATCCGTGAGGCAATTGCCGGGAATTTATGCCGTTGTACTGGATACCAACAAATTGTGGATGCCATCCAGGCAACAGCAGCCCGCAGATTGGAGAATTCCCAACATGGCTGAGAGGCAGTATATTGGTAAAAAGACCCGGCGAGTGGACGCGCTGGAAAAAGTATTAGGTGTGGCGAAATTCATTGGCGATTATCGCTTGCCGGGGATGCTGGTGGCAGGCGCACTGCGCAGTACCCTGCCGCACGCGCGGATTGTCCGCGTAGATACCAGCCAGGCGTTAAGAGTGCCAGGAGTGTGGGCAGCGATTACCAGTGAAGATTTTGTCGATCATGGTCGTTTTGGTTTTCCTATCCCGGATATGTTCATGCTGGCGTATCAACGGGTGCGGTATGTGGGTGATGCGATTGTTGCGCTTGCGGCAGAAGATGAAAGAGCCCTGAGAGCAGGCTTGAATGCATTGATCATCGAGTTGGAAGAATTGCCTGGGGTGTTTGACCCAGAAGCTGCCTTGCAGCCAGGCAGTCCGCTGGTCGGTGAGAATGACTGGGAGGCAGAGAGTCTGCCCCGCGGTAACCTCCTGACACAATATGTGGTGCGCAAAGGCGATCCGCAGCGCGAGTTGGAAACCTGCCCGGTGGTGCTTGACCGAAACTACAGCACAATGCACCAGGAACATGCCTACCTTGAAACCGAAGGTGCTTTAGCTGTGCCTTTTCCAAACCGTTCAGGCGTAACTGTTTATGCGCCATGCCAGAGTCCATTCATTAACCGTAATAACCTGGTGCGTACTTTAGGTTTGGGACTGGATGATGTGCGGGTCATTCAACCGGTGGTTGGCGGCGCGTTTGGCGGGAAAGACGACCTGATGTACCAGGTGTCGGGTCAGGTTGCAAAACTGGCGCTCATAACCGGACGCCCGGTGCGCATGATTCTGTCGCGCGAGGAATCGATGATTGCTTCGTACAAGCGCGATGCGATGCGGATGCATATCCGCCTGGGAGCAAATCAAGACGGCGCCTTGCGCGCCAGCCAGATTCGCACGTTGGTTGACAGCGGCGGCTATGCCAGCATCACCCCGTTCACGGCGTGGCGCTCCAGCATCCACGCCATGGGACCCTACCGCTACCAAGCCTGTCATGTGGATACAGACGTGGCATATACCAACAATGGTTACTCTGGCGCCTTTCGTGGCTTTGGCAATACCGAAGTTTGTGCAGGGATCGAACAGGCAATTGATGAACTGGCAGAAAAATTAGGGAAAGATCCCATTGATTTTCGCCTGCAAAATTGCCTGCGTCCGGGGGATATCACCCCTCATGGGCAGCAATTGGGCGATGATGTGGCATTGGCAGAATGTCTGGAACAAGTGCGCAGGTTGAGTGATTGGGATCGTAAGCGCGCAGAATACAGCCAGGAGCATCCTCGATCTGAACAGCAGGCAGGTTTTCGCCGGGGGATTGGTGTGGCAGCGGTCTTTCATGGGATGTCTTTGGGTGCGGAGGGGGCTGACTTTGCTGTTAGCACATTGGATGTCAACGATGATTATACGCTGACGTTGACATCAGGTCTGACAGATTATGGCACTGGATCACGCACAGTCTTTATATTAATCGCGGCAGAAACGTTAGGACTCAAACCGGAGCGCTTCCATATGCCCCGTCCAGACACCGATCATGCAGTAGACAGCGGACCGACCGTTGCTTCTCGCTCAACGGTGTTGGGAGGCAATGCTACACGAGAAGCAGCCATGCGCCTCGACAGCCTGCTGATGCGCGCGGCAGCTGACCTGTTCCACTGTCAGGTGGTCGAGATCGTGCGGGATGGCGAAAATTATATTGGTCCAAGTGAAGAACCCGCCAGTTTTGAACAGATCGTTGACCATGCGCGCCGTATGGGGCTCTACCTTTCAGCGCATGGGCGATGGAACGCCCCAGAGAATCACTGGTCTTTTGAGAGCGGCAGTGGAAAACCTTATTTTGCCTACCATTATGGCGCCCAGGTGGCTGAAGTGTATGTCGACTCGGGTACAGGAAAGGTGGAAGTAACCGGCATTTGGGCGGCTCATAATACCGGCACAGTGATTTTTCCACAAGGCGCTTTGGGGCAGTTGTACGGCGGTATTACCCAGGGATTGGGCTATGCTTTGATGGAGCGGGTGGATTTTGACAGCGGTTATATGCAGGCGACCAACTTTGATGAATACCTGATACCGACTGCGCTGGATGTGCCGGATATTGTGGGATATTTTGTCGAAAAGCCTTTCGCTGCTGGTCCTTACGGGGCAAAAAACATTGGTGAGCCTGGGATGGTGCCTACAGCTCCGGCGATTTTGAATGCGATTTATCATGCCACCGGCAGACGGGTTTACGATCTGCCTGCTAACCTGGAGCGGGTGTTGCTGGGGCATGACTTACGAAAAGAAGGATCAAGCACAGCCTGCAAGCTGGGGCTGAACGTGTAAAACCTGCCTGCTTATCGGCGCAACCAGAATTGGCAGCCATGACTATAATCCTGGCAGGATGGAGACTGCTACCGCTGACCAGCGCGCTCTGGTGTTGGCAGCGGTGTGTGTGGCTGTTTTTTATACATTATAATAATTCGTATGCCAGGCGATTGTTATATTTCCGTTGATGTGGAGACAGCAGGACCGATTCCGGCGCTATATGCCTTGCTCTCGATTGGAGCGTGCCTGGTGGATGACCCTCAGCAGTCCTTTTATGTTGAATTGCAACCAGACCGAGACCGGTATTTGCCCGAAGCCCTGGCAATTAGTGGATTAAGTTTGGAAATTCTACAGGAACGTGGACTTCCGCCAATCAAAGCCCTGCACTTGTTTGAAGAGTGGGTACATCAGGTGGTGCCTCAGGCAAGCCGCCCGGTTTTTGTAGCGCTGAATGCTCCGTTTGACTGGATGTTCATTAGCGATTATTTCCACCGTTACCTGGGTTTCAACCCCTTCGGTCACAACGCTTTGGATATCAAGGCATATTATATGGGGAAAATGGGTGTTTCCTGGTCGGAAACATCCTATCGATATATCGCTTCTTTTTTGCATGAGCAAGCCTGCCTGAGCCATAACGCGCTGAACGATGCATGCGACCAGGCGGCGCTTTTTCGCAAAATTCGACAACTGGCTTAGGAGGATTTCGATGAACGCATCTTCAGAACAACCGCAGATGGAACTGGAGCGGATAATGGAATCAGCGCGCCGCCTGGGTGTAGAAGTGAAAGAGGCGCAGGTGTTGCAGTGGCTAACGAACATGGCGGCGATAAAAGAAGGAAACGAAATTGCCCTCGATATTCGCAGTGGAGTTTTTGGGCATAATATCACCATGCTCGATTTCAGCCCGCAGGAGTTGGAATATTTCCGGCGGGTAGGGAAAATTGTTGAATTTGAGGATGTTCCAGGGGTAATCGAAACAGCGCTGGCGCTTTCAGGGTCGGCTGCCCAGTCAAAAATCCAGACGTATCCCGGCGACTGCGATTATTTTGAACGGATAAATATTAAAGCGCCCACCCGCGAAGAAGCCTGTCAGATCTTGGGGCGGATCATGCGCGAGAAGGCGCTTTGTTCATTGCAGGGAGCCACCCACCAGTTGATCGAGGTGAAATTTGGCAATTACCCGGAAGATATGGCGGTTGGCAACTGGCGCGCTAAAGCCGGAACGCCGATCTCCTGGAAACCAGCACAGGTGCAGGCAGGAAAGATTGAAGGGTTCCGCCTGGACGGCACGCCTGTCACTGTTGAATGGAATGCCGCTGCTGCTAATCCGGGCTGGTGTAAACTGGACTGGGTGGTCGCTGACCCGATTCACAAACGACTGGCGAATGCCAGTAATATGCTCGATGTAACCTGGGAAGCCCCAGATGGTAATATTACGCCCCTGGATGGCTATCTCGATCCTTATTTTCAAGAAGTGTATCTGGATGCTGCTTCAGTACCGATTTTTTCCAAACTTGCCCAGCATGTTTCTGCCAATGCGTTAGACGAGTACGTAGCTCAGCTTGAGAACGAGGTGCGCAAATATTTGACCAAGGACATCAATTACGGTAAGGTTGCCAAGCGTATGTATAACATATTCCGTCTGACTGGAAAATATGAAGAGGCAGCCTTTTTGCGTGAATTGTTTGACGAGCCGACCACCGTATTGTATCAGGTTTGGTCGCTCATCCGCACTATTGATGATGCGTATATTCCAGGGTCGAGCATCTCTCAGGCGGATCTGATTTCAGCCACAGACCGCCTGATCATGGCGGTCATCAATGCCCTGGAAGGCGACCAGGAAGCAGAAATTGTGCGCCACTTGCTGAAGCTGCGCGATGCCTTGCAGCAGCCGGAAGCGGGCAATGCATTAACCACCGAGGCAGAAGAGGCGCGCGCACGTGTGATTAATATTGTGAATAATTTCTTCTATGATCGTTTGACAGGAATGCCGGGAATTAAGCAATACATGGATCGATTTCAATAGGATACTCATGCCCAGGAAAAAAACAAAACCAGAGAATACGGAAGAACTACCAAGAACTGTAGGGATCGTATATAGCGACGTTAAAAGAGAATATTTTCCAACGGAAGAGCAGTATATTACTGAAAAAAACGCAGATGAAGATGCCGCTTTGATCGGTAAATACCTGGAGTCTTTGGGGATCAGGGTGTATCTATATCCTGCGAACGCTGAACTGCCGATGAGCCTGTGTCAAGATCGACCAGAATTGGTCATAAATCTGGCGGATTCGCTGAAGGGGGTAGAGAGTTTATCCTGCGCGATTCCAGGGGTGTTGGAATTGCTCGATTTTCCGTACACCGGGGCAGATATATTGGGCTTGTCGTTAGACACCAATAAGTTTCTAATCAAAAAACTGTTGCAGCAGAACGGCGTCCCGGTACCTCATTACCAGTTGTTCAATACACCGACCGATTATCTTGATCCAACCCTGCGGTTTCCGTTGATCTCAAAATTAAACTCGATCCATGGTTCGGTGGAAATTTCATTGGACGCCATTTCGGAACAGGAGAAACACCTGCGTGACCGGCTGAAATACCTGATTCAGACGTATAATCAACCGGTGCTGGTGGAAGAATTCATCGTCGGTCGGGAGATTGTAGGGATTTTATTGGAAGGACGGATCAAAAAAGTTTACCTGGCTGAAAAAGTTTTTGCGAATCAGAACGATAGATTTGTGCTGACGACTTTTGAGGATCAGTGGCTAAAGGAAGGTTCTGCCACATTTCATTATGTAAAATATGATGATCCCATCCTGAAAGAATACATCAAAAAAGCCTTCGACGTTGCGAAAATGTATGATTACGGCAAGTTTGATGTCCGTATGGATCAATCGGGTCGATATTTCTTTATTGACACGAATTGCAACCCATCTTTTGGTCCAAAAGAGCTGGATGTTGCTCTGTCGGTCATCCTGGATATGTATGGAGTTCCATTTACCGAGATTCTCAAGCGGTTGCTGCTGAATACCGTGCGTGATTGGGCTGGCAAAGAGCGCCTGCCCCTGCCATTGGAAGGTGAATCAAACGGAGGGAATGGTTAATCCATATCTTCTGTTTTTTCCCATAAGGGATATCGTTTAATCTCAATCTGAATGGAGGGCTGCCATGACTGTTTTCTCTGGGAATTATCCGCCAATACCTGTTCCTTTTCGTGAGGATGAATCGCTTGACCTGCAACGCCTTGAGTCGAATCTGCAACGCTGGGTTTCCCAGCCGTTGGCAGGGGTGGTTTGCCCTGGGTCAAACAGCGAAGCAGCCTATTTATCCAAGGAAGAGAAGCTGGTAATCTGGAAGGTCTGCGCTTCAGTTGTTAAACGCGCCGGAAAAGTATTTATTGCCGGTACGGGGGTTGAATCGACCGCTGAGACCATTGAACTGACCAGGATTGCGGCGGAAATGGGTGCGGATGCCAGCCTGGTACTGCCGCCGTATTTTTACAAACCGCAGATGACCCACGAAACGCTGCTTAGCCACTACCGTGCATTGGGAGACGCTTCGACAATCCCGTTGTTTGTTTATAATGTGCCGCAATTTACCGGCGTTGATTTTCAACCCAACACGTTGATTTCCCTGGCGGATCACCCGCGCATCATTGGGATGAAAGATAGCAGCGCCAATGTAGTTAAGATTGCCAGTGTGCTGTCAGCGCGCCCAGACTTCCTGGTCTTTGCCGGCACAGGCTCTGCCCTGCTGCCCTTCTTTAGTCTGGGAGCCATTGGGGGGATTATGGCGCTGGCGAATTTTGCGGCTGAACCGCTAGACCGCCTGACCCGCGCTTTTTTTGCAGGAAATGCGGATGAAGCGCGGCAGATTCAGCTTGACCTGGCGCCAATCAATGTCGCAGTCACCTCGAAATATGGCGTCTCTGGTCTGAAGTACGCCATGAGTCGCTGTGGCTTTTATGGTGGAACCTGCCGGCGTCCGTTGCTGCCGCTTGGGGTCGAGGGTAAAAAGGAGATCGACCGTTTATTGGATCACCTGGGCTTGTTGGTATAGTCAATGTCAGTCCAAGGGTCGGGCTTTTTTATGCTTTAACGAAATTTCCGCTGCGCAAGTCAGCAAGTGTCTGTCGGATCTCGTCCATGGTGTTCATGACAAAAGGACCATACGGGGCAATTGGTTCTCGAAACGGTTTTCCGGCGATCACCATGAACCGCATACCGTTCTCTCCAGCGCGGGCTGAGATCAAATCGCCGTCTTCCATTACAATCATGCACACTGAGGCAACGGATGCACCCGCTATCTCTCCAGCGCCTTCAAAGAGGTAAGCCAGCGTTGTATGACCACGCGGGATAGGCAGGGAAAAATCTGAGCCAGGATCTAGTTTCACATCCAGATAAAGCGGGTTGGCAGCAATCTCCGACACAATTCCCGCGGCGGTTCCCACGCTTCCGGCAACCAGGCGCAGCTTTGCGTCACCCCATGGAATGGTTGGAATTGAATCAGCGCGCACTTCCTGGTAGCGCGGCTGAGTCATCTTGAGCGCTGCTGGCAGGTTCACCCATAATTGGAACCCATAAATCACACCGTTTTCTCCCCTCCGCGGCATTTCTTCATGCAAAATCCCTCTGCCGGAAGTCATCCACTGCACATCGCCCGGACCGATCAAACCGGAATTTCCCAGGCTGTCGCGGTGGTGCACACTGCCTTCCAGCATATAGGTGACCGTTTCGATGCCGCGGTGAGGGTGCATTGGGAATCCAACAATGGGTCCCTCAATCGGATCATTAAAAGCAAAATGATCAAACAACAGAAAAGGGTCATAAAGGTTCGATACACGTGGAGCAAAGGACCGCAGCAAGCGCACACCCGCTCCTTCTATCACCATCTGTGGTTCGATCATCTCTCGGATTGTTCTTCGATTTGTCATAAAGATTACTTTCCTTGTTCGTTTTTCATTATACAGGATTATAACAGAGAAAAATTATCCAATTAATCATTTTTATTTTGCACAAACTGATGGAAATTACACCCGAACTGTTGATTCATATTTACAATTCCGCCCGGAGGTTAAGGTATGGTATGATCAAATCATGCTAATTCTCTTAAAACCAGGTGAATGGTTCTGAAGAGTTAATGCACAATAGGTAGCGGTTTGAATATGACTTCACTCACCAACCCGGAAATCAGACGCCTGCGCTTAACTGAAAACCTGCCTGGATTGATCAGGGAACTGCGCTGTCGGCGCGAGCCGGAGCACCGTCAACAGGCAGCCTTGGGGTTGTATGAATTAGGAGATGAATCGACTATTCCCTGGCTTCTTCAATCCGCATTATATGATCCGGATCCTTATGTGCGGCGCGGCGTGCATGCAATATTGAAAGACTGGTTAGGGAATGACTTGAAGATGGCTTTAGAGGTGGAAGCGAGTGGTGCGCAATCGACTGACTCCTGGCTGGTGGATGCTCACATCGGAGCGGACGAATCAATTGACGAGGAAGCCTGGATGGAAGATGAAGAAGTCGCCGAAGATGTGGAATATACAGGCGAAGATGATGGATGGTTCGCTTCCCCCGATGATGTTGGAGATCGTATCGATATTTCTGATGAGCACCTGACGTTGCGTGAGCTGGATGAGATTCGGGGTTTGATTATGATAGCGACTGGAGAAGGGAACCCGGAATTGCGTAAACGAGCTGTCGTCGCTTTGGGAAAATACCCTCTTCTTGGGGTGATTGAAGTGCTTACTTCGCTGGCAGACTCGGATGAGGATCCGAATGTTCGCCAGGCGGCGTATCAGGTGTTAGAGGAGCGCTTTGGAGACAATCTGCCAGCGCTCATGGAGTCGACGAGGTTGGCTGAACAGGACACCGGCGAAGATGATTTAGACCGCGAATCGTTGACTCAAAATAACCAGTTGGATCGATATTCGACGAAACAGCCCGAAGGAAAATCACAACTTGTTGGTCGACCCATACAACCGCCGGTGGTGCAGGAAGAAAAAACACTATCCCCAGTGTGGCTGCTCTTGTTGGTGGGGGTAGGGATTATCGGCTTTTTCTATGTGGCGGGCATATTGGTAAGATAATTGTGGAAAAATATCACCTGGAGGTTGGAGATGCTGCAGAAACAATTGATCGACTCGGAAAAAGGTCTCAAATCGCCGATGGTAAATATTCACACAGCTTTAGACCTGATGCTGCCGGGGCTGATCAGCCAGGAATCGATTGCCAGAGGGGAAATCTGGCTCGATGTGCCTGATTCCGGGCTGTGGTAAGAAGTGTTTTGAATGGACGCAACCTCAGGTAAAACAGTTTTGCGTTTTATTTTGCTCCTGTTTGGTGTGGTTTGCATTTCGACAGCAGTTATTCTGCTCAAAGCCAGCACAGAACATCCGTTGCTGGTGGCAGCGTATCGATTATTAATTGCTGCTGTTTTGCTGTCCCCCTTTTTTTTCAGGGACCTGGCGCGCTATGAAGGGAAATATGGCTGGAAGCAGCTAGGCTGGTCATTCCTACCCGCAGTGTTGCTGGCGGCGCATTTCTCCAGCTGGGTGGTGGGAGCGCGGATGACCCAGGTGGCAAATGCCAGCCTCATTATCAATCTTACTCCGGTGGCAATGCCATTCTTTGTCTGGCTGCTTTTTAAGGAGCGGATCCGCCGGCGGGAAGTGATTGGCACGCTCTTCACATTGGGCGGGGTTGCGCTGCTGACAGGTCAGAATTTCAGGGTCGATCCAGGCAGCTTTCTTGGGGATGTTATCTGCCTGGGATCTATGCTGGGATTTGCAGCATACCTGGCGCTGGGCAGGAAGAACGGAGCCCGCCTCGGGTTATGGCTCTATACCGTACCTTTATACGGCATGGCAGGATTGTTATGCCTGGGAGGAGCGTTGTTTTTCCTCAACCCCATCAAAGAATATTCAATGCCCAATATCCTGTACATCGTGGGACTGGCGGTCGTTCCGACCATTTTGGGGCATTCGATCTTAAACGCTTCCCTGCGTTATTTCAGGGGACAGGTGGTAAGCCTGACCAATGTTGCTTCTCCCTTATTTGCCGGTTTTTTTGGTTATCTGGCATTTGGTGAATTGCCTGGGATGTTGTTTTATCCTGCTGCGGCATTGATTCTGGCAGGAATATCGATTGTGTTATTTCAACGGACTGAAACGTAGTCTGAAGATGGTATTCCTGCCCCCTTAAAGACAAAACAGACAGCCCACCACAACTGCCTGTTTTGCCTACCTATAAACTTCAACCAACCAACTACCCGTCTTTCAACAAAAACAACCAACTCAGGAGGAATCACAATGTCTTTGTTAGGCAATATGTTATCACATTAATATTAACAAATTGTTATCAAAACTTTAAATTTCTTTTAATGTTTTTTTGTAGAAGTCCAGGCATAAAGAAGATCATGAATACTTTGACAGGATTATTTAAGTATTTCTAAATTTGCCAGAGATGCTGCCAGACGTTTAAAGCCAACGCTTTCAAAAAATACATCGACGGTTTCGTCGCCATCTTGCAGGCGGCTATCAACCACCAGTCCCTCACCCCACACCGGGTGACGTACGCGCATATTGCCGTGATAACGCTGCTCAACCAGTGGAGCGTTTCGTTCAGGAAAAGACGATGAAGAGGCAGCTCTTAAGTGGCGAGTTTCCCAATTTGTATAGGTGGAGTTGCGCACCCCATAATCGCTTCTTCTGCCGCTTTGCTGGCGCAGCAGTGTTTCTGGGATATCTTCTAAAAAACGAGAAGGAATGCTGTATTGATAATTGCCAAAATTGCTGCGTTGTTCCGCGCGCGCCAGGTACAGGTTGTTCCTGGCGCGGGTGATGCCGACATAGAACAGGCGGCGTTCTTCTGCCATTTCTTCTGGGTCATCCAAAGAGCGGATATGTGGCAGCACGCCGTCATCCAATCCAATGATAAACACGCGGTTAAATTCCAGCCCCTTCGCTGCATGTAAGGTCAGAAGGGTAGGCGCTTCGGTGAATTCTGGCACGGTGTCCTGGTCAGACACCAGCGCCAGGTTCTCCAGGAAAGGACTCAATCCCCGGTCAGCGTATTCATACGTCAGGCGTTTTAACTCTTGAACGTTTTCCCAGCGTCCTTTGCCCTCTTCTGTCCCGTCATCGATGTATTCTTGATACACAATGTCATTCAAGATTTTATCGAACAACTCCGGCAGCGCCAGCTCTTCTCGTTGGCGGATCCAGCCTGCCAGCATCCCGCCGAAATCAGCTAGTAAGCTCGAGCGGGAACCAAGTTCCTGGTAAAATCGCGATTGGTTGCCATGCTCTGCCAGATCAAGTAACACGTCGGCTGGAGATACCCTGGCTTTTTGGGCGGTTAATTGAAGCGAGACCAGGGTTTTATCGCCAATACCCCGTCCTGGGACATTGATAACGCGCGCCAGGCTCAGTTCGTCGCTTGGGTTTTGCACCAACCTCAGGTATGCGATCAGGTCTTTGATCTCTCTCCTGCCGTAAAACCGTTGCGCTCCAACCAGGTGATAGGGCAACCCGGTTCTCAAAAATGCCTCTTCGACCAGCCGGGATTGAGCATTGGTGCGATACATCACGGCAAAGTCTCCCAGGCGGGCTTGTTTTGCGCCTACCAACTGGCTGATTGTATCGACCACATACGCAGCTTCGGCGTGGTCATCACTGGCTTCATACAAGGTTATTTTTTCACCAGTCAGTTCGCGATGCGATACCAACTCTTTACGTGTTCGGTGGAGGTTTTGGTCGATCACCGAGACGGCGGCGTCTAACACGGTTTGGGTGGAACGGTAGTTGCGTTCGAGCAGGATTTTTTTGAATCCTTTATAGTCTTGCTCAAAACGCAGCACATTGCGATAATCTGCTCCGCGCCAGCGATAAATCGATTGGTCTTCGTCTCCCACAACAAATATGTTTTGGTGATAGGAAGACAGGAAACGCAACAATTCATATTGCACGGTGTTGGTATCTTGAAATTCATCGACCAGAATGTGTTCGTAGCGCTGGGAGTATCTTTCGCGCACATCGCGCTGTTCTTTCAACAGCCGCCAGGTATAGAGCAGCAGATCGTCGAAATCGACACCATTATTGGCAATCAGCATCGCCTGGTAGCGCTGATATACACGCCGGATGACCTCATCGCGGTAAGAGTTTGCAGTAAATTCATCTGGCAAAATGAGGTTGTTTTTGGCGGTAGAAATGGCATTCAGGACGCTGACCGGGCGGTAGAGTTTATCGGAGATATTTTGCTCTTTGAAAATGCGTTTGACCAGGGATAATTGATCATCCTCATCCAGAATGACAAAATTGGATTTGATCGGAAGATAATCTTCCTCGCGGCGCAAAATTCGCGCACAAATCGCATGAAACGTGCCGATAGAGAGCTTATCACTACCTTCAGCTTCCAACTTCTCTACCCGTTGTTTCATTTCACGGGCGGCTTTGTTGGTGAAGGTGACTGCCAGGATGCGGTATGGGCGCACGCCCAATTCTTTAATCAAATAAGCAATGCGGTAAGTCAAAACCCGCGTTTTCCCTGAACCAGGTCCTGCCAATACCAGGATGGGTCCTGCTCCCGCGGTTACTGCTTCTTGTTGTTGCCTGTTCAAATCTGCTAATAAATCCATGTGTATCATTACCTTTGTGAATTCGATCATGAGGAAGAAACGACGAATCAATCGCCTGGTTGAAGGCTGGTCTGAGCGCTTTCTGCGAGGTGGTCGAGATAAGCCTTGTCTTCTACTTTTCGCATCATTGGGTTGAACAATTGCGCCAGGCTCAAGCCGGTTAGCATGATGCCCAGGATAATAAAGATGGTTGCGGGATTGGTCAGTCCACCCAGCCAGCCCATTAACGCAGCTCCGATTGGCCAGGTGAATTGGGCAATCAGGCGACGCACTGAAAATACCCGCCCCTGCATTTCACGCGGAGTTTGGGTCTGCCAAATTGCCTGGGAGTGAGAATTCATGATGGGGATCAAGCTGTCAAATAAGAAAAGGGTCACGGCAGTCAGATACAACCATTGTGAAGAACCGTAGAGGATCGTTAAAACGCCGACCGCCGTGATAGGAATCAGCACACCAAAAATGCGACGACGTTTTAATCCCCCCCAGGACGAAATTAAAACACCGCCGGTCACGCCTCCTATGCTGGCGATTGTACCAAGCAGAGCGGTAGCAGTTTCAAAACTGAATCCACGCGCTGTCCAATCCGCAGCCAGATTATATTTCACAAAAAGGGGTTGTAAAACAAAAACCGAACTGGTGAAATTGACGAAGGCGAAGGTCAGTAACAGCCAGAGCAAGGGGCGGCGAAGCCAGATATAGCGACCACCGCTTTTTATATCTTCCCACATTGATTTATTTACCTTGCCGGTGGCAACATCAGCGTCCTGGCGCTTGGGTGATGGAATGGTAAGGAAAATTGGTACAAGGGCTGCAATAAAAAATGTCAAACCGTCCACTGCCAATGTCAGCGATACACCCGTCGAAAGACCTGCCAGCCAGTTACCCAACTCGCCTGGGATGTGCCCCTGGCGAGCCAGCACCGGTAAAGAGATCAGACTGGCGGCGATGCCAGGGGAGAGAATCCCAGAAAGCGAATAGATGGTTTGCATCATCCCATTGGCGCGCGGTAGTTGTTCTTCTGGGACGACCATGACATAAGAAGTGTCAAAGGCGGCGTAATGAAACGCTGCCAGGATCGCGCCCAGAACCACCAGCGTTAGCAGTACGGGTAAAGTGAGCTGATTGTGCAGGATCAACCAGACCCAGACGATGCTCAGCCCGCTGCTCAGGAAATCGCATACGATGAGGGTGCGCTTGCGGTCATGCCGATCAACAAATGCGCCTGCCAGGGGCGCAAAAATGATATTAGGCAGGGCAAAAGATAAGCCTACCGCAGATAGGGCAAATGCCAGCTCAGATTTCTGTTCTGGCGCAGAAAACAATACTTGAGTCAGGTAAATGGTGATTGAAAAAAACGTTAAGGCGCTGCCAAATACTGAAATTGCTTGAGATGCCCACAGAATGACAAAAGTGCGAAAACCATTTTTAGGCGCTTGATAGGTCATTGGGGATTCTCCTCAAGGATGGTAGTATACAACGTTTTTCATGGAAATAAATGACGAACTTCATATTGACAGGTGTGAACGGGCGGACTATACTGCTTGCAGATAATTAAGTTTTCAGTTCGGGATAGTGAAACGACGAGTTGTCCCGAACTCAGGAAAATCAGATATCCTTCGGGGCAGGGTGTGGGCGAATTTGCTCGTATTCCCGACCGGTGGTGATAACCCACGAGGGTGCAAAAACGGTTTTTCCAACAAGGGTTTGCGCTCATGATCTGGTGAAATTCCAGGGTCGACGGTATAGTCCGGATAGAAGAAGGTTCATCGTCTGTACCTTTATCAGGTATAAGATCTGCTTCGCCCCGATTTGATAGTATCGGGGTTTTTGTTTTTGATCATTTGGTTATGAAAACAGATTCTTCTGCACAATCATACTCCCCTCTCTCTACCGAAGGTATTCCGGCGAGGCAATTTCGTGTCAAAATTCTGTCCCATCCCTATCAGCTATCTTGCCTGTTGGTGCTGGTGTCGATGCTGGTCACTTTGCTGATTTGGCAAGGAGCGACATCTATTTTCGGTATGCCTGCCTTTATTTTACCAACTCCGCGCCAGGTTTTCATCCGCTGGTGGAGTGTGGTAACGGACGGCAGCCTGATCAATCACCTGTTGATCACGCTGAGTGAAGTTTTACTGGGTCTAATGACGGGCAGTTTCACGGCTTCGGTCATTGGGTATCTCCTGGCAAAATCGCGGTTGTTAGAGCGAATTGTTGCGCCATATCTGGTAGCCAGCCAGGCGGTGCCGGTGGTAGCGATTGCACCACTATTGGTCATCTGGTTTGGTCCAGGGTTGTTTTCAAAGATATTGATATGCGCGTTGATCGTTTTTTTTCCAGTTCTGGTCAACACGGTGGTTGGATTGCGCGCTGTGCCAGAAAACTTACGTGATCTGATGCGGTCTATGCGTGCTACGAACTGGCAGATGCTGTGGTATCTCGAAGTGCCAGCCGCGCTACCGGTTTTCTTGGGTGGATTGAGGGTTGGCGCCACGCTTTCGGTGATCGGCGCGGTGGTGGGTGAATTTGTGGGGGCTGACCGGGGATTGGGTTTCTTGATCAACGTTGGACGTGGGCAGTATGATACCGCGCTGGTTTTTGTGGCGATCTTAACGCTGGTGGTCATGGCGCTCAGCCTGTATGGGTGTGTTGTTCTGTTGGAAAGACGCTTGCTTTCGTGGCAAGCCAGGTCTCAAATGGATGAGGGAATATGATGCGTCGCTTGATTTTATTATCATGGGTCTTTTTGTTGATGTGTCTGGCAGCCTGTTCTTCGGCTGCGAATACTGCTGCTTCAACGCAGGCAATCCGCCTGCCTATGAGCTATATTCCAAATGTTCAGTTTGCCCCTTTGTATGTCAGCCTGGATAAAGGTTATTTTCGCCAGGCTGGGCTGGAAGTGACCCCCGATTACAGCTTTGAGACGGATGGGGTGGCGTTGGTTGGCGCCGGACAAATACCATTTTCGATTGCCTCGGGTGAACAGGTGCTGTTGGCGCGCGCGCAAGGTCTGCCGGTGGTGTATGTGCTGGCGTGGTACCAAAATTATCCGGTGGGAGTGGTTGCCAAAGCCGGGCAAAATATCCGCAAACCGGCAGATTTAAAAGGAAAAAAGATCGCGATTCCTGGCACTTTTGGTGCCAGTTATATCGGGTTGCAGGCGCTGCTTAAGGCGGGAGGGTTGACCGAAAAGGATGTAACTCTGGATTCGGTCGGATTCAACCAGGTAGAAACACTTGCGGCAGACCGCCAACAGGCGGGGGTGATTTATGTGGCAAATGAACCGATCCAGCTTCAAGCCATGGGGTATGAAGTAACTGTGGTTCGAGTAGCGGATTATATGCAACTGGTTTCCAATGGATTAATAACCAATGAGAAAACCATCCGTGAAAACCCGCAGTTGGTGCGTCGCATGGCGCAAGCGATGCTAAAAGGTATAACGGATGCGCTTGCCAATCCTGATGAGGCTTACCAGATCAGCAAAAAATATGTCGAAAACCTGGATAAAGCAGATCAGGCAGTCCAGAAAAAAGTACTTGAGACCTCGATGGAACTATGGAAAGGTGAGAAGATCGGCTATTCCGATCCAAAAGCCTGGCAAAACATGCACGATATCCTGTTGGACATGGGACTGCTCAAGCAGCCGCTCGATTATAAGGCTGCATTTACCAACGAGTTTTTACCTGCGCCATGACAGCCGAGACAATTCAATGTCAGGATGTGAGGGGAGATTGTGTCCTCTCGGTACGAGACCTGGACGTTATTTTCACATCTGAAAATGGTGAGTTAGCGGCTTTGCAAGGTGTCTCTTTTGATTTGCATGTGCAAGAGTTCATTTGTCTGTTGGGACCCTCCGGCAGTGGAAAAAGCTCGTTAATGCGCACCCTGGCTGGGTTACTTCAACCAGCGCGCGGAGAAGTGATTTTTCAAGCGGGAGCTCATCAACCCAAAGTCAGCCTGGTTTTTCAACAAGCCAACCTAATGCCCTGGAGAACGGTACTGCAGAATATTACACTGCCCTTGGAAATGGAAGGTATTCCATTTGACATTGCCCGCCAGAAAGCGCAAGAATGGATTGATCGGATTGGGCTGGCGGGGTTTGAAACATCCTGGCCAGGAAACCTATCGGGTGGGATGGCGCAGCGGGTGGCGATTGCGCGTTCTTTAATTCAAGACCCAGACTTGTTGTTGCTAGATGAGCCATTTGGTTCATTGGATGCGTTAACGCGCGAGCGGATGGCAGCAGAACTGCTTCAGCTTTGGCAAGAGCGGAAAAAAGCGGTGATCATGGTGACTCACTCGATCAGTGAAGCGTTGCTTTTAGCGGATCGGGTGTTGGTATTTACTCCTCGTCCGGGTAGGATTTGCATGGATGTAGAGGTTAATTTTCCCCGTCCGCGGCAGGAGGAAATTCGATACACGCCGGAATTTGCTACCCTTGCGCGCAAACTGAAATTAGCAATCGGATGATGGGTCTCCTCCGTGCCTCATTTGCCAGAAGATAGCAGATGAGGCAGGTCTAACATCAGCACTTCAACCACCATACGTGGATTGACATTGTGTTCTAATCGTTCCAGGGCGGTCTCGAAATCAATTACACGTGACTTGATGGTATCGAGCGGTAGCTGGGTGGCTAATTGTATCGATATATTTTGATAGTCGAGATTAACCAGCCCATCCACGACACCAGCAGATAACAGCAATACATCCCGCCAAAGTGATAACCAGTACATCAGCATTCGGCGCAGTACCTCTTTGTCTTTTGCCAAAATTTCTGCAGTGGCAAAGCGAGCTAACCGATTATTCTCCATCAATTCAACCAAAGTGTCCAGCGAATGGGTACGTTGGTTGCGCAGGTTTTCATCCTCGATTAACTGCAGGGCATACCCCAGCCGTCCACCGGCGAGGTGTGCGTATAGATGAGCCAGGTTGTCTTCTTCTCCCCTGCGCTGTAACTCGGATTGTAGTGCAGCGATTGGCATAGGTCGCAGACGGAGCACTTCGCACCGTGATACGATGGTCGGCAGCAGGCTCTCGGCAGAATCGGCGGTAATGAACAGAACTACCTTCGGTGGAGCTTCTTCAAGGGTTTTGAGCAACGCATTTTGGGCGTTAATATTGGCTTCATGAAATCGCAGCAAGAGTGCCACCCGGTACTGAGATTCATAGGGTGCAAGCGAAAGCGTGTGCTGCAGTTCACGAACCTGTTCTACCTTCAGGTTTCCTCCCTCAATTTCGGCTTGTACAATCGAGAGATCGGGATGCTGCCCTGCCAGGGTGTGAACACATGCCCGGCATTTCCCGCAAGGGTCAGCAGGGGATATCCGATGCTGGCAATTAATTGCCTGGGCAAATCGCAGCGCTAAAGTGCGGCGACCGATTGCCTTAGGACCGGTAAACAGGTAGGCGTGCCTGAGTTCACCATTGCTGAGGTGCCCTCTGAGCATGGATACTGCCCAATCGTGTCCGATTACTTGCCACGTCATCGGTTGGATTGTAGTGCAACTTGTTGGAATTGACAACCAGCAGTCATTTGATTAGCCCTTCAGCAAATAATAAGAAACGCTGGATGTCCTGGTAATTGCTCACCATACCCACTGAAACTCTCACCGCACCTGAGGATTTCCCATCAATACAGCGCCTGAAGTCATCCAGGGTCAGGCGATCCTGGCGACCGGGCTGGGTAAAACAGGCGGTTAATTCAGGTTTTGAGATCCCTAATGCTATTTCTCCCGCTCCTGGGTTACAAAAACATCCGGTTCGGAGGGAGATATTCGCTTCATTGGCAGCTTGCTCTACCTGGCGGTGGTCAATGGGATTTCCCAGTCTATCGAAAAAGTTGATGGTAACTGTCCCGCCGCGCCGATCGGTGTTGGTGGGACCGTACACCCGCACCAGCGGGTATCCGCTGGCATGGTGGAGAGCAGTAATACTATCCAGCAGATAGCCAGTTAAACAACGCACGCGCTCATGAATGATTTCGATGCCCACCTGTTGGATATGCTCCAGCCCGATTTTGACAGCGGGGATATTCAGATAGTCGAGCGTACCGTCTTCAAAGGCAGCCGGTCCATCAGCCAGGAAATATTTATCCCCTTGAACAGATGCCACAGTGATTGTTCCACCAGCAAACCAGGGGCGCCTGAGTTTTTGCAAAGCGGAGCGGCGGGCGATCAGCGCGCCAACCCCGGTGGGGTAACCGAAAATTTTATAAAACGACAGGGGGACAAAATCTGGTTTCCAGCGGCTCAGGTCAAGCCGGTTCGTGGGCGCGAAAGCGGCAGCGTCAACCAATACATCCCAGCCAAATTGATGGGCTGTTTCAATCCATTCCAACGGATGCTGGACACCGGAGAAATTCGATTGGGCCGGAAAAGCAAATAAATTGGATTTTCCAGGGTGACTATTCTTCAACGATTGAAACAGCTGTATTTCATCGGCGCGAAGATCAGGCAGGCATACCGGCACATAGACAACCGCTGCCTGGTGAGCATGGGCATATTCGCGAATGCCATTGACGGAGTTGTGGTTGTCAAAGGTCAAGAGATAGGTGCTTTGCTCTGAAAATGGATACGATTCTCCAACCAGTTTGAGCGCACCGCTGGCGTTCAGCGTAAATATGGCAGTATATTCCTCTGGAGAGGCATGAAAGAAAGCTAAAATGGATTGGCGAGTCGCCTCGATTAGTTGGGTAGCGGCTTGAGAAGAAGGATTGGATGAATGGGGATTACCAAAGACCCGTTCTGATAAAAGGTGAAAATGCTTGTGAATTTGTGATTCGGCATATAATCCACCACCGGTATAATCCAGGTAAACATGATTCAACCGATCCAGCCGGTTATATTCTTTTGCGCGCAAGTCATCAAGCAGGGTAGTTGAGATAAAAGTAGGATAGTGTTCGATGAAGGTTTGAAAATCTCTATTTAAAATCATTACGAAGCATTGTCCTTTCAGGATGATTATATTCCACCATGATACCCGATCCTATTAATTTCACTGAGCGAATTTCAAACTTAAAAAGACCTTTTTCTCTATCGGATTCCTCTATAATTAGGTAAAAGATTGAATTTCAAAAAAATTCTTTTAATCTGATTTTTTTTGATTAGGAAGGCATAAATGAACAAGCGCGATCTGTTGCAAAACTTGCTAAATTCCGCTGCTAAACCCATCCGGATCCCAGCAGCTTTTTTCCTGCATTTTGACCCTGTGTACCATTCAGGTCAGGCGGCAATTGATAAACACCTTGAGTTTTTTCGATACACAGATATGGATTTTGTTAAAATCCAGTTCGAACTCGCGTTTCCAAAACAACCTCAAATCCAAGATCCTACGGATTGGCAGACAAAATTTCCGTTCTTTAAATTGGATCATTATGAACCAATGATCAAGGTTGTGGATGGACTGGTAAAAGCAGCCAGTAAAGAGGCTTTGGTGATCCTTACTCTTTATTCACCTTTTATGCTGTGTAATGAAATGGTCGGAAAAGAAACAGTCGTTCAACACATTCAAGAAAATCCCGATGCTTTCAAAGCCGGAATTGCGCGTATGACTGAAAGCCTTCAACTTTTTGTTCGGGCGTGTATTGACTTGGGGTTAGACGGTTTCTATACTTCGACGCAGGGCGGGGAAGAGGGGCGTTTTTCTGACCCGAGTTTATTTGATACCTGTGTGCGTCCCTTTGACCTGGTGTTGATGGATGAAATCAATCAAAAATGCCAGTTTAATATCCTGCATATTTGCGATTATCACCTGCCGTACCGCGATGTAAGCCGATTTACCGACTATCCAGGGGATGTGGTAAATACCAGCCTGGAACTGGCGGAGGGCGGGCATATCACAGCGAAAGAAGTAGCAAAACTGTTTGATCGACCGTTCATGGGCGGTTTGGAGCGCAAAGGCGTAATCAGCACCGGCTCACCGGATGAGATTCGCCGGGCAGTGCGCAGCGCTTTGGACAATGCCCCCGATCGATTTATCCTTGGGGCAGATTGTACAGTGCTGGCGAATACCCCGTGGGAGAATTTACGTCTGGCAATCCAGACTGCTCATGCCTATCAGCGCGACGTATCATGAAAATACAATCCTATATCATCCATCATTTGATCAAGCAAGAAGACCTCAATCATCACGGGACGCTATACGCGGGTAGGACTGCCGATTGGTTTGTTGAATCTGGATTTGTGGCAGCCGCCAGCCTGACCCGGCCCGAAAGGATTGTGTGCTTGAAAATTCATGGCATGACCTTTACCCGACCTGTCCGCCAGGGAGAGATTATCCGATTTGAGAGCAAGATTATCCTGGCAGGGCGAACCAAATTGATCGCTTATGTTGAGAGCAGTGTCAGAGATGAAACGGTGGTAAGGGGATTCATCACCTTTATTCATGTGGATCAGGAAGGACATCCTTTGCCTCATGGGATCATCCTGGAAGTTGAAACACCGCTCGATATCGAACTCCATGAGGCAGCTCGCCGATTACCTGAAACCTGATGCGCTTACACCAAATCACAGGAGATGGAAAACTGATTTGCAAACGATCGGACAATAAAAACCCTATCATGTGAATGGTTGTTATGGAGAGGAGAAACACCCGATGAAATCAAACCTGCGCCAATTTACGTTGGCAATTGCCCTGGTTTTACTGGGGTTGGGGTGTAGTTTGTTTGATGGCAGACCCATTCCTTCTACCTCTTCCCCTGGTGTATCCACTCTGCCCTCAAAACCAGGCGCAACACCAGCCTGGGGAGCACCGGCGATGACCATGCTCTATCAAGACCCTGACGGGTTTTACTCTCTCGAATATCCGGATGACTGGCAAGTCATGAAATCAGGCAGCCAGCAGCAATTTTGCACCGACAATAAAAGCATGATCTGTTTTGCCGTTTCGGTCATGCGGGTCTCATCCGCCAAAGATCTTTTGGCAGATGATTCGGTGTTTTTAGCAAAAAAGATGGAAAATTATGTGGAAGGAAAACAGACAGACCTGACGATCAGCGGCTATGCAGGAGGATTTGTGGAGCATAGTTACCGCTGGCGGGGGATCAACTTCAAGGGGTTTATAGCAGCTGCTGCCCGCAACCGGGTGGGTTTTGAGTTAATGGCATGGGCGCCGGAGCAGGATTATCCCAAATTGAAAGAAACGTTCCTGGAAATTCTTCAAACATTTGACATTATTGAGTACGAGTCAGCGCCGGATTATGGGCGCTGGAAGAGTTACCGATCCTCCCGTCTGGATCTGCGCTACCTGCCTGGCAGTTGGGTGGAAAAATCAATTGCTGATATTGCTGCTCAACATGAGAAAGCCTATGATGCGATCCTAAAAGCGCTGCAAGTGGATTTTAAAGGGTCGGTGACTATTTATTTGTATCCTTCTCGAGAGGTGTTCTTTCTGTCAACCAGTGAGGAGGCTGGTTTTGCTTTGCCTTCTATCAGCGAGGTGCATGTGCGCTGGTATGCGCCGAATGATCACCAGACGTATGGACATGAATTAACCCACATCATCACGGCAAAAACCATAGGTAATCCAACGGAAGCCTTGCTGGGTGAGGGCATAGCGGTATGTCTTGATCAGGAGAACCGCGATTACCGGCTGGTGGCAAAAGACCTGTCTGCAAAAAATCTCTGGCTGCCTCTTGGTGAATTATTGGGCAATCAATGGGGCAAAAAGGATATTGGGGCTGCCTATTCCCAATCGGGCGTGGTGGCTTGTTATTTGCTGGAACAATTTGGATCGCAAAAATTTAAACAATTGTACGTAGCGAATAATTTTTCAACGGCTTTGCCTCCAATTTTAGGTGTAGACCTGGCTGGACTGGAAAAGAATTTGCAGAGTTGGAGAGGAAAATAATCTGCGTTGGGCTTTGACTGGCATTTTCTGGCAAGGCGGGCTACAATCAAGGCAGCAGAAAAAGGTCGATCGTACATCATGCGTTTTGCGTTTAAGGTAGTTTTGTTTGTCACCGTAGTCGTGTTTTTCGGGCTGGTATCTATCCCACCTATCCAGGCAGGATTCATGGCTCAAGCCACCAGTTACCCTGCCAATGAAACCCCGCCTGGAAGTGGATACCCAACACAAGCGTATCCCAATCCTACTCAGGTAGTTCCTACCGCAGCTCAGGTCACACCAACGCGCACGCTCACTCCGCCTATACGATCCACTACACCCGCAATATCTGGCACGCCTGCTGGCACTCTGCCAGCGGGGACACCGAACCGGCTATTGACCGAGCAGGCAGAGATGGACAGCGCAAAAGGTACTCCTCCTGCCACTGAAACGCTTCGATCAGGTACACCGGTTCTGGCTACGCCAACTGTAACCGGCACATTGATACCTGCCGTACCAGATAATGACAAATATAAAGAAGGGCGGTTTTTTACATTTCGACCGGGTTTCTTTTTCGTTGGCATGATCTATGCAATCCTATTGGGAAGTGTGATCTGGATGGTATATACCTTTGTGCGCAGAAGAATGTGACTGCTGGCGAGTTACGCTCTTTTGACAGCGACTCACATGTTTACTGGTTCAGGTTGTTTTATCAATTTTGATAAGTTGATGAATAAACTATAAGGCGAAAATTGTTGCGCTTTTGTTAGCAATGTGCCGATAATAGAAAAAGAATAATAGGGGAAAGCGCTTTCATAATGGATTATATGGATAGCGGGGTGAGAAATCAGTCCGAAATTGACCTGAACCGTCGATACCGTAAAATGATCGATGGAATCAGGGATGCTATCATTGTTGAAACGTTATCTGGAAAAATTATTGATGTCAATCAAAGCGCCTGTGCTTTATTTGGTTACACTCGTGAAGAATTCTTGCAGATCACTGTATCAGACCTTGTCCCTCCCGGTTATGTGCGAGTTTTACCCCCTCCCCAAGATGATCAGGATCAACTTCCACAAACAATAGAGACCGTGAATATCCGTAAGAACCGCGAAATTTTTCCGGTGGAAGTAACTGTCCAGTTGATGGATATCGAAGGGGAACGGCTATTAATGGTTATGGCGCGTGATATAAGTGAAAAAAAACGCGCTGAATCGCTCCAGCAAGCCACACTTCAGATTGCTCAAGCAGCGAATAGGACAGTGAACCTGGAAGAATATATTGATCAGGTTCATCTGGTATTAAGTATGTTGATTCCCGCGCGCAACTTGTATGTCGCACTATATGATCGGGATTCAGATAATCTATCGTTTATTTATTATGTTGATGAGATATATCCTCATTTTCAAGTTGATCAAAATAATCTGGAGACTGAATTAATCCGCAGTGTCATTCAAAACGGACAACCGTTCATGGCAACCCCCGAATCACTTGTCTCGTTTGCGGCTGAACAGCAAATCGAACCGGCGAATTACTCCCAAGAAATGTTCAGCTGGTTAGGCGCACCCCTGCGCACGACCCTGGAGAATACGATTGGTATCCTTGCAGTAAAGTCATATACCCCCCAAATCACCTTTTCGGAACAAGATTTAAATCTCCTGGTTTTTGTTTCATCGCAAATTGCGCTGACGATCGAGCGCCGGCAGGTCGAAGCGCAGATGGCGAAAAGCGAAGACCGCTATCGTTCTCTGGTGCGAAATGTGCCGATAGCGCTTTGTCGCACCAGCCCTGACGGCGAGGGAATATTGAAAGTGGCTAATCCAGCATTTATGGAGTTGTTTAGTATTCAAACCGAACTGGATGTGTCGTTAATAAGAATGTCAGATTTATTTTATCAGCCGACCGATTGGCATCATTTTTATCATGAGCTGATGACTTTGGGGACGGTTACAGGCAAAGAACAGCGATTTCATACTCGCGATGGCTCTTTCTTGTGGGGATCCATTACAGCGAGTGTGATTCGCAATGAGAATGGGGATATAGAATCGTTGGATCTGACAATTCAAGATATTACCCAACGCATCCGCAGGGAGCGTGAACGAGAAGCTCAATCGCTGGTCAGCGCCAGCCTCATCCAGGCGCAAGATCTACCCCAATTGTTTCAGGCTGTGTTGAGTGCTATTAACGGCGCTATCCCTGCTGCTGAAGCTGGATTGGTTATTATGAAAGATCGATCCGATGCTCACCTGATGATTAAGGCTGCCCTGGGGTATCCGGATACCCGTCTCGTCGGTTTATGTTTTGAACCCCAAAAAAGCCTGTTAAGGCAGGTTCTGGAAGAGAAAAAATCCGTTTGTGTTCATTCTTTTAATCCTGACTCTGAACCGTTATATCCGTTTGAAATAGCGGAATATGAGAGTCCGCGATCTGTTCTTGTAACGCCGTTAATCTCGCAGGGACGAATCCTGGGAGCAATTTCTCTCGAAAATTTCAAGACCGATTATGCCTTCAATGAAGATGACCGCGACTTGTTATTGACTTTTACCGCCTCTTTGTCCGCCGCCATAGAAAGTGTATCCTTGTTTGAAGAAAGCAGGCGGAAATTAAACGAACTTTCTGCTTTAACCCTGGTCAGTACTGCGCTGCGTAACGCCCGGAGTAGTTCGGAAGTGTTTCCAGTTCTGATTGAGCCATTCATCCGCTCAACCGGGGCGGATGGAGTATTGCTTGCGGTGCGCAACAAATTTACGGGTGATATATTAATCGAGAAAGCCTATGGAATCTGGAGTGGGTTGGTGGGCAGTCATTTATCTCCTGGTCAAGGATTTATTGGGTCTGCGGTCAACTTGCAGAGGACGATTAGCTGGCAGGCAAATTACGAAGATCCGTTATATACTCAGTTTGTCTTGCCGGGGCGAATAAAATCCCTGGTATGCGTGCCGCTTATTTCACAAGAGCAGGTTTTGGGGGTCCTGTGTATGGGACGTAAGGAGGCTGCTCACGAAGGCGATATCAGCCTGATGGAAGCAATTGCAGATATGGTTGCCAATACCTTTCATCGGCTAAACCTGATTGAGCAGACCGAACGACGTTTGCAGCACCTACAGGCGCTGCATTCGATTGATCGCGCGATCGCCTCAAGTTTAGACCTGCGCTTGACTCTCAATATCTTGTTGGAACAGGTTACACTTGAACTACGCGTTGATGCTGCCCAGGTATTTCTCTTGACGCCTTATCTTCATTTAGACCTGGCAGCGGGGAGAGGATTTCGCACCCAGCATCCTTCGATTAAAGAGATAAAACCGGGTGAGGGACCCGCGGGACGGGCAGTGATTGAGAGACGTACCATCATCCTGGCTACACCAGAAGAGTTAAAACAGCACCCTCTCTATGATTCGTTACTGGTGGATGAAAATTTCACCGGTTGTATCGCAGAACCATTGATTGCCAAGGGGCAGGTCATCGGTGTGTTGGAGATTTTCCAAAGCGCGCCGCTTAATCCTGATCCTGATTGGCAGGAGTTTTTGGTTTCATTAGCCGGGCAGGCGGCAATTGCCGTGGATAATGCGCAATTGTTGGATAAACTTCAACGGTCGAATATTGAACTGGCTTCCGCTTATGATGCAACGATAGAGGGCTGGTCGCGCGCGCTTGACTTGCGCGACAAAGAAACAGAAGGGCACACCCAGCGGGTTACTCTTTGGACAGAACACCTGGCGCGTGAAATGAAAATTCCTGAAGAGGATATCCTTCACATTCGCAGAGGCGCTCTGCTGCATGATATCGGCAAGATGGGCATTCCAGACAATATTCTCTTGAAACCAGGTCCTCTGACCGATGAAGAATGGGAAATTATGCGCAAACATCCAGAATACGCCAATCAGCTCCTATCACCGATTCAGTTTTTGCGACCTGCCCTGGCAATACCCTACAGTCACCATGAGCGTTGGGATGGGAACGGTTATCCACATGGTTTGCGAGGCGAGCGGATTCCACTTCCGGCGCGGATTTTTACTCTGGTCGATGTTTGGGATGCCATCACTTCGGATAGACCCTACCGCACAGCATGGTCTCCGGCTAAAGCGTTGGAGTATATTGAATCTCAATCTGGAAAGTGGTTTGACCCAGAAATTACCCGCGTCTTCTTGCGTATGATCAGAGGGAGTTGACTATGACCGATCCTTCCATATTCTCTTCTTTTGGTCATTCGAGTGAACAGATACTGCTCTCGCTGGTAGCTTCGGCAGACGATAGTATTATCGTTACGGATACCAGGGGCAATATTCTTTTTGCCAATGCTGCCACAGCGGCTTTGTTGGGTGTGGGTAACGTGGAGAATTTAGCCAACAAGAGTATATTTGAATTTATCACCTCCGAGTCTTTATATGAAATTCGCCAAAATATGCAACTGGCAATCAATCGTGAAACTGTCCGTAACCGAGAATATGAATTATTCATTGCGGAGAAACGTCTCCAGGTGGAAATGACCATATCGGTACTGCGCGATTCACCAGGGGACTCAATGCGGTTTCTGATGATTGCGCATGATATCAGCTCTCGCAAAAAGCAGGAAAGACAGCGTGAAGCAATTGCGGGAATCGCTTTAGCGCTGCGAGGGACCACCAGCCGGAAATTCGTTGTCGAAACCTTCTTAATGCAAGTCAACAAGTTGCTTGGGGTCGAAGATGGCGCAATCGGCTTGCTGCGGTACCGGCAGAATGAGGTGATGATCGAGGCTGCAACAGGAGAGTTTACCCACCTGCTGGGAGAAAAAATTCCAGTTCAACCAGACTTTTCAGGTCCTGCTTTCCAATATGATCGGGAGGTTGACGTAGAAATTGCCAGGGCGCTGCGTATGACAACCTGGAAACCGCTTGAAGAAGAGTCGCGGAAAGTTGGGGTCTTGCTCATTAAGAGTCCGCTGCCGCTGGATAGTGATCAACAAGACCTGCTGACAGCAGTTGCCAGCCTGGGAGCAAGCTCGATCCGGCGTGTGACGTTGTTTGAAGAAACCCAGATGCGGTTGCAGCGTCTCTCGACGCTGCGCACGATCAGTATCTCCATCGGCGCCAGCCTGGAGTTGGGTGTCACTATAAAAGTGTTGTTAGATCAGATGACTGCCCAGTTACATGCAGATGCAGCCGACATATTGTTGGTCAACCCCCACACCCAAATTTTGGAATTTACGGCTGGCAGGGGATTCAGGTTAAAAAGTTCGGAGCGCGTGCGTTTTCGTCTGGGGGAGGGCCTGGCAGGGCGGGTTAGCCTGGAGCGGCGCCTGATGTATATTCCTGATCTGAACCAGGCGGTGCAATTCTTGCCTTATCCAGGCTGGATGGCAGGCGAGAGTTTTGTCTCGTACTATGGGGTTCCGTTGATTGTAAAAGGACAGGTGAAAGGAGTATTAGAGACATTTCATCGCACTCGTCAGGAACCAGACCCTGAATGGGCAGAATTTTTAGAAGCGCTAGCCGCTGAAGCGGCAATCGCGCTGGATAATGCGGAATTATTTGATAAATTACAGCGCGCAAACGTCGATTTGCGCGTTGCGAACGACGCTGCCATTGAAGGTTGGGCGCGCGCGATTGAACTGCGGGAACGTGAAGCAAAAGGGCACACAGATCGAGTGGCGGAATGGACAGTGCGCCTGGCGCAGATGTCTGGCTTTCGAGGGGATGACCTGGTGCATATCCGGCGGGGCGCATTACTCCATGATATTGGGAAGATGGCGGTTCCAGACCGCATTTTGTTGAAGACAGACCCTCTTTCGGATGAAGAATGGGAAATCATCCGTCAACACCCCGATGAAGCGTATGATATTCTTTACCCAATACCTTTTCTACGACCCGCAATCGATATCCCGTATTGCCATCATGAACGGTGGAACGGCGGTGGTTATCCGCGCGGGTTGAAAGGGGTCGAAATTCCACTTCCGGCGCGGATATTTGCGGTGGTGGATGTATGGGATATCTTGTCTCATGATTATCCCCATCGGGCAGGTTGGGAAGAAAAGCGGGTGATTGGTTACTTGCAAGAGGAAGCAAATCGTCAATTTGATCCGAAAGTTGTCGAGGACTTTCTCGCTCTGCTAAAAATTAGAAACAGTAAATCGCTAACCTCAAGCGCAATCCCATTTCATCGCTGAACCAATATCCCTGTCGAGTATATATTTTTTCACTGTGCAAGTGTAAAATAAAGACAGTGAGACCAAGGAGGTAGATCATGAACCTGCTTACAGTAAAAATTGATAAGCCTGAAGAAATTAATTTTATATTGGGACAATCTCACTTTATTAAAACGGTCGAGGACCTTCATGAAGTATTGGTGTCGAGCGTGCCAGGGATACAATTTGGTCTGGCGTTCTGCGAAGCTTCTGGAAAATGCCTGGTGCGCTGGAGTGGTAATCATCCCGATTTGATCGAACTGGCGAAGAAAAATGCCTATGCGATCGGCGCTGGACACAGTTTCATTCTCTTCCTGGCAGAGGGGTATTATCCGATCAACATCTTAAATGCAATCAAGATGGTGCCAGAAGTGTGCCGTATATATTGCGCTACGGCAAATCCGACCGAGGTTATCATTGCCGAAACTGGAAATGGACGGGCTATCCTGGGTGTGGCGGACGGCTCGCGTCCATTGGGAATTGAAGGGGATGAAGATATAGCCTGGCGAAAGGGTTTTTTGCGTCGAATTGGTTACAAAGCTGGATAATGGAGTGATCATGAAACGTTGGATACTTCCTTTGATATTGCTGTTTAGCCTGGCAGGTTGCGACCTGTCTTCAGTATTTCCTTCTACCACACCGCCCAAGCCCACCTTAAGCGATGTACAAATGGCAACCCAGGTCAGCCAGGTACTGACCGCGATGCCAACGGCGACTGCAGCCCCGAAAGGGGAGGGTTCACCGGTTCCAGGTTTGCCAACGATTGCTCCAGGTACTTCAGTGGCGACCCAGACACCTCCTCCAACACAGCCGCCTACGGCGACGCCCATGCCGAGCAGTACCCCGGTCCTGGCTCCAACTGCCACGCAGACAGCGACTCTGACACCTTTGCCAACTACAACCCTTACCCCGCGCCCTTCTCCGACTGGCGCTGCCGGTGATCCGCGTGGTGTATTGGGCGCGCCAGCCTCATACGACCCGATGGATCATGCGAAAAAATGGTATTGGCCGGTTGACACCAACGATCCATTTACTGCAATTGAGTTTAAAGATGGCTATATGTTACTGACGCCGAAGAGCGACCTGGATGGCTGGAGGATGGCGAATCCTTTGCTTTCCCGTCCAATGATGGATTTTTACCTCGAAATGTCGGTGCGACCGGACAGCTGCTCTCCAAACGACCAGTTCGGGATGATCGTTCGGGTTCCGGTGTTGAAAGAACCTGATCAGGGATATTTATTCGGCATCAACTGCAGCGGCGGTTATTCATTGCGGGTTTGGGATGGAAAAAAACAACCCAAAGGCGAAATGAAATTTCTGGTCGAATGGACGGTTCATCCCAGTGTTTTACGCGGCGCCGGGCAGACCAACCGCTTAGGCTTCATGGCAGTGGATAAAAACTTGCGCCTGTTTGTCAATGGCGTCTTGCTGCGCACGATTGAAGATGAAACCTACCCGCAGGGATTTTTTGGTGTCTTTGTGGGATCAAAAGCAACCCAAAAACCCACGATACGGATTGACGAAATGGCATTATGGGAGACCACCCTGCCCAAGTGAAGATGGGTCTACCACCTGGTCCGAGCAGTTTAACCATGCTGAATCGCCTCCGGCAGATACAGGCAGATCCATTAGCGTTTCTGCTGGATTGCGCTGAACGGTATGGAGGAATTAACGGGATCCGCCTGGGAAATATGAACGTGTACCTGGTGCATGATCCCACTCTGGTCGAACAGGTCTTGCTGCATCATCATGCCCGATATTCCAAAAACACGTTTCAATACAATGCCCTTTCTTCGATTACGGGAAGAGGGCTGCTCACCAATCACGGCGCTGACTGGCTAAAGCATCGGCGGCTGGCACAGCCTGCTTTTGCCAGACCAAGGTTGATGGCTTTGGATCGTATTATCGTTCCTGCGACACAGGCGATGCTGGATCGATGGGATCGATATTTACAAAAGAACGAGACGATTGATGTGGATGCCGAGATGATGCAACTGGCATTAGAGATCGTTGGAAAGGCATTGTTCAGCATCGATTTAAGCAAAGAAGCCAGCCGTTTGACTTCCGCTGTTATAACTTGCCTGGATCATATCATCTATCGGGCAAAACACCTGGTTGTACCTCCTGATTCGTTTCCCACAGCGCGGAATTTGCGCTTTAAGCGGGCATTACGAGCTTTAGATCAGGCAGTTTACGAGATTATGGCGCAGCGCCGTAAACAAGAGGACCTGGGTGAAGACTTGTTAGGTATGTTCCTTAAAGCGCGCGACAAAGATACCGGCGAGCCAATGAGCGACCAGGAAATACGGGATGAAATTCTAACCATGTTAATTGCCGGGCACGAAACCGTTGCCAGCGCCCTGACCTGGAGCTGGTACCTGTTGTCTTTACATCCCGATGTGCGTCGGCGCTTGCGCAACGAAGTGGAACAAGTATTAGGTCAGCGTACTCCTTCTTCTGAGGATTTAGAGAAACTGCCTCTCACAGAGCAGGTTTTTTCTGAAGCTTTACGGCTTTTTCCACCTGCCTGGATCATTACTCGGCGCGCAGAAGAGGAAGATACGCTGGCAGGATATTCAATTCCCGTCGGTTCGTTGATGATTATCAGTCCTTATGTCGTCCATCGGCTGCCATCTGTCTGGGAAAATCCCCTTGGTTTTGATCCTGACCGTTTTTCAACAGGTGAAAAGGAGGGCAGAGAGCGTTTTCGTTTCATACCTTTTGGCGGCGGTCCGCGTTTGTGCATTGGAAACCAGTTTGCGATGATTGAAGCGCGGTTGATCCTGGCAATGGTCGTCCAACGATTTCATCTGGATTTGCTTCCTGCCTATCCGCTTCATGTTGAACCGTTGGTTACCCTGCGCCCTCGCTCTGGTTTGCCAATGCGCGTTGTTTCCTGGTCATAACTGGCGCAGGTTCCTCGAAACCATAGAACATATCTGATCATGTGGTCGGGAACTTAAGCCATGTCCAGATCGTCCTTAAGGAAAGGAGGAAAAGGTATGAATATGTACATGAGATATCTTGCCTGTTGGTGTCTGGTCATCGCACTGGTCGGCTGCAGTATTCCAGGTAGTAATCTATCAGGAGCGGGTATGAGCGGTGAAATGAAAGTGCTTCAATCCCAAAAAGCGCGGGAGGCGTCCCCGGTGGTTCAATCGACTGATGCCGCTGCGCTGGTGGAAGGGAATAACCAGTTTGCGCTCAATTTGTACCGGCTGTTAAGCAGTTCTCAAGATAATTTAATTTTCTCGCCTTACAGCATCTCATCTGCATTGGCGATGACGTATGCTGGGGCGCGTGGAAACACTGCCAAAGAGATGGCAGAAGCGCTTCATTTCCGGTTAAGCCAGGAAAAGTTACATCCGGCATTCAATAGCCTCGACCAGGCGCTTGCCAGCCGCGAAAAGGATGTTCAACCAAAAGAAGGAACGGGCTTTAAGTTACGAACAGCGAACTCCATTTGGGGGCAGGCGAATTATGCCTTTCTGCCAGAATTTCTGGACGTGTTGGCGCTAAATTATGGCGCGGGTTTGCGGGTGTTGGATTTTAAGAAAGACCCTGAAGCAGCGCGCCAGGTGATTAATCAGTGGGTGAGTCAACAAACCGAGCAAAAAATTAAGGATTTGTTGTCACCTGATGCGATCAAACGGGACACAACTCTGGTTTTGACCAATGCAATCTATTTTAACGCTTCCTGGTTGATGAAGTTCAACCGCGATGCCACGCGCGATGGGACGTTTAATCTCCTATCCGGTGGGAGTGTGTCGGTGCCAATGATGAATCACATTGGCAGTTTTCGGTATGCGGAAGGAAAGGACTACCAGGCGCTTGAATTGCTTTACCTTGGCAGAAAACTTTCAATGCTGGTGATTTTACCGTCGCAGAGTCAATATTCTTCTTTTGAAAAATCTTTAGACGCTGCGAAGTTGAAGGAGATAACCAGCACACTCGCGCCGCGAGATGTTACGTTGTCTCTGCCCAGGTTTAAATCGGAGACCAAAGTAGATCTGCCGGAGCAGCTTCAAATCTTGGGTATGAAAGATGCTTTTGCGGGAGGAAGAGCTGATTTTTCTGGAATGGATGGCAGTCGGAATTTGTATATATCCAAAGTGGTGCATAAAGCCGTTATTGCTGTGGATGAAGAGGGTACCGAAGCGGCTGCTGCAACGGCAGTGGTGGTGGCGCGCACCTCAATGCCGATGAATCAGGTGCGGTTCATTGCTGATCGTCCATTTATCTACTTTATTCGGGATAATGAAACCGGGGCAGTGCTTTTCATGGGGCGTGTGTTAAATCCAAAGGCGTAACCATGCTGTCAGAAGATGAGCGAAATGCTGGTATTCATACAACCAGGCAATACTACGCTCGCGAAGCGCGGGCTTACTCGCAGCGCACCTCAACTATAGACTTGAGAGCGCTTTATGCCCCTTTTCTCGGCATGTTGCCAGCCAGCGGACATATCCTGGATGCCGGGTGTGGGGCGGGCAGAGATTGCCTGTATTTTTTACAGCGGGGTTATCGCGTCACTGCGTTCGATGCGTCCATTGAATTAGCTTCCATTGCAGCCGAAGTTACTGGTTTACCGGTGAGTTGCCAGCGTTTTCAAGATTTTGAAGATATCAATACCTATGATGGAATTTGGGCGTGCGCATCGTTGCTACACGTTCCTCGTGTGGAAATGTCAGATGTCCTGGCGCGGTTAAGCCGTTCATTAAAACGAGGTGGAGTGATTTGTGCTTCGTTTCGATACGGCAATGGTGAAACCATCCGCGAGGAGAGATTCTTTAATGATTATGATGAAGTTGAATTAAAAAATTTACTCCAACCCTTTGAAGAGTTGGAGTTGGTCCATGCCTGGCAAAGCGAGGACTTGTCCCTTCACCGACCGGAGGTGAAATGGTTGAATGCCCTGATTGAGAAAACAAGGCATCCTGTTGGGTAAAGAGTGGGTTCTGCAGTGAATCTACCTGGTTTTTCAAGCAGATTTATTGATGATCTGTCCGGTGCCCGCAGGCGTGGGCATCGATTCGATCATCTTGACCAGTTGCTCTCCCAACGCTTTCTGCTGGTCCTGGAGGGATTTCATCACAGCAACGCTGATTTGCAGCGGCACTCCTCCAGAAGGTCCGGCAGTGCTCATCCCAGAAAGTATATTTCCAATAGAATTTACACCAGAAATATTCATGTCATTGTTATCGGAAGGATTACAAATACCTTGAATCGTCTGGCGGGTTTCTTGCATCATTTGATCTTGTGAGAGGTTTACTTTGGTTGTATACTGGTTCTATTCGGTTGGGCGGGGTTATCCTCTCTGAGTTTTGAGTTGAAAAGGGAGAATAAATGACAGAACATCAGTCGAAAACTCAATTGGGAATAGCGGCTGCAAAAGCCGGGCAAAACGGTCAGGCTCGCGAATGGTTCATTGCTGCTTTGCAAGAGAATGATCAAGATATCACTGCCTGGTTGTGGCTTTCACAGGTGGTGGAAACGGACGAAGATCGATTGGAATGTATTGAACAGGTACTGCGCCTGAATCCGGAACACCCCCTTGCATTAAAAGCTCAGGTTGTTTTACGCGCCCGCCTGGCAGCCAGCGCTCCCGTCCTTGCAGAAGCAGCGCCCTCAGTTGAGAATGCACCGTTGGTTGAGGAGACAAAAGCCCCATTAGTTGAAAATGCATTTAAACCCGAGGTTACAGAAAGGGATAATTCCGTTGAGCATCATCCATCGATGCCTGACCAGGAATCTGCGCCAGCTTTTATACCCCCTCAGCCCGTCTCGACCGCTGTGCCGCCATTAACAGAAAACATTACTCTTTCTGGAAAGAGGAAAAAAGAACAGGGTCCTCGTGTTCGGCATGTCGGACCTTTTACCATATTGCCGCCAGAACTGGCGGATCAACCCGAATATCAGCAGGAAACGGTCATCGTACTGAGCCCGTTGGCTATTGCGTTTTTGATCATTCTGGGTTTATTATTGCTGGTGATGGTAGTACTGGCAGGATCGCTGTTGATCTTTGCTCCCCAAACATTTTGGCAAAACCTGACCGATTTCTTTGGAGGTCTGTGGGGTATAATCCGGGGAAGATCGTAACTTTTCTTCAAACGGACATATTCCATGCCAGATCTTCGTTCTGTCATTCTTCCACACCTTGAAGCCAATCAATTGCCTGGTCTGGGACTAAAATCCCGCACCCCTTTCATTTATCCTTCCTATCAAGGATATTCGCTGACGAATGTTCCTGCCAGCCTCTGTCATTGGCTGGGAGTGCCGTCTTTTGGTATGCCGCCATTTGCCACAGACATATTGGATTTGTGGAGAGGATCTTTCCAGCACATTGTGTTATTGCTGGTAGATGCCCTGAGCCTGTCCTTTATGGAGAGTCTGATCACTGATCCAACCGACTCTATCGACCATCCTGGTCTATGGGCGCGGATGATTCATGGGCAATTTAATAATCCAGCCAGCCTTGCTCCAATTACCAGTATTGTTCCTTCTACAACCTCGGCTGCTTTAGCCACCCTGTGGACTGGTCAACCTCCAGCTCGCCACGGCATAATGGGATATGAGGTCTGGCTGAAAGAGTACAGCCTGATCGCCAATATGATTTTTCATTCTCCGACTGCTTTCAATATGGATATTGGGGGGCTGCGCCGGGCGGGGTTTCAGCCTGAAACCTTTTTGCCTTTGCCCACACTGGGTGTTCATCTGGCGCAGCATGGCATTCGCTGCTATGCCTTTCAGCACCAGGCGATCTCGCGCTCGGGAATTTCAACCATGCTTCTGCCAGGGGTTGAAAATTCGCCTTTTCGAACGACGGCAGATCTATGGGTAAGTGTTTCCCAACTCATGGAAAGCCGCCCCCACGATAAGAATTTTATCTATATCTATTGGGGTGATGTCGACGAGCTCTCGCATCGATTTGGTCCGCAGGATCAACGGGTCAGGTTGGAATTTGCCAGTTTTAGCCGTATGCTTGATCACCTTTTATCTGATCTCGATAAACGCGGGAAACGAGATACACTCTTTCTCGTGCTGGCAGATCATGGTCAGATAGCCACACCACGCCGGGCGGAATATGATCTCCGGAATTATCCGCGTTTGCTGTCTTGTCTGACAATGTCGCCAAGCGGTGAAAACCGCCTACCTTATATCTATGTGCGAGCAGGCAAGGAAAAAGAACTTCAGAGGATGATACAAGATTTCTGGCAGGGTCAGTACCAGGTCATTCCATCCGAGCAGGCGCTTGAATCAGGTTTGTTTGGCGAAAATGGGCGTTATGCGAAAGTTAATGATCGTGTGGGGGATTACGTAGTGTTTCCAGAAGGGGATTCGTATTGGTGGTGGGCGGATAAAGAAAATCCACTGTCAGGCAGGCACGGCGGACTGACCCCTGAGGAAATGCTGGTGCCATTGTTGGGCATGGTGATTTAATTGGATGATCGCGGTACAAGGATCAATTCAACGTACGAAATCCTCGGGATTGGGATGTGCTTGCCAATGATTCCAGACTTCCTGGTATGTTGGATAACCTTCGCGCCCCAATTTTTGACATTTTAAGGCTGCCGCGATGGAAGCAAACCAACTAATTTTTTGCAAATCCCATCCTTGCAGCAAACCAACCAGGTAAGCGCCATGAAAGACATCTCCTGCGCCGGTAGTATCGACAGTACGTACCGGATAGGCTGGAGTTTTGAATGAGAAATTGCGGGTAAATGTGATACTGCCCCTTTCTCCTTCGGTCTGGACAATAGTATGCGGTCCCATTTCCAGAACCGTTTTGGCAGCCTTCGCTGCGTCATCCGTTTGGGCTAATACCTGCAAAAATCCAGAACTGCACACCAGGAAGTGCACGTGTTGAATGAGCGTAATAATTTCTGCGGAAGGTGGTCCATGATGCGCATTGACATCGAGCATCACCTGTTTGCCTGCTTCGCCCATCCAACGGGCAGCCTGCAGCGATGCCAGGGGATGGAAGCCGTCAATGTGCAGGTAATCTGCCTGGAGGATATAACTGCGATCCAATTCGAGCGGATCAATTTGTCGCCGGTGAGGAGCTGCCAGCGGATAGAAATTGCGCTCGCCAGTTTTTGAGTCGATATGTACCATCACTACCTGGTCATCGGGGGCAGAATGAATAATGCAGCGGCTGATATCCAAACCGCTTTCTTGTAGAAGTGCATGCTTTAGCATGCCCAGGCGGTCATTGCCAATGCTGCCAATGAAGCCGGTTTGTATCCCCAATTTTGCCGCAGCAAACATGGCATTGCATGCCATCCCGCCGCTCTCGATTGATAATCCGTCCAGCGTCATGCCCGAATGCCAGACGGACATACTCTCTGCTCTTATCAAAATGTCGAGGGTTGCCATGCCAAGACCAATCAGGGGAAAAGGAGTCGGCACTTATCTTCCTAGTTCATTCAACATTTGTTTTCCAAGGTTCAAGATTAACGCCAGGTCGGAGCTGAGCGCGATGTATTGAATCCCCATGTCCAACCATTGGCGGGTTTGTGCCGGATTTGCGGCTATGATGCCAGCGGCTTTTCCAGCAGCCCGTGTCTTCTGTGTGATCATTTGAATCGCATCGATGACCTTTGGATGGGAGGGTTGACCGGTCACACCCAAAGCCTGAGAAAGGTCAAAAGGTCCGATAAAGATAATATCGACCTGATCAACGGAAAGGATCTCATCCAGGTTGTCAATTGAAGCGGCTGTTTCGCAATAAACAGCGACCATGCTGTTTTCATTCGCTAATTGCGCGTATTCTACCGGGTTCATAGTGCCATAACGGGCAGAGCGCTGGCTGGCAGCATAACCACGCTTCCCAAGAGGAGCATATTTCACTGCATCGACCACTTTTTGAGCTTCAGCTTTTGATTCAACCTGGGGTACCTGGACTCCCAGTGCACCGGCGTCCAATGCCTGTAGAATATCGGCTGTGCTGCTTTCTCTGACGCGCACGGTTACGGGCAGGTTGTGAATTTCGGCAGCTCGGATCAGGTTAACCATGCTTTCTTTGTTCATGGAGGTGTGTTCGTTATCGATTATGGTGAATTCAAACCCCGCCAATGCAAGCACCTCTACAATGGCTGGATCGGTCGTCTTCGAGAAGGTGCCAATGAAAGATTTTCCAGCTTTCAAACCTGGTTTAATGAGATTGGTTCGCATATTTTATTCTCCTAAAGGTGTAATTCTTTTTAAAACTGTTCAGCCTATAGCAAAATGGGGGCTCCCTAGCATATACTCGCGCAGTTTCTCTTTTTCATGTGAGGGACTGCGTTTTTGTCTGTTCAAGCCCAGAGCAAATTCTTAATGCCCGGGCTTCAGATTCACTTAAGTGTTGACGAAGGGCTTCCTCAATTCTAAGCGGGTCGCTGGTTTCAAGCGCTTGAAGGATAGGAGTATGCCTGTCGCGGATACCCTGGCTTGGGTTGGGATCATTTTTAGCACCTAACACTTGCAGAACCTGGATGGCAGGTAATAACTGAGTCCAAAGATCTAAAAGGCGGTCAGACTTGGCGAGATCGATGATGTTACGGTGAAATTCAGTGTCTAATTTGGAGTAAAGCAGGTAATCCCGATTGAGGGCTGCCTCTACATTGTCAATAAGGAGTTGATGTTGGGAAGCAACGAATTCAGGGGTAATCTGCGAAGCACCCTCTTTGATTGCAAATGTTTCCAGAAGGACTCGGAGAGAATAGATCTGATGAACTTCCTTGGTGGAAAGGGGGTTGACAAAAGCTCCCCGATGCGGGTGGCGGATGACTAAACGTTCTTGTTCCAGGCGAATGATTGCTTGGCGTACAGGCCAACGGCTGACTCCCAAGCGGGCTGCAATTTCATCTTCCACCAGACGCGTGTTAAATTCAAGTTCGCCTGCGATGATGGCGTCACGCAGGGATTCATGCACCCATTCCCACAATTCTCGCCTTTCTAATGTCTCAAGAGCTGGTAGAGAACCCATGCTGCCCTCCCAAATAATCACCCCGATATATTCGAAAAATGATCGGAGAATTTTACCTTCAGAATTTCACCTCGTCAACGCAAGGACCGAAGGGTTTGAATTACACAAATTGAGAATTGCCAGACATATATATACTGGCGGAATTACAATCGTTATCACTTATTTCAACGCTCACTGCTGTTTGGTACTTGACAAAGTATTCTGTTTAAGATAGTATAAAGTTAATCCGTATTAAGTTAACAATTCTACAACTATCATATAGAGAATTCATCGTTCTGTCAACCGGTTATTAGGATCAATTTTCTTTTCGATTTTCTGTATACGTTGAAAAGTTGTACCATCTTAAAAAAGTCATTCCACCCAAGTACCAATCATCTCGGGAATAGCCTGAGTATTTAGATTGTAGATCATTTTATATGGAGGATACATATGGATAAAGTGGAATTGTTAAAGCTGTATCAAGGTTTACGGGTTACTGATGTTTGCGATGGTCTGGACGCGGTGGGGCTGATTGATACCTGTACCATGGACTGGCAAATCCGACCATTATGGCGCGATACTGAGAAGTTTACACACCGAGTTTATGGCTTTGCCCATACGCTGCGCTTTGCACCTACTAATCGGGTTGTACCATGCCCTCAGCCTATTGAGGATTATTTGAAGTGGAAATCCAAATGGTACAATGAGCTGGCGCCTGGACCCAAGCTGCCGCTTTATCCAGACGATATACTGGTGATAGATGGGGGAGAAGTTCATGATACTGGTTTCATTGGCTCGAACAACGCGCAGGCGTGGATCAACGAAGGTGTGCGCGGGATCGTCACAAATGGCGGCTGCCGCGACACCGATGAATTGATTAAGCAGAGAGTTCCAGTGTATCACCGCAAGTTTTCACGCGGAATCCGACCCGGGCGGCTGGAATACGATACCGAGCAGGTTCCCATCGCTGTTGGCGGGGTTCGGGTCTTCCCAGGTGACCTAGTGGTGGCAGACGGCGATGGAGTGATTGTGGTGCCGATTGAGCATGCGGTGCAGGTTGCGAAAGTGGCTCGCGAGATTGCCAATGATGACAAAGCTGGTCGCAAGAATCTCTATATCAAAGCTGGTTTACCTTTGGATGACACAGTCGAGGCACTGTAGATCAATACCTTATATAGCGCCTGGGTAGATTTTTCTATCTTCCTGGGTGCAACGAGGTGTCTGGCTAATGGCTGGTAACAGGAGATATCCTATAAGCGCTAGCAATCCTTAAGGATGATATGATGTTATATGGTGTTTGGAAAGGAATGACATGGATCGAGCTGAGTTGTTGAAACTTTTTCAAGGCTTGCGAGTCACTGATGTATGTGATGGGTTGGATGCAGTCGGGTTGATTGATACCTGCACAATGGATTGGAACATCCGCCCGATCTGGCGGGATACCGAAACATTTGCTCATCGTTTTTATGGTTTTGCGCACACCATCCGTTATGTGCCTACCAATCGCGTTGTGCCAAATGGATTGTCTGTAGAAGATTGGGTCAAGTGGAAAGGTCAGTGGTATCGCGACCTGGCACCTGATCCACAATTACCGATTATTCCAGGTGAAGTGTTGGTGGTAGATGGTTCAAACGACCGCACGACGGGGTTTTTAGGATCCCACAACACGCTTAAAATGTTTGCCCAGGGCATGCGCGGATTCGTTAGCAATGCAGGTGCCCGTGATACCGATGAGAGTATTCGCCAGAAAGTTCCGATCTATGCAGCCTGCATTACGAAGGGCTGGCGCCCAGGGCGGTTGGAACTGGACGGCGAGAATATCCCGGTGGCGGTTGGCGGCGTGCGGGTTTTTCCGGGTGACCTCGTGGTGGCAGATGGAGATGGAGTCATCGTGGTACCGATAGATCTGGCGGAGCAGGTAGGAAAAATTGCCCGCGAGATAGCCAATGGTGATAAAGTTGGACGGAAACGCCTGTATGAAAAAGCCGGGATGCGACTGGATGACACATTGGATATTTTGTGATCCGATGATTTTTAAGGACAAAAAACCTTAGAAACATATATACTGATAAGGAAAGGATTGAATCATGGAAAAACAGGAACTGATTAAGTTGTATCACGGACTGCGAGTGACTGATGTGTGCGATGGTCTGGATGCTGTGGGTTTGATCGATACCTGCACAATGGACTGGCAAATTCGCCCATTGTGGCGCGACACGGTCAATTTTAAACACCGAATCTACGGTTTTGCGCACACCCTGCGTTTTGTGCCGACTGCTCGTGTTGTTCCTCGCCCCTTACCGCTGGAAGATTATAAGAAGTGGAAGTCAGATTGGTACCGCAATCTCTCCCGTGGTCCGTCAGATCCGCTCTATCCGGATGAAATCCTGGTCATTGATGCAGCCGAATGCGGTGATGTGGGATTCATTGGCTCAAACAACTCACAAGCCTGGATCAATGCAGGTGTGCGGGGTATTGTGACCAACGGCGGCTGCCGCGATACCGACGAAGTCATTAAACAGGGCGTGGTGGTGTATTCCAAAATGATCGCGCGTGGTATTCGCCCAGGTCGTATTGAGAGGGATGTGGAAAATGTGCCAATGGCGGTTGGCGGTGTGCGTGTGTTCCCCGGTGATTTGATTGTTGCTGACGGCGACGGCGTGATCGTAGTGCCGATCGCATACGCGGAGACGGTTGCTAAAATCGCTCGTGAGATCGCCAATGATGATAAAGCAGGACGTAAAAATCTGTATGTCAAAGCTGGGCTACCGCTCGATGAGACGGTCGACCCATTGGCTTGATTAAATTGGATAAACTTGATGACCAGTTTCTCTACCCGAGCCGGTCATCAAGAATATATGCTATTGAAACAGGAGGAAGTCTATGTTTAAGTCGCAAGTCTTATCCCGTCGTCAGTTCCTGAAGCTGTCGGCTTTCGCGACACTCGGGACAACCCTGGTGGCTTGCGGGCAGGCGACACCACAACCAACTCCCGCAAAAACCGCCGTTCCTGGCGCTACCAGCGCTCCAGCCGCCAAATATAAAGAAGCTCCTGAGCTGGCAGAGCTCGTCAAAGCCGGCAAGCTGCTGCCCGTTGACCAGCGCCTTCCGGATAACCCCATGGTGGTCAAACCGGTAGAGAAAATCGGTATTTATGGCGGAACCTGGAAATTTTTTATCAGCTCGGTAGGACGCCTTATTGATGTATATGATTGGGCTGAAATTGGTTTGCTCAAGTGGAATCGTACGCAGGATGCCTCCATCCCGTGCCTGGCTGAAACATGGAAAGCAAATGATACGGGTACTGAATTTACCCTCAAGATCCGCAAGGGGGTAAAATGGTCGGATGGCAAGCCCTTCACATCTGATGATGTGTTGTTTTGGTGGAACGATGTGGTTGGTAATAATGAGCTCACCCCGGTCAAACCTTACTGGATGTATACCGCGAACCGGCAATTGGGGAAGATCGAAAAGGTGGATGACCAGACGATTATATTTAAATTCAGCGAACCCCATGGTTTATTCGTGCTCTACCTAACCAAAGAGTTTCGATGCTTTGAGCCAAAACATTATCTTTCCCAGTTCCATGTCAACAATGTTGCAAAAGAAGAGTTGGAGAAGAAAGCGAAAGAGAAAAATCTGGCAAACTGGGTGGCATATTTCCAGAATCGGCAGGGTAGCCAAACTATGGGCGCCAGCAATCCTGAAGCTCCAACCCTGAACCCTTGGTATGCGACCACTGAGCCACCGGGAGAGCGGTTTGTATTCAAGCGCAACCCATACTTCGGGATTGTTGATAATGAAGGCAACCAGTTGCCGTACATCGACTCGGTTGACTGCCGGGTCGCCACTGCAGAGGTCATCAACCTGAAGATCATCGCGGGTGAGCCGAACTTCCAGGTCTCGCGCGAACAGGCCTTTAAAGATCTGCCCCTTTACAAACAATATGCAGATCAAAATGAATATAATATTTACGAATGGAGCGACCTCCAGGTTTCGGAATGCGGCATCTGGATCAACCAAACCACACCCGACCCTGTGGACCGCAAGATTTTCCAGAATAAGAACTTCCGCATTGCCCTCTCGGTGGCAATTGACCGCGACCGCATCAATAAAACCCTGTATTCTGGAATGGGCAGACCTACTCAGGCAACCCTTGGCGAAGTTGAAGCCAAGATTTACAAACCGGAATACGAAAAAGCATATATTCAGTACGATGTTGCCCTGGCGAACAAGCTATTGGATGAGATGGGGCTTGATAAGAAGGATGCCCAAGGATTCCGGCTTAAGCCAGACGGCAAGCGCTGCACTTTCGTGATTGAGCCGCCTAGCCCACGCCTGGGGATGATCGACAACCTCAATATGATCAAAGACGATTATGTCAAAATTGGCATCGAGCTGGTTGTGAAGCCCATCGCAGAGGCTTTGTGGTCTCAGCGTACTCAAGCAGGAGAATGCCAGTTCGTAGGTTGGCCAATGGCTAAGGCGACCAATGAAACAGGTTTTGTGCCGATCACCACAGGCGTCCATTGGGGTCCCCTGTGGGGCTTGTGGTACAACACTGGTGGTAAGCAGGGCGAAGAACCGCCAGCGCATGTCAAAGAGTTGATGGATATTTGGAACGAGATCTTACGGACTGTCGATGACACGAAGCGCTTTGCCCTTTACGATAAGATCTTAAAAGCCCAAGCGGAAAACCTGTGGGTGATCGGTGTCGTCGGACCGGTGCCGAAACCGATTGTCGTCAAGAAATGGCTCCACAACTGCAGCAAGAAGGGCACCTGGAGCTACCATCATGGTAAATTCATTGGATGGACCGATATTTTCCAATTCTGGATCGAGAAGAATAAGCAATCTGCTTAAACGTGTTGATCTGAGCGTCTCCTTTTTTAAAAAACAGGCACAGGGTTTTGTCATTTATCTTTTTAGATCAGACCCTGTGCCGATGGTGGTGGTTTTCCATTTGTAGATGCAAGGTAGATCCTGAATCGTTGCTCCTTAGTTAAGATTGACATCGCATGGAGGTAGTGGATGATCCAATATATCCTACGACGATTTCTGTTTATGATCCCTATGTTGTTGATGATATCGATCTTTGTATTTATCCTGATCCAGCTTCCGCCAGGATCTTACCTGGACACATATGTGATGCGGTTGGCGAGCCAGGGACAGGATGTCTCATCTGATTTTGTTGCGAGTATGGAAGAGATCTATGGGCTAAATCAACCCATATATGTTCAATATTTCAAATGGATCAGCGGATTTCCAAGAGGTGATTTTGGTCCTTCCTTCATGTTTTTTGGCGAATCGACCTGGAGAATCGTCAGCGCTTACCTGTGGTACACGGTTCTGATCGCGTTTTCTTCACAGTTGTTTATTTTGCTTGTCGGAGTACCTATTGGAATTTATTCCGCAACGCACCAGTATTCATTTGGAGATCATTTCTTTACCTTTCTTGGGTTTATCGGGTTGTCAATCCCTAGCTTTTTGTTAGCGCTAATTCTGATGTTTGGGGCGTATTCCATTTTTGGAATTACCAAACTGGGGGGGCTTTTTTCAGACCAGTACATTGATTCGCCCTGGAACCTGGGCAAATTAATTGATTTGCTCAGCCATTTATGGCTTCCAGTGCTGGTTTTAGGGCTTTCTGGCACTGCTGGAACGATTCGCCGTATGCGCGGCAACCTACTGGATGTATTGAACATGCAATATATCAGCACAGCACGCGCCAAGGGACTTTCGGAGCGGGTGGTGATTTACAAACATGCGGTTCGTAATGCCATCGCACCGATCATCATGGCATTAGGAATGTGGTTCCCGCAGCTTCTCTCAGGATCAGCGATTGTATCGATTGTGCTGTCGTTGCCTACCTTAGGTCCGGTGCAGGTCAATGCCCTGCTGATGCAAGACATGTACCTGGCGGGCACAGTGCTGTTTTTCCAATGCGCATTGCTGTTATTTGGCAACCTACTGGCAGATATCACGCTGGCTTGGGTCGATCCGCGGGTTGAGTTCAATTAGGAGGCTGGGATGACGACTTCGCATAAAAAACCCACTCCTTTCGAACCCGCCGTGATATTGACCGTCCCTGGTGATCACAGCAAAAAAGACCCTAAACATAAAGTTGGTTTATCGCAATGGGACCTGATCTGGCTCAAATTCTGGCGCAATAAGCTGGCAGTTATAGCGGGCGTGATCATTATCCTGGTTTACCTATCGATTCTTTTTGCTGATTTCATCGCGCCTTATCCGATCAGTTTAAAAAACCAGGACTACGTTAATGCCCCACCAATGGGGGTTCACATCTTCCATGATGGGAAGTTAACCCGCCCCTTTGTGTATGGGTTCAAGATGGAGGTCGACCGCCGCACTTACCTGAGGATCTATACCATCGATTCAACCAAGCGGTATGAGATTAAATTTTTTACAGAAGGGTATGAATATAACCTGCTTGGATTCATTAAAACTAACCGGCACCTGTTTGGAACGCAAGGCGATGGTCGGTTATTTCTGTTGGGAACCGACCGCTTTGGGCAGGATATGTTCAGCCGCATCATGGCGGGCTCACAGGTCACGCTGACGGCTGGATTGCTGGGGGTAATGATCAGCCTGGTGCTGGGTTCTATCTTAGGCACTTTATCAGGATTTTATGGTGGTACGATCGATATGATTCTGCAGCGTATCATCGAGTTTTTGCAATCCTTTCCGCATATTCCCTTATGGTTGACGCTTGCTGCAGCGCTGCCCCCTACCTGGTCCTCGATTAATATCTATTTTGGCATTGTCACGATCCTGGCTTTTTTGGGATGGACTGGACTGGCGCGTGAGGTGCGTGGTAAGGTGCTCACCATGCGCTCCAACGAATACACAATGGCAGCGAAGGCTTCGGGAGCATCGAGCTGGTATATCATCATACGCCATATGTTACCAAATGCCCTCAGTCACATAATTGTCGTGGCAACCCTGGCAGTTCCAGGCATGATCCTCGGTGAATCATCGTTGAGCTTTTTAGGTTTGGGCATTCAGCCGCCGATGACAAGCCTTGGAGTGCTGTTACAAGAATCGCAAAATATTCGCACAATTGCCAATTATCCCTGGCAGTTTACTCCTGCCATTGTGATCATCGTGTCTATCTTGGCGTTTAACTTTCTGGGCGACGGTTTACGCGATGCCGCTGATCCCTACTCACAATAACGAGGCGCTCCTATGGATGATTTATTATTAAGAGTGAAAGGTCTGTGTACCTATTTCCATACTGAAGAAGGCCTGGTGAAAGCAGTGGATGGGATTGATTTTGACCTGAAACGCGGTGAAACGCTAGGAATCGTGGGAGAAAGCGGTTGTGGGAAAAGCGTAACTGCTCTGTCGGTCATGCAATTGATTCGCCCCCCACGTGGCAGGATTGCCGGTGGAACAATTGAATATATACGCGGGAATGAAATTATTGAGATCACAAAATTGGGCATCCATAGTCCTGAAATGCGGTCAATTCGCGGAAAAGAAATCGCCATGATATTCCAGGAACCGATGACCTCGCTGAACCCTGTATATTCAATTGGTGAGCAAATAATGGAAGCTGTTATCCTGCACCAACAGGTTGACAAACGAGAAGCGCGAAAGATGGCAATTCAATCGTTAAAAGAAGTGGGTTTATCATCTCCTGAGCAGCAGGTAGACTGGTATCCGCATCAACTTTCTGGAGGGATGCGCCAACGTGTGATGATCGCAATGGCGCTTTCCTGTGACCCCAACTTATTAATCGCTGACGAGCCAACTACCGCGCTGGATGTGACGATCGAAGCTCAAATTTTAGAACTTATGAAAGGGTTACAGCGTACACATAATATGTCGATCATGCTGATTACCCACAACCTGGGTATTATTGGGGAGATGTCAAAACGAGTGATTGTGATGTACTTGGGGAAAATTGTGGAAATAGGAAAAACAGATGACATCTTCTATAATCCAAAGCACCCTTACACGCGTGGATTGCTGCGTTCTATCCCGACGATTGGATTAAAGAGGCGTTTGAATCCGATTGAGGGAACCGTAGCCAGGATGACTGAGCTGCCACATGGGTGTTATTTTGGACCGCGCTGCCCGCGCAGGATGCCGATCTGTGGGGAGAAAGAACCTCCTCAATTTCTGGTAGGTGATGAGCAATTTGCAAAATGTTGGTTGTATGAGGGAGGATCAGTTTGAACACAAACCAGGTCATCCTTGAGGTCAGCAACTTAAAGAAATATTTCCCGATCCGCAAAGGTCTTTTTCGACGAACAGTCGGTTATGTGAAGGCTGTCGATGATATCAGTTTCTTTATACGTGAGGGTGAAACGTTGGGAATGGTGGGTGAAAGCGGTTGTGGGAAGACGACCACTGGTCGGTGCATATTGCGATTATATGAACCAACTGCGGGTACTATTAAATTCCGCACAGATAACGATTTAATCGAAATCAATTCGCTGAATGAACACCAAATGAAAGCTGTACGAAGGCAATTGCAGATCATTTTCCAGGATCCATTTTCATCGCTCGATCCACGTATGTCGGTTAAGGACATAATTTGTGAGCCGTTGCTGCTGCAGGGCATTGGCACCCGCAAGCAGCAGATTGACAGAGTTGCTGAAATAATGGCTCGGGTTGGACTAGATGCCGGTTTGATGAATCGTTATCCGCATGAGTTCAGTGGAGGACAGCGGCAGCGAATTGGTATTGCGCGTTCACTCATACTGCAACCTCGTTTAATCGTGTGTGACGAGCCTGTCTCTGCGTTGGATGTCTCTGTGCAGGCGCAAGTCCTCAACCTGCTGATGGAATTGCAGGACGAATTTCAACTGACTTACCTGTTCGTGGCGCATGATTTGAGCGTAGTGGAATATATCAGCGATCGTATAATCGTCATGTATTTGGGAAAAATTGTTGAGGTAGCCCAATCTGATCAGATTTATCAACACCCGAGACACCCATATACCGAGGCGTTGTTGGCAGCCATTCCGGTTGCAGATCCTCGCGCTCACCGACAGCGAAAATTACTGGAGGGAACCGTGCCAAACCCAGCGAATCCACCACCAGGGTGCCATTTTCACACCCGCTGCCTGTATGCGCAGGAAATCTGCAGGCAGAAAGTTCCTCAACTGGTGGAAATTCCGGGTGAGCAAGATCATTATGTATCCTGCCACTTCTATGAAGAGTTGGATCTTAAGGGTTTCGTTCCGGTAAAATCCGCAGGATTGTTGGGTTTAGAAACTGATGCTTAATGGTAATTAACGTGGAAGACCCTGAAAATCATGAAGGAATCTACAATGAATGACATAATTGGATTTATTGGTCTTGGTAATATGGGCAAACCCATGGCGCAAAACCTGCTGAAAGCAGGGTATCCATTGGTGGTTTATGATTTAAATCCGGTTCCGGTTAAGGAACTTGTCGTTATGGGAGCTAAGGCGTCGGGGGATATTGCCAGCCTGGCAGCTGAGGTGGGTTGGTTGATCACAATACTGCCTGCTGATCGTCAGATTCTGGAGGTATACCAGGGAGGTTTGCTGGAATCTTTGAAACCGGGCGCGGTTTGCATTGAAATGACATCAGCGCTGCCCGATACAGTAAAACTAATTGGAAAAGAAGCTCGTGTAAAGGGTATTGATATGCTGGATGCACCGGTCAGCGGAGGAGTAGCGCGTGCGGTGGATGGATCGCTGACCATTATGGTTGGCGGCGAGCCAGGGGTTTTTGAGCGGTCAAAACCTATCCTGCAGGTGATTGGCAAGGTGATTCACTATACCGGTGGTCTGGGCAGTGGTAAAGCTGTGAAAATGATAAACCAGTTCTTAAATGCAGGCAATACAGCTATTGCAGCGGAGGCTGTTTACTTGGCGGAGCGCATGGGGTTGGATATGGGTACGGTGGTGCGCGTGGTGGGTGAAAGCTCGGGAGCCTCATGGGTGTTCGCCAACACGGCTGCGAAAGCCATCATCCCACGAAATTTCAAACCTGGTTTCCGCCTGGATTTGATGGCAAAAGATGTGAGATTATCAATGGATTATGCCAGGCAAAACCAGATGGTACTGCCAGTGATGAGTTTAATTCAGCAAATTTACCAATCCATGCTCAACCAGGGGCATGGAGCAGAAGCTTATAGCGTGATCAGTCAGTGGACGGTTCAACAAAACACTGACTTGCAACAAAGCAAGAAGGAGTATCAGTCATGTATGATGTGATCAAGAATTTTGCACGTCCAAGGAAAGCAATCGTGGAAGCGTTAGGAAAAATCCAAACCGCTACTTTGCACGAATCGATGGGGAAGCGAGGCGCATTGCCGCATTATATCAAGCCAATTTGGCCTGGAATGTCCGTTTCGGGGGTGGCATTAACGGTAAAGAGCCGCCCGGGTGATAACCTGATGCTGCATAAAGCCGTGCAACTGGCACAGCCTGGAGATGTGCTGGTGGTGGAGAATGATGGGTTTGTGGAAGCGGGCATGTGGGGAGAGATTATTACGATAGCAGCCATGCAAAAAGGGGTAGTCGGAATTGTCACCAACGGCGGTGTACGGGATACCGTGCCGATCCGTGCGTTAAACTTCCCGGTCTTTTGTGCGGGGGTGTCGATTAAAGGGACAACCAAGGCAGTGCCTGGCAAAATCAACAACCCCGTCAGTTTTGAAGGGGTAACGGTATATCCTGGCGATGTAGTCGTGGGAGATAACGATTGTGTCGTGGTTATTCCGCGTGAGGAGGCTGAACAGGTGCTTGCCGCAGCACATGCAAAGGAAAAGGTAGAGGCGGGATGGGTCGAGAAGATCCGTTTAGGTCAGTCTACTATGGATATTCTTAATTTGAACGAGGCTTACAACCGTTTGGGACTTTCGGAAGAACCATAATTTGTTGGAGAAGGTATGCAAAAAGAACAAATGTTTCTTGAAATTGAAACAGCGCGTGAGTTTAGCTGCCAGGTTTTTCAGGCTGTAGGGGTGCCGCGTGCAGATGCTATATTGGTGACGAATAACATGATTGACGGCGATCTGCGCGGTTTAGGCTCGCATGGCATCTCACGTTTACTGGTATATACAACACGCATTAAGGATGGATGGGTTAATCCCAAACCAAATGTGAAAATTCTCCATGAGCGAGGAGGTGTGTTGCATCTTGATGGGGATAATGGTTTGGGAGCTGTGGTGGGGGTTCGCGCCATGGATATGTGTATCGATAAGGCTGTTCAAAGCGGAGTAGCGGTGTGTTCTGTGCAGAAAGCCAATCATTTTGGCATCGCCTGGTTTTACACACGGCGAGCTGTTGAACGCGATATGATAGGGATCGCTTCTTCTAACAACCCACCCAATATGGCACCTTGGGGTGGACGAGTGTCGATGATCGGTACCAATCCCTTCAGCATTGCCGTTCCTGCTCACCGTCACAAGCCGTTGGTGTTGGATATGTCGTGCAGCATCGTGGCGCGGGGTAAATTAAACCTGGCAGAAATCGAAAATCAACCGATACCACTGGGATGGGCAATTGATCCAGGGGGACGTCCCACAACGAATGCGACTGAAGGGTTAAAAGGAGCGGTATTGCCCTTTGGCGAGCATAAAGGATACGGCATTGCTCTGATTGTGGATATCTTCAGTGGTATCCTGAGTGGTGCAGCCTTTTCTACCCATGTGGGTCAGTTATGGGGAAATAACGAGAGCATCCAAAATATTGGGCTTTTCTTCCAGGCAGTAGATATATCGACAACTGGCGATCCCCATGTTTTTAAAGAGCGAGTTGATATATTAATTGATGAGCTTAAAGCCTGTCCTCCGGCGGCGGGTTTCAAAGAAGTTCTTATCCCGGGTGAGATTGAGTTTGAAAAAGAAGAGATTAACCGGAAAAAGGGTTTGCTAATAGGTCCTGGTGTGAAACGCGACTTGACCTTGTTAAAAAATGAATTCAAGATTGATATCGATCTGGAAAAAGCGATAACTGTGACAACTTGAGAGAATTATGTACAACAATATCCCATCCACTTTTTCCTCCGGTTAAAGTTGGGGCTAGATCGGGGTGGAATTGACTTCGGTGGACTTTTAGAATGGTCTGCGTGAACCTTAATTCTCTCTGGTATTAATTGAGGTTTCATGATATATTAAATTCATCAAAGAAAGATTGTCTGCGATTGCCGCCATCCCTTTTTTTGGGTGGCGGCAAATTTATTCACTGGTCAATGGAACCAGGATTGAGGAAATTGAAAAATGGAAGTTAAATTGTATGTTGGTAACCTGTCGTTCTCCACAACGGAGGATACCCTGCGCAGCCTGTTCGCTGAAGTGGGGACTGTATCGGATGTCGCGTTGATTAAAGACCGGGATACGGGCAGCTCAAAAGGATTTGCATTCATCACCATGAGCACCCAGGCAGAGGCTGAAGCCGCGATCAAGAAATTCAATGGGTATAGCCTGGAAAACCGGGAACTCAAAGTGAATCCGGCTCGTCCCAAAGAAGAAGGTGGACGCGGTGGCGGAGGGTATGGCTCGCGTGGCGGCGGCGGTGGTTACGGTTCGCGCGGCGGCGGTGGTGGTTATGGGCGACCGGGTGGAGATCGGCGCGGTGGCGGCGGAACCCGGCGGTATTAGCAGACTGGTAATCTTAAAAAGCGAGACCCTAAAGGTTTGCTAACCTTTAGGGTCTTTTCTTGCTCGGTTAAGATTCTCGAAATTCTCCTTCGACCACATCTCCTTCTGGACTACGTTGGTGCCTTTCGGCGGTATTCGTTGTAGAAGAGACGCGGCTTGCATTTACAACCGCTTGCTGTAAACTTTCAGCTTGCGAACGGATCTGCTCGGTATTGTTCCCGCTGGCGACCTGACGCAGGTCATGTAATTTTCCCTCTATTTCACTGCGCTGCATGTCACTCAACTGGCTTCCCTGTTCGCGCAGCATTTTCTCGGTCTGATAAATCACTGAATCTGCCAGGTTGCGCGCTTCAACCAATTCGCGGCGCTTTCGGTCTTCGGCTTCACTGCGTTTCGCTTCATTGACCATGCGTTCAATATCTTCCTTTCGCAGGTTGGTAGAAGCGGTAATGGTTACTTTCTGTTCTTTGCCCGTTGCTTTGTCAACCGCCGATACATTCAAAATGCCATTTGCGTCAATATCGAAAGTCACTTCGATTTGCGGCATTCCGCGCGGCGCGCTGGGAATTCCCTCTAATCGGAAGCGACCCAGGCTGTTGTTACCGTCTGCCATTGGGCGTTCTCCTTGCAGCACGTGAATATCTACGGCGGTCTGGTTATCTTCTGCGGTTGAGAAAATTTCCGACTTCCGTACCGGGATCGTAGTGTTGCGTGGGATGAGTACGGTCATCACACCGCCTAAAGTTTCTACACCTAATGAAAGTGGAGTAACATCGAGCAGCAGCACATCCTTCACTTCGCCGCCCAAAACACCGCCTTGGATGGCAGCGCCAACAGCAACCACCTCATCCGGGTTTACCGATTTGTTGGGTTCTTTCCCTGTCATTTTCCGCACAAATTCCTGCACCATCGGCATACGCGTAGATCCGCCGACTAAGACCACTTCGTCAAGCTGCCCTGGTGTAATTTTTGCATCCCGCAGCGCATTTTCCAGGGGCGCGCGCATCCGTTCCACCAGGTCGTTGGTCATTTGCTCGAAGCGCGAGCGTGATAACCGCAGCAACATGTGCTTTGGTCCTGTTGCATCGGCTGTGATATACGGCAGGTTGATTTCAGTTTCCATAACCGTAGATAACTCGATCTTGGCTTTTTCAGCGGCTTCGCGCAGGCGCTGCAATGCCTGGCGGTCCTGGCGTACATCAATGCCCTGTTCGCGTTTAAACTCATCTGCGGCCCAGTTCACAATCCGTTGATCCCAATCGTCGCCGCCGAGGTGGGTATCGCCATTGGTCGATAATACTTCGATGACTCCGTCTCCCACTTCCAGGATGCTGACATCAAACGTGCCGCCGCCCAGGTCAAACACCAGAATTCTTTCATTCTTCTTGCGGTCAAGCCCATAGGCGAGCGCCGAGGCAGTCGGTTCATTGATAATCCGCAGCACATCCAGACCAGCAATCTTACCGGCATCTTTGGTCGCCTGGCGTTGGCTGTCATTGAAATAAGCTGGGACAGTAATGACTGCCTGGGTCACTTTTTCACCGAGGTAAGCTTCAGCATCCGCTTTGAGTTTGGACAGGATCATCGCAGAGATTTCCTGCGGAGAAAATTCGCGGTTGTTTTGTGCAATTCTTACCCGGGCGTCTCCGGCAGGTCCCGGAACAACGCTGTAAGGAACCATTTTCCGCTCGGTTGCGACCTCGTCATACCGGCGCCCCATGAACCGTTTGATCGAATAAATTGTATTTTCGGGGTTGATTACCGCCTGACGTTTGGCAGTTTGCCCAACCAACCGCTCCCCGTTTTTGTTGAATGCCACCACAGAGGGGCACAAGCGCGATCCTTCAGCGGTGGTAATGACCACCGGTTCGCCGCCTTCCATCACTGCAACGACGCTGTTCGTCGTACCAAGGTCAATTCCAATAATTTTTCCCATAATTCACTCCTCTACACATTAAAAATTCCTGTGAGCAACTTACCCACAGGATAACGTTGAAATAAAAGAAGATTGTTAACAGATTATAGGAAAAATATATATTCTGATCTGAGCCCGGAAGAAAGACAGACTATTCCCCTTTCCCGAACGCATGTTATTCGTATTGCTCACCAGGTTGTCGTTGATCTGCCTCTTAGAGCGAACCAGGATATTATACCGGGATAGGCGCGATGACTTGGGATGACGCGAACATCCATGCTACCAGCAGGGCATTCAGGGTTGCGCCTGTGTAGATTCTGCCAGTCAGAAGGAAGAACCAGGTGGAAATGGGCACTACCATGATTAGCACTCCGATAATATGGAACAGGTTGATCATGAAAGTCGCCATTACCCCACCAGGTCCTATGAAAGGCAGTCCTCCTCCTGCCAGCAAAGGGATATACTGCACGCTGAGCAAGATCAATAGTGGTACTACCACAACCAGGATATTGACAGCCGAAGTATCCAGGGCTGTGAGCAATAAAGTTTTGCGGGTTGTCCGCCGAATCTGTCCGTGCAGGAATAATCCCATCAGGAAAAATCCAAGGAGGAGAAAGGGAAAATACAAAAACATCATCCCCCAGCGATATGGCGTCAGGTCAGATGCAAAGGGGAAGATAAAGCGATAATCCACCAGGAAGATCTGCTCTAACATGGCTTCTACTGTATAAACGAAAGCAAACAACAAACCTGCCAGGATGATCGATTTGCCCAATTCATTCCAGTTCCAGGCAACGTTGCCGTCTCGTTCTGATACTCCTAAGTCAATCCAACTGGCAGTTCCTTGTTTTTGTTTTTTTCGCAGCCAGGCGCGGAGGATGATGAACCCGATGATGTTGATTCCCATGAACCACCAGACTGTGCCGTTGACCATCATCATCGGAAACACTTTATCGATTGGGACAACGTAAACATGGATGGCGAAAAGAGACATGATCAACGGTAAATAAAGCCAACTGAGTACTCCATTAATCGATGCGTAGCGCACAAGGTCTCGCAATGCGCATCTATAGCTTCCTCGTGTTGTGGCAATCAAAGAATTGAACCAGGGCAGACGTAGCAACATAAATCCCAGCGGAAAAATGGTTGCCAAACCAGCAAGCATGGCAACCATTGTAGCAGTCTCTTTGATCTGCCAGATCTGTTGTTGGGCATCGATCCACAGGCTGTCAGGAGGTTTAAGCGAATTTTTCATCCAGGTCAATGCTTCTGAAATTGCTCCTGCATCGTGCGACTCTTGTACGTGAGTGGTCAGCGGCATATAGACTTTGCGGGCGGTGCCGGATTCAAAATTGCCATAAATTTTTCCGAACTCAGGAGACGGGTCATTAATCACCTTTTTGACCTGAGGGGATGTCATCCATTCTTTTTCAAAATTGGTCGTTCCGGTCATGCGGCTACGATATTCATCGTACTTGCCAAATATCATTAACATGTTTTTAGGTTTCTGGAAATCTGCCTGCGTGGTAAAGGCAAACCCAGAAACCGATAACGCCTGAACCCCAGGGTCTTCAAGAGCAACTTGATATGCCATCTCTGCTCCTAATGAATGCCCCATCAAACCCACAGCGTCTATTTTCACATAGGGTAAGCTTCGAAGGTATTTTAGGGCGGCTCGGGTTCCAAAGGTTGGATCAAATGTTGGGGATTTTGGATCTTCGGGATTCCCTGAATTGCCCCTTCCGATAGCGTCAATTTCTAATACTACAAATCCCCTTCGCGCCAGCTCTATGCAATATGCGTCGGAGGTTTCGCGATTATTTTGATATCCATGAATATACACAATTCCCGGCAGGGGAGTGTTGAGGCTGGCATCACGAGAATGGAGCAGCTTCGCGCGTACAGGGATACCACTTTCATTGGGAAATATCACATTTTTCACCGAAACCTTGCCTGAATTGGTCTGGATGAGATACCCGACGATTTCTGCCCCAAGAAGCAAAAGCACGCAGCCAATCAGGACAAAGACTGAGACGCGCTGGGCGCGTGTTGATGAAATATCTGGTATCTGTTCCATCTTTCCACCCCATGATGAGAAGTTTTCTTAATTCAATTTTCTGGCATAATCTGCAATCCCACCTGTAAATTATTCTCACATAACGATTGAACGAATAATGGATACAATATGATTTTACATCTTTAAGTTTGAAAGGATATTACTATTAATTGCTCCAAATTATGGGCGAAGCAAAATAAGTTGGGTGGTTATATTTGTGTAATGAGCCAATAAACGCCCACAGCAAGAAATATGTTGGCGGGAATGGTAAGCAGCCAGGCGGTTGCAATTTCGCCAGCCACTCCCCAACGCACCATGTTGATGCGCTGAGCGGAACCAACGCCCAATATTGCTGAACTGACCACCTGGGTAGTGCTGACCGGTCCGCCCAATAGCGCTGCGCCAAGGATGATGGAGGCTGAAGAAACCTGGCTGCAGAAACCATGCACGGGACGGATGCGGTAAAACTTGCCGCCCAAGGTATGAATGAGCCGCCAGCCGCCGGTAGCAGTTCCGAGCGAGATGGCAGCAGCGCTGACTGCAATGACCCAGACTGGGACGATAAATGACTCCAGGTAGCCTCCGGCTACTAGCCCCAAGGTGATAATTCCCATTGTTTTTTGGGCGTCGTTTGTCCCGTGGCTGAGGGCTAATCCGATTCCGGTTAGAATCTGACTGTTTTTAAAAAACCAGTTAATGCGCATGGTGGCATTTTGTGCCAAAAAAAAAGTTAGTTTGGTGAGCAAAAATCCAACCAACAGTCCCAAAACAGGTGAGAGAAACAAGGCAATGATCACCTTGAGGATGCCAGCAACCTGAATGGATTGATAGCCAACACTGATAGAAACAGCGCCTACCAGACCACCGATCAAGGCATGGGAACTGCTGCTGGGGATGCCAAAATACCAGGTGGCAATATTCCAGAGGATGGCGGAAACGAGCGCAGCGACGATGACGGGCTCGGTGATTTGAGCAGCCGGTACGATTTCATCCCCGATGGTTTTAGCCACTGCCACGCCGAAAATAAACGGACCACAAAATTCAGCAATTGCAGTGACAATCAAAGCGGTACGGGGCTGCATCGCTCGCGAAAAAATGATAGTCGCGACGATATTACTCGAATCATGAAATCCATTTAAGTAATCAAAAATGATCGCCAGACTGACCAGAAGGATCAATAGCCAGGGAATATCCATATCACCCCGTTTTCATAATGATGTCAGCGATCACATTGGCAGCCATATCAATGCGGTCAGCCGCGTTGCTTAAGTGGCGGTATATTTCGCGCACCTTTAACATCACCATGACATGTTTCACATTCTTCGGACCGCGAAAAAGGTCAGCGATTGCTTCGCGATACACTGTTTCTACCCGGTTCTCCAAGGCTTTCGCGCGCTGGACATGTTCATTGGCGACCGTATAATGCTTATCCTCCAGGCGCAGGATTGCTAGATAAAGCTCATGCGCTGCATCGTAGAGTAGAGACACCATCCGTCCCATGTAGGTGGTGGGGGTTACTTCCAGGATCTCCATTTCATCTACGGTGGTGTTGGCGTAATCGAGAATATCATCAATCTCGCGCGATAGAGTGAAAATATCTTCACGATCGTAGGGCGTCACAAAGGTACGCATGAGGTCTTCGACCAAAATGCGGCGAGTTTCATCTGCTTCTTCTTCCAGTTTTGCTACTTTTTTGGCTGCTTCTTGATCATGTCGGGATAGGTATTGTTTCAGTGCGCTTAAGCCTTCTACGGTCAAAGATGCCTGTTTGGCAAGCAGGTCGATAAATTTATTGCGCCGCGGTTTAAATAGGTCTCGTAAAGGCATGGATTATCTCTCTGGTTTTTCATTGTATTGTTCTGGGCTGGCAATGTCTCTCTCAATCGGCATTTATTTCACCGATGTGTACAGGTCTATGTTCGATATATGATTTGCGGGCGGCGAGTCCCATCACAACCGGGATGCGACCGTCAATTCCGCTAACAGGGGTAGGTTCATCATGGAGAACCGCTTTTACAAATGCTTTCATTTCAGCAACAAAACTATCGGTGTAACGTTCCATAAAAAAGTGAAGCGGCAGGTCTCGATGAATGGAATTGGCAGTGCTCAGAATCGCGTTATTCGGGTAGTTGTTTTGGGTTGCGATGGCGCCCTTGCTGCCAAAGACCTCAACCCGTTGATCGTAGCCATAGACTGCCTTGCGGCTGTTATCGATGGTTGCGATGGCGCCGTTCGCAAAGCGCATGAGTAAGACCAAAGTGTCCACATCGCCAGCCGCGCCAATAGCGGGATCGACCATCACACCTGCCTGGGTGTAGATTTCGACTGCGTCGCTTGCAAGCAGAAAACGCGCCATATCGAAGTCATGAATGGTCATGTCCAGGAAGATCCCTCCCGACACTTTGATATATTCGATGGGTGGAGGCGCTGGATCGCGGCTGATCAGGTGCAGCAAATGAGGTGTGCCAATTTCGCCCTGTTCAACTGCCTGGCGCACTCGAGCGAAGTTTGCGTCAAAACGACGGTTGAAGCCGATCTGCAATTTAACCCCTGCCTTTTCTACTACAGCCAACGCTTTATCAATCAGCTTCAGATCAAGGGCAATTGGTTTTTCGCAAAAAATTTGTTTGCCAGCCGCTGCAGCCTCTTCAATCATCTGAGCGTGCATGTTTGTGGATGAACAAATAACCACTGCCTGAATAGTTTTATCCTCTAATATCGCGTGGTAGTCCGCATACACCTGGGGAATATGCGCACTTGAGGCTACTCGCTGCGCTGCTTCCTGGTTGATATCTGCAATTGCAGCCACATGCGCTTCTGGAACGCGAAATGCCAGGTTTTCTGCATGAACTTTCCCGATTCGTCCCGCGCCGATGATGCCGATGGTTAAGGTTTCTTTACTCATAGATTTATCACCTTGATAAGATTTGTCTTGCTATAAACCGATTTGACGCAAATACTCACGATTGCGCCGTGCGCTTTCAAGAGGCGTTCCCATGCCGGGTAAAACATCCTGCTCAACCAGGACATAACCCTGATAGTCTTTCTTAAACAGCCATTCCACAATGGCGCGAAAATTGACGCAACCCTTGCCTAACTCGCAAAATACTCCATGTCGAACCGCCCGAAAATAATCCCACTCGTTCAAACGTGCTGCCTGGGCAACTTCAGGATGACAATCTTTGAAATGCAGGTATTGAATACGACCTTCAAAACGCATTATTCCAGCCATCACGTCCGATGTTCCACTGCCATATACATAATGTCCCGTGTCGAAAACAAGGTTGATCCATTCAGGAGGTGTCATATTAAGAAATTGATCAATCTCCTCCGGTGTTTCGACATATCCGCCACAATGGTGATGGAAAACGGTCTGCAAACCAGTTTGATCGAAGACCGCCCGCGCGATATTCACTGCGCCTTGGGTAAAAATCTGCCATTCTACCTGGTTCAAACTCATCTCCGGGCGGACCCTGCCAGCGTTGTTTGTTCGCAGGGCGACAGTGCAATTGTTATCTGACAGGACCAGGTATGGTTTTGGTGTGCCTGCTACCTCGGCTAACAACCTGGCGATTTTTACCGCTTCGGCGATTGCAGGGTTATGGGATGCGGGGTTACGCAATTCGACCGGAACGAATGCGCCCAACATGACCAGTCCTCGCTTGTTGAGTTCATGTTTGAGCATAGCGGGATCTGTGGGCATGAATCCCCAATCTCCAAGTTCGGTGCCGGTGTATCCGGCTTCTGTCATCTCATCGAGAACCTGTTGATAGCCCGTCTGTTTGCCGTCCAGGTTAGAAAATTCCAGATTTCCCCATGAACACGGAGCATTTCCCACTCCCGGTTTATTCATCAGACATCCTTGTGCTTAAAATTTCCTTGTCCATTCTTGAGGCCATCTTTCGACAATCACCTTGGTCTGAGTATAGAACTCAACCCCATGCCGGCTTTGGGCATGCAGGTCGCCAAAAAAGCTATCTCCCCAGCCGCTAAAGGGGAAAAATGCCATCGGCGCTGCCACCCCCACATTGATGCCAATGTTCCCTGCCATGGCTTCATAGCGGAACTGACGCGCGCTGGCGCCGCTGCTGGTAAAGATGCAAGCCATGTTTCCATAAGAACGCTCGTTCACCAGCCGAATCGCTTCTTCAATTGTAGAGGCGTGCATCAGGCTTAGCACCGGTCCGAAAACTTCTGTCCGCGCCAGCTCGCTTTGGGGTGGAACATCTTCCAGGACAGTGGGGAAAATAAAAAATCCATCTTCATATCCTGCAACCTGCTTTCCGCGTCCGTCAACCACCGGTTCTGCGCCATCGCGTATTCCTGAAGCAATCAATCCTTCGATCCGGGCTTTGCTCTGAGCAGAGATAACAGGACCCATTTCGATGCCTTTCTCCAGCCCATATCCTACCTTGCGATTTAAGGCAACCTCGCGAATGAGCGGGACGAAGGTATCTTTTGCCTCTCCAACGGTAACAGCGACCGAGGCTGCCAGGCACCGCTGCCCGGCACAACCGAAGGCGGAGTCTGCCAGGATGCGGGTGGTCATTTCGGGGTCGGCGTCGGGCATGATCACCACCGGGTTTTTCGCTCCTCCCTGGCATTGGGCGCGTTTACCTGCAGCGGAAGCGCGGCTGTATATATATTTTGCCGTAGCCGTAGACCCCACAAAACTGACTGCTTTAATCAGCGGATGATCGAGCATAGCGTTGACAGTATCTTTACTGCCGTTTACCAGTTGTAGAACTCCTTTGGGAAAGCCAGCCTCTTCAATCAAGCGAAACAGCATTTGAGAGGTTACCGGCACTCTTTCGCTAGGTTTTAAGATGAAACAATTTCCGGTTGCAACAGCATACGGCAAGAACCACATTGGGATCATGCCCGGAAAGTTAAAGGGTGTAATGGCGATAATCACACCCAGCGGTTGTCGGATCATGTGTTCATCGATCCCGCGAGCGATGTCTTCATTGTTCCAGCCCTGCATCAGGCTTGGAATCCCACATGCTACCTCGATATTCTCTATCGCGCGCTGCATTTCTCCAGCGCTTTCGGCGAAGGTCTTTCCACATTCTTCGGTTATGGTCCGGGCGATGTCGTCCAGGTTTTTTTCGACCAGCGCTTTCAGTCGATAGAGCGGTTGGACTCGTTCGTTGGCAGGGGTACGTCTCCAGCGGTCATACGCTTGCTGGGCTGCCTGGACTGCCTGGTCAACTTCTTTGCCGGGCGAAAGCGGCACCTCAGCAATCGAGGTCGCGGTTGCAGGGTTTAAGACGGTCAGGCTTTCAACCGAACTGGATTTTACCCATGTCCCATCAATAAAATTCAATAAGCGGTCGGTCATAGTACCTCTTCCAACTGCACGGGGCGTTGTTCATCGTATGAAAGGGTGGCTGCAACACCAATCGCAGTTGCCATGCGGGCATCGGCGCCCGAAACTTCAGGTTGCCTGTCTTCTAAAGCACAGGAGATAAAATGCTGCAGCTCAGCCGCATAGGCGTCACGATACCGTTCGGTAAAATAGGGCAGCGTATCGTGCGCCACGTTGTTGGGTGTAAGAATCAACAAGGGTGTGTGCTGCAGACGCCCAATCTGGATGGCTCCTTTTGATCCCAACACTTCGGTACGAATATCATACCCATATACTGCATTACGGCTTACATCAATATTGCCTAATGCTCCATTTACAAACTTGAGATTGACGCAGGCATTATCGAGATCGCCGACTTCTTTCAACTCAGGAAATACCAGACAGCCGCCTTCGCTGTACACGCGGTGTACCTCGCTGCCCATTAACCAGCGGGAAGAATCAAAATCGTGGATACCCATGTCTAACAAGATTCCCCCGCTGTTAGCCCGGCGGGCAAATTCAAGGCTGGTGCGCCTGGGATCCCGCCCAAGCGATTTGATCATTACCGGGTCGCCGATTTCTCCGTTCAGGATGCGCTCTTTGGCTGCCCGGTAAGCGGGGTCAAAACGCCGCATAAAACCCACCTGTAAAATTACCTTTGCTTTTTCAACTGCTGCCAGGGCTTCATCGCAACCGCTCACTGTCAAAGAAAGAGGTTTCTCACAAAATATTTGTTTGCCTGCAGCAGCGGCATCTCGGACAATATCCACATGAGTTCCAGTAGGAGTGACGATCACAACTGCCTGGATATCATTTTGTTCCAGCAGATCCAGATGGTTGGTATAACTTCTTTCGGCGCCAAATTGTGCTGCAACTTCAGCAGCTACCCCCGGAAACGTATCTGCCACAGCGACAAAGCGCACTCTTGTAGCGCTGAGCGCAATGTGTTGAGCAAATACCCGCCCCATTCGACCTGCGCCGATTAGACCGATGTTCAGTTTTGCCATGTATCCTCCAGTTCTTCAGACTTCTGTTAAGCGAATAGAAACATATTATAGGAAGTACCGTTCTTTCTTTAATGCCTTTTCGTATTCGGAGCGGGCTTTTTGGACACTCTCCAGGGTAGATACCTCAGCGACTGCGACGTCCCACCAGGATTCATATCCCGGCACCCAAACCTCGCGATCGGTTTCAATGACAATGACGACCGGGCGATCGATCTGTTTCGAATCTCGGAGTGCCTGCTTAAGCTCGGCAATCGTTTGCACGCGAATACTATATGCGCCGAGGCTGCGAGCGTTTTCCAAAAAGTCCACCCGCAGCGGAGCGCCATCTAGCTGCCCGGTAGCCGGGTTTCGCAGTTGATAGCGGGTGCCAAACCCGCCGCTGCCTAAAGAAGCGCTTAATCCGCCAATGCTGGCGAAGCCCTGGTTATCGATCAGCACCAACACCAGCTTGATCCCTTCCTGCACGGCAGTTGCCAGGTCTGCTGACATCATGAGATAGGTGCCGTCGCCAATTATGATGTACACCCCACGGCTGGGGTCTGCCAGTTTTACTCCCATCCCTCCGGGGATCTCATACCCCATGCAGGAATAACCATATTCCAGGTGATATCCTTTGGGGTCGCGGGTGCGCCAGAGTTTGTGTAAATCGCCTGGATGACTGCCTGCAGCAGTCAGAATGACATCGCGCGCGTCGGATTCTTCCCATATCGCGCCGATGACTTCGCTTTGGGCTGGCAGCGGTTGATGCCCCAGGTGGAACAGGCGGTCGACTTCCTTTTCCCAGGTGTCTTTCAATGCGGCGATTTCAGACGCATAATCTGGCTGGATGGCGTAACCATTCAGGATATGAGTTAATTCTTCCAAAACCACCCGGGCATCGCCAACCAGGGGCAGCGCAGCGTGTTTATAGGCATCAAATTCTGCCACATTGATGTTGATGAAACAAAGGTCTGGGTTTTGAAAGGCGGTTTTTGAAGCGGTGGTAAAATCGCTGTATCGCGTTCCGATTCCAATGATCAGGTCGGCGTCTCGCGCAATGCGGTTGGCAGCCAGGCTTCCAGTTGCTCCGATTGCGCCTAAATTTTGGGGATGATGATAGGGCAGGCAGCCTTTCCCTGCCTGTGTCTCGCAAATTGGAATGCCGGTTTGCTGACAGAATTGAGCGAGTTGATCGGTCGCCTCGCTGTAGAGAACTCCGCCGCCTGCCACAATCAGCGGTTTTCGGCTGCGGCGGATCAGGTCAACCGCCTTATGGAGTAAATGTTGGTCGGGACGCTGCCGCGGGATATGCCAGATACGCTGTTCGAATAATGCCGTTGGAAAATCGAAAGCTTCTGTTTGTACATCCTGAGGAAACGCCAGGGTAACTGCACCTGTGTCTGCGGGTGAGGTCAATACGCGCATGGCTTCGGGCAATGATGTGATTAATTGTTCGGGACGATAAAGGCGATCCCAATAGCGCGAGACGGGTTTAAAAGCATCGTTGACGCTGATATCTTGTGATGATGGCGATTCAAGCTGCTGCAGCACTGGGGCAACATTACGGCGGGCAAAAATATCCCCTGGAAGAAGCAGCACGGGTAAGCGGTTGATCGTAGCCAGGGCTGCTCCAGTTACCATATTGGTAGCGCCAGGTCCAATGGATGATGTGCAGGCAAATGTGCGCAGCCGGTTGGTCATTTTTGCAAAACCAGCCGCGACATGCACAGATGCCTGCTCATTGCGCACCAGATAATACCGGAAATCAGGATTTTCTTGCAGTGCCTGACCTATCCCAGCCACATTGCCGTGTCCAAAAATCCCCCACATACCGGCAAAGAATTGGTGCTTCCTACCGTCGCGCTCAACATACTGGTTTTTCAGAAAACGGATGAGCGCCTGTGCGCAAGTTAAACGGATGGTTGCCATACCTCTTCCTCCTGATTCACCGGACATCCGGGTTGGGCAGCATAAAATCGCGGATCACAGCCAGCAAGTCCCGATAGGATCCGATAAATGTGCGCAATGTACGAATCGTTGCGCCGTATGTGTCGAATTCATCGATAGTCAATCCATCTTCCGCATAAGCGCGACGAAAATCGGGGAATTTTTTCATCAACTCCGACATAGCAGCGGCGGGAATGGGGTCATCGATGCGGGATTTCACTTCGATGTCGGAGGCGTTGAATTTCAATTGCCACTCATAAGGAATGGTAAGCGACAGATCTCCTCCGATTAATTCAGACCAGTGCATGTGGTGTCGATAGGCAGCAGCCAATAATGTTGAGCGATAGTTGCGTTCTTTAAAGAGGTGATAGGCTTTTTTAATGGCAGCAATTCCAGCCCAGTTCAAATAACCTGGATCCGTGATGATGGTGTCGCGGGCTGCAAGCACGTGCATCCAGTCATCCAGGCGACCAATCATGATTGTGACGACTGGCGACATTTCAGCGATCGATTTGCCCTCCGCTGCACGTCGATTTAACCCCCGTTCAATCGCTTCCGCCGCTGCCAGCGCTTGAGGAACGGTAAAGGACACGGTTACGTTGATGCTGACTCCCAGGTAGGTCAGTTCTTCTGCCGCGGCAATTCCAGCTTTGGTGGCAGGAATCTTGGTGTTTAGATTCGGCGCCAAAGTGTGGAAGTGAGATGCCTGTTCCACAATTGCCTGGGCGTTGCGATAAAAGGTGGGGTTCGTTTGGAGGGAGAGCCTGCCGCGCTTTCCCCTGGTCTCCTCGAAAATTGGCAGCAACAGCCTGGAGGCTTTGGCAGCCATCTCTTCAACAATCTTCCAGGTGATTTGATCTTCGGTGTCGTTTGGGTTTTCGTCAATCATTTGGCGAATGCGATCTCTCCACACGGGTAATTCCTTTTTAAGCACCGATAAAACGATGGTTGGGTTCGAGGTTGCTCCTACCGCACCATGCTCAATCGCATACATTAACTCATCGATTGCGCATGAATCGTTCCAAAAGCGGGTTGGAGAGGTCATTGTGGTTTTGTGTAAAGGGCTTTTATAGATAGTGGTCATACGGTTCCTTTCAATTGAGATGGTATCAATCAGTGGTTCGACGTCTCGCGCAGATAAGCTGCGAGAGTATTCAAGGGGAGACCCCTGGCAAGGCGTAAGTGCTTTCTCTCACGACCAGGTGGGGTACGATTAATTTGTTCGATACCGGTTTTTCTGCCAATAGATCCAGGATCATCCGCATTGCCTGACGACCGAGATCGCGGCGGGGCTGATGGATGGTTGTCAGTTGCGGAGAGACCAATTGTGCAATTTCGATATCGTCAAATCCAATGATGCTCATTTGGTCAGGCACCCGGATGCCGAATTCTTTACAGCGGGTCAAAACGCCGATTGCGCTCCGGTCGTTATAGCAGAACAAAGCGCTGATGTTTCTGGACAGCAGAGTGGAAAATTTCCGTCGAGCCGCCTCAGTATCCCCCAGCCGATCCGCATCTTCGGGTAAAACGATCTGAATCCAATCTGACTGAGGTTGAATTCCTGCTTCTGACAACGCATCAAGATACCCTTGAAGACGGTTTTGATTTGAGAGAAAACGGTTGCCCATTCCAAGATAGCCGATCCGGCGGTGTCCCAACTCTAGCAGATGCTTTACTGCCAGTTGAGCACCAAATCGATCATCGATGGTAACAGAGTGAAATAATTCCCCTTCTTCTTCGGGCTGACGGTTAATGGTAACCACAGGGACACGAATATTAATCAATTGCTTGCGGTGGCGCACGCTCAGGCGTGATGAAGCAGCGATGATGGCATCGACTCGTCGCCGGTGAAAAGTTTCAATCACCTTAACTTCGCGCTGCGGATCGTTGTGTGAGACATTGATAAACAGGCTTAACCCTTCCTCAGAGGCAACATCATCAATTCCTTCCACCAGGTCGGCAAAAAAAGGATCGGCGATTGAGGATACAACCAGTCCGATGGTTTTGGTTTGTCGATTTTGCAGGCTTTGAGCGACTGCATCCGGAGTGTAGCCCATAGCGGCTGCAAGTTCCTGGATGCGTTCGCGGGTCTCTGCGCTGATCAGCGGACTGTTACTGAGCGCACGTGAGACGGTTGAATGAGATACACCTGCTTCTCTTGCAATGTCCTTGATATTCACCCGATTGCGAATCATCTCTACCTGCACATTTCAGATATATTTATAGAATATAGAAAATAAATACCCCAAGAGGGGGTTGTATCAAATTTTCCACAACACGATGCGATTGATGAATGAGAACGATGCTTAAAAAATTAATGTCAATCCCGCTTTTCCTGCCAGGATAATTGTGGTATAATGACTTCTGCACACGTTTGCAGAAATTATAGATAGAGGTGTGTGATTTGTCAAGTAATTCCATTTATTGCTATTCAATCTCAATAGAAAAGGTTTACCGAAAACAAGGTGCAAGCGATCGTTCAAATAATGATGATTTAACTCAGATTAAACAGGAGGTTAACCAGGTCATAAACTTTTATTGATAAAATAGTATATTGATACATGATCAAAAAAGGAGAAAAAATGAAAAGGTCATACCGTGTTATTGGAACGATGATTGCATTGTTTGTGCTTGCCAGCATGCTTTTAGCAGCTTGCCAGCAACCAACGGCTGCCCCCGCAGCAACTCAGGCTCCCGCCGCGACCAAAGCGGCTGCAACTCAGGCGCCTGCCGCAAAACCTGCTATCAAAGATAAAGAACTGAACCTGCTGTGCACGCCTCAGGAAGAATGGTGCCAGGGGATGAAGCAGGAATTTGAAAAGAAATACGGCGTCACGGTCAATTATGTGCGCATGTCGGCTGGTGAAGCGCTGGCTCGTTTGCAGGCGGAAAAAGATAATCCTCAATTTGATGTCTGGTGGGGAGGACCGGTGGACAGCTTTATTGCTGCCAAGCAATCGGGTTTGCTGGATCGATATGATTCTCCCAACCATGCCAATCTGATTGACCCTGATAAATACAAGGATCCGGATAACACCTGGGCTGGAATTTACCTGGGTTCTCTGGCATTTGCGACCAACAAAGATTGGTTAAAGGCTCATCCTGGCACCTCGGCGCCTAAATCTTGGGATGATTTATTGAAGCCCGAGTTCAAGGGGCAGATTATGGTCGCGCACCCCTCTACTTCTGGCACTTCTTATACCGCCCTGGCGACTATTCTTCAGATCCGCGGTGAAAAAGACGGCTGGGAATACATAAAGAAGTACGCCGGTCAAATGGCACAATATACCAAATCCGGCGCTGCGCCTGCCAAGTTCGTTGGGCAGGGTGAAGCTGCAGTGGCGATTGTATTCTCACACGATATTGTCAATGAGATCGAAAACAATAAAATGCCGCTAGAGCTGACCTTCCCTGCGGAAGGAACCGGGTATGAAATCGGCGGTGTGGCAATTGTTAAAGGCGCAAAACATCTCGAAGCGGCTCGCGCCTGGTATGATTGGGCTTTGACCGCTGAGGCTCAGAACCTCGGACCGAAATATAAAGCCTATCAGGGCGTTACCGTAAAGGGTGCTGTTCCATCTCGCCCCGAATTGATGCAGGTCAAGCTGATCAAGTATGACTTCGAGTGGGCTGGAAAAAACAAAAAGGCTTTTGTGGATAAATTTACCAACGAAATCGCTAAAGCTGATAACCTGAAGTAGGAACTTTCAATCTTGCCTTGTGATGAAAGCCTGTTCTCGTATTCCAGGATAAGTATCGACACCCTTGTCTGTTGGATACGGTGAACAGGCTTTATTTTATTTGATTCATTTGCCGCCAGGAGCAGCTATGGAAACAGCATCTCCGCGTCCCGTCATTTCGAAAACATCGGGTTTCCTCAGGCGATATCGGGAATTTGCGTTAATTGCCCGCGACCCGGTATTATTTATGAGCTTGTTGTTTTGTGGCATTATACTGTTGGTTTTTGTTTTTTTCCCTTTATATCGAGCGATTATCAGTGGTTTCTTTGACAAAACCGGCGCATTTGACCTGACCTATTTTGGTCGATATTTTGATTCATATTATGGTCCTGCAATGCGCCAGGTCTTCAGAGATACGCTCGTGATGGGGTTACTGACCGCGACAGGCGGGACGATCCTGGGGTTTATTTTTGCTTTTGCGGTGGTGCGTTGTAGAATACCAGGTCGAAATATTGTGCATTGGCTGGCGATGGTGCCGACGGTTTCTCCCCCTTTTGCGATCGCGCTCAGTACGATCCTTCTGTTTGGTCGCAATGGAGTCATTACCCGTCGATTGTTGGGGATCACTTTTCAGCGTGGGATGAATGATATTTATGGTATGGATGGATTGGTATTTGTCCAAATCATCACATTTTTCTCGGTGGCATACCTCATTCTGCGCGCTATGTTGGAACGCCTGAATCCATCGCTGGAAGAAGCTGCTGAAAGCCTGGGCGCGGGTCGTTTTCATATCTTCCGCACGGTCATTCTGCCTTTGCTCATTCCTGGTATTGCCGGTTCGTTCTTGCTGTTGTTTGTTGAGTCGTTGGCAGACCTGGGCAATCCATTATTCATTGCTGGAAATGTTACGGTGCTTTCTGCACAGATATTCCTGGCGGTGGTAGGCGAGTATGATTATCAGAAAGCATCAGCGCTATCTTTCGTCTTGCTCATTCCCACTTTGGTGGTGTTCCTGGTGCAGCGTTATTATGTGAATCGGCGGTCGTATATCTCGGTAACAGGAAAACCGTCCAGCGGGCAAATTGTTGAGAAGTCGGCGCTAATCCGCTGGATATTTAATGTCATCACCTATCTGGCATGCGCTTTGATCATCTTGTTATATGCGACAATCATTTATGGCTCATTCAGCACCGCCTGGGGAGTTGATTTTACGCCGACATTGCGCTGGTGGGAAGCGACAGTAACCCGAGGAATTGAAGCAATTCTGGATACCACTTTTCTGAGCGCGCTGGCTACTCCGGTTGCAGCAATTACTGGAATGGTGATTGCTTTCTTGATCGTGCGTAAACAATTCAGCGGGAAAGAAGTGCTGGATTTCGGGTCGAACCTGGGCGGCGCTGTGCCGGGCACAATCCTCGGCATTGGTTTTGTGCTGGCGTTTAACAAAGGGCAAATCGTCATGGCGACCATCCTGTATGCGATCCTGGCGCTATTTTTTGTCTCCTTTGCCACACCTTCCAGGCGCGATCAGTTAGTCTTGTTGTTGTTGGGCACAGGCTTGGGTATTGCCGAGCGGGTGTTGTTCCCAGACCTTGAATTTGATACCATATTGTATATTTTTGGCGGCATCTATGGTTTGATGGCATTGCTCAGCCTTGTGCGAAAGAAGATGCGCGGCGCGGCTTTCTTTGCGGGTATGGCAGGGTATCTGCTGCTTTTCAACCTGATTGAGTTTGTGGCGGGTCCAATTGCCGCCTTCAGCCGTGAGATTCCACGTGGATTTTTCAGCAATGCGATCTTTCAATTTAGCGATCACATTAAGGTGATCTTTCAGCTTTCGCCCGCGTTGCTATCAATCGCTTTTCTATTTGTTTCTGCCTTGTTAGTCCGGGAAGAAAAAGGCGCATGGCGGGTAGGGATGGGAACTCTTTCCCTGGCGATTCCTTGCGCATTGATCTATTTTGGCAAGCCGCTGGCGCTGGTAGGAACGCCGTACATCATCCTGGCTGCTTATATTGTAAGAAGTTTACCCGCATCAGTCCGGGCGGGTGTGGCTGCCTTGCAGCAAATTGACCCTTCAATTGAAGAAGCTTCACATATTTTAGGAGCTGATTCACAATATACCTTCCGCAAGGTGACGCTGCCTTTGATCCTGCCTGCCTTATTGGCAGGTCTGATCTTCAGCTTTACCCGCCACATGACATCTTTGTCGGCGATTATATTCCTGGTCAATGCGCGCTGGCGTATTGTAACCGCTTCGATATTAAGTGAGTGGGAGCAGGGCGGAGTCAGTGTTGCTGCGGCTTATTCTACAGTGATTATCTTGTTTGTATTGATAGCGATTGGTATCTTGTATTTTCTAACCAATCGCGTCTTGCGTGGTCGTGGGGATGTCGATATTTCAATGGGCGCGTGACCCAATCATTATTTCCAACTCAGGGAGATGCCATCATGTATCTGTCATTGAAAAATATAAGCAAGATCTTTCCGCCACGCGGAGGCGCAACCGAGGTAACTGCGGTTAATTCGGTCAATCTGGATATTGAAAAAGGAGAACTGGTCACACTTCTTGGACCATCCGGATGCGGTAAAACGACCACGCTGCGCATTATTGCCGGGTTTGAATTTCCCACAGCCGGTGAATTGCTCCTGGATGGAAAACAAATTAACATGCTCCCTCCCAACAGGCGCGATATGTCGATGGTGTTTCAGAGTTATGCGATCTTTCCGCACCTTAATGTGATGGAAAATATCGCGTATGGTTTGAATGTCAAGCATATCCCCCAAAGGGAGATCGAAGCGCGGGTGAAAAGAGTCTTAGACCTGGTCCAACTGACTGGATATGAGAAACGAGCGCCGAACCAGTTATCGGGAGGGCAGCAGCAGCGGGTTGCACTGGCACGCGCTTTGGTGATGGAACCCAAAGTATTGTTGATGGATGAACCCCTTTCGAATTTGGATGCAAAGCTGCGCGAGAACATGCGTACCGAAATTCGACGAATCCAGAAAAACCTGGGCATCACCAGTGTTTATGTGACCCATGATCAACTTGAGGCAATGACTCTTTCGGATCGCATTGTGGTGATGAATCAGGGTTTGATTGAACAGGTGGGAACTCCGATGGAGGTTTACCGATACCCTCGCTCTCGTTTCGTGGCTGATTTTATTGGAAGGGCAGATTTTATCCCTGCTGAAGTCATCTCAAGCAAGCCGAACGAGCTGGTTGTGCGGGTTTATGATAAGCCTCTTACGATTAGCAATTCAAAAGATGTTTATCCGAGTGGCGCTCATATTTTGATTATTGCCCGTCCAGAAATGATCCAGGTGCGTCCAGCGGGTGATTTTACTGGGATCGTGCGGCGCGCAACTTACCTGGGCACTCAGGTTGATTACGAAGTGGAGATAAATGGGCAGGTGTTGACGGCGGTTGAGACAGACCCGCGTATTACCCAGATTTTTGAGGAAGGTTCAACAGTCGGGGTCAATTTGCTGACGGACTGTATTCATATCCTGCCAGAGTGAGATGTTGCCATTGAATTGTTTTGCGTTTTTAGGGTAAATCGGGTATCATTTGCCAGGCTTTTTGTCAAACTTAACGAATAAGGAAATTGTTCCACGATGACTCACGCGAACCTCGATGTCCTCATGGTGGGGCATTTTGCAAACGATCAAATCATAATCGATGGAAAAGCAGAAACAGCGTCAGGGGGCGCTGTATACTATGGCAGCATTGCGCTTCGCCAGTTAGGCGTGCGGGTGGGGGTCGCTACCCGGCTAAAGCTTGAAGATTATCCACGCCTGGATGAATTGAGAAATGCCGGTGTAATCGTTTATCCAACCCCAGCCTTGCAAACTTCAGGGATCGCAAACTATTATCAATCGGCTGACATGGAGCGGCGAATCTGCAAGCTGATGGGTTTTGCAGGCGCTTTTAAGCAAAATGAAATTCCGAACATTCCTGTCAGGGTGATTTTGATTTCAGGGATTATTGCTGGTGAAGTTGAGCTTCCTTTGTTAAGACAACTATCACAACGGGCTGCTCTTGGATTGGATGTGCAAGGGTTTGTGCGGGTTCCTGATGGGGATGATTTGGTGTATAAACCGTGGGAGGATATAGCCGAAGGGTTAGGTTGTGTAACATATTTGAAAGTAGACCAGGCTGAAGCGGAGCATATTACCGGAAAATCGGATTTACACGAGGCAGCCAGCCGATTGGCAGAATACGGTCCAAAAGAAATAATTTTGACCCAGTCATCCGGTGTTACTGTGTATGCGAATGGACAATTTTACCAGTCGCCCTTTACCCCTCGTTCTTTGGTCGGTCGCACCGGTAGAGGAGATACCTGCTTTTCGACTTATGTAGGGAAGCGCATCCTGGGAGCGACTCCAGCAGAAGCATGTCTTTGGGCTGCGGCAGTGACGACCTTGAAACAGGAGAAAAAAGGTCCTTGGATGGGTCCGGTTCATGAAGCGGAAATATTGGTGGCTCGGTTGAAGGAGTTGGCAAATTAATGTATTCAAATAATGGTTTTATTGGACTTCGTTCCTATCGGCAGCCGCCCCCCGTGGGTGGTGTATTGGTGATTCGTCACTCGGAACGCTATTCCATTTTATCGGACGAACAGGCTTACACCGCCCCGTTAACGGAAAATGGAAAGCAGATGGCGTATGAACTCGGTATGATCCTGGCTTCTACGCATCGTATTGGCGAAGTGGTATCCAGTCCGGTGCATCGGTGTATTCAAACCGGCGAGGAGATCCTGCGGGGTTCCTCAAACGGATCAACGTCTGTCGGGGTAGTGCGCCCGGTTCCATTGCTGCATTTTGACCTCAGCCTGGCGCGCATGGATGACCTGGCAACCCTGTACCTTGATGATTTGACTACCCGGCATTTACTGGCGTATCCAGATTCTAAAATTCATACCGATCTGGCAGCCGCTTTGCTGGCGGAGCTTCCTTTTCCAAGGGAGACAGGCGTCATCAATATCGCTGTAACGCATGATACGGTGCTCAGTTTTCTGTACGGACATTTCTGTCCTCCAAAATCGACCAGTGTGTTGAAATATCCGGGTTTCCTTGAGGGGTTTTACCTGGTTAAGAAGAACGGAACTGTTGAACTATACCACTCGGAAAATGGGTAAGGATGGTATATCCCACAGACGAATGATGCTTCCGTCTGCGGGATAATGGTGTCTATTACTTAATCAAAACTTCTTTGAGTAATTGGGGAAAATCGGTGAATATTCCACTGACTCCGGCATCGACCAGGGCTTTCATGGTCGGTATGTCATTTACTGTATAAACATAGACATCGTAACCTGCCTCGCGGAGCAAATGAATTGTGCCTGGAGTGATCGCGCGGCTGGAGGGATTATACGCCTGGGCATTCAGCCGTTTTAACAGAGCGAGGGGGTCTGGGTCTGGTTTCTCGACCAGGGCGGCGGTTAGGATGTACGGGTTGGCAGATTTTACCCGTTGAAGATAAGAGTGATTGAACGAAGAAATCATCACCCGCTCAGCCATGTTTAGCTCATTAATTACCCCGACTACTTTCTCGACAATGCTTGAACTAGATGGAGTGCCGCTGGCATCTTTAATTTCCACATTGACTTGCCAGTTATGATCTTTGGTGAATTGGAGCGCCTCTCGCAGGGTTGGTATCGCTTCTCCAACATACCGATCCAGTTCTGTTTTCGATACAGCTCCTGCTGCGATTTGCTGAAATGGGTCGGTTTGAATGAACCAACGTCCCATATCCAATTTGCGCAGTTCTGCCAGGGTAAATTCATGCGCCCTGGCTTTTTTTCGCTCGGGATAAACACTGGCGATATTGGATGTTCGCTCGAATGTGTTATCGTGAATCAGGATCAATTCGCCATCTTTGGTCATGGCAATATCTAATTCCCAAAGATCAGCGCCAATTTCGAATCCTTTACGGGCGGCAGCGAGAGTATTCTCGGGTGCAAGCGAACGTGCGCCGCGGTGAGCAATATTTAAGGTTCTTTTGGGATTTCTCATAGTAATTTTCTCGAATAAACTAAAAAGTAAAAGTAATACTAACCAGAATTGTAATCTATGCAACTGAAAATATCCTCATTGAAAGAAAGAAATTGTGGGTTTCTCCACAAAGAGCAGAGAAAACCCACATTGGTCAACGCATGACGAAATGGATGGTTACTTCAATCCCATCGTAAGGTAATATTCCACGATGGCATCAATTACACTTTTGGCTGCTTTGTCGAGGGCTTCTTGAGGTTTGGCTTTTCCAGCCAATACTGCATCGATGATTAATTTGCGTCGCGCTTCGGTTACCTCTACAAATGAGCGAGGTGGGTTGGAATTATCAGTAAAGATAACGGAGCAAAGGAGTCTGCGCCATTGCTTGGTGAAAATTATCGATATTGACTCAAACTGTCACCAGGATGGGGGGAAATGTCGTTACTCCCTAGTCGGTCAGTAAACTGATGTTGGATGTGGAGTAAAAGGGAAAAATGAGGATGACAGCCGCAATCGTCAAGAGCAGGATGAATGATTTATTCTCGATTGACATTTATCACAATGTTCGATATAATAAATAAAACCTTAGTTTCATCTAGTGAAACAAAAATGCCAAGATCCTCCTCTCAATCTGTTATTGTTTCTGATCGACAATCACCAGATTATTCGATTCAGGCGTTGCAACGCGGCATGCAAATATTGGACATTTTATTGGAAGCCCGTTATCCCCTAAACCTGGAACAAATCTGTTCACGAACGGGATTGGTTAAGTCAACTGCTTTCCGCATTCTGACCAATTTACTCCAGGGGGGCTATCTTGTCCAAACGAACGAGGGTTATTGGTTGGGTTTAAAGCTGTTGCGGATGGGCGCTTTGGTGGAAGAAAAATTTGATATGAAGCAAATTGCTGCGCCTCATCTGGTTGAATTGCGCAATCAAACGAATGAAACCGTGCACCTGGGTGTGCTGGATCATGATTTACGGGTTGTATATCTCGAAAAATTAGTTCCCGCCCAAATTGTTGGAATCATGATGTCGCGGGTCGGGTTTACAGCTCCTATGCACTGCACCGGTCTTGGAAAGGTGATGGCGGCTTTTCGACCTGAAGAAGAGATCCGAGACTGGTTAGATACCCACACATTGCGCGCTTTCACCTCAAATACTCTGACCACTTCCGATCAATTGCTCAACGAACTTTCGAAAATACGCGCTCAAGGATATGCCATCGATAATTGCGAGCACGAAGATCATATCCGCTGTGTGGCAGCGCCAATTTTCAGACGAGATGGCTCCATTGCTGCAGCGGTCAGTGTGGCTGGACCAGATGTTCGTTTTCCTTTGCCGTTAGACGGAAGTGTATTGGTGCAGGTTGTCCGAGCGACTGCCAGAAAAATATCGGCTTCCCTGGGCTATTTTTCGGACAAATAACGCTGGAAATGGGATGATAGGATAAACAAATCTACAAGATCTTTATGGAGGACGATCGGATGAGTCAAAACTGGCGTGGAATTTTTCCAATTGTGGTTACTCCTTTTACAGCTTCATTTGACTTGGATGAAGTAGAACTCAAACGGGTGATACGGTTTTGCGTTGAAGCTGGAGCGAAAGGGGTGGTTGGACCTGCCAATGCCAGTGAGTTTTCTACCCTATCGGATGATGAGCGTAAACGCTGGCTGGAGATTGTCGCTTATGAGACTGGCGGGCAAATTCCGCTGGTTGCCAGCACAACCTGCGGACATTGGAAACCAGCGCGCGAATTAAGCCTGTTTGCGCAAAAAGTTGGCGCGTCTTGCATCATGTCAATGCCGCCGCATGTCATGCATCCTGATGCAGCAGGTTGCTATGATTATTATAAAAACCTGGCAGAAGCGCTTGATATCCCTGTAATGATTCAAAATTATATCGGTCCAGTTGGCACACCCATGTCTCCTGAATTAATGGCACGCATGTGTCGTGAACTGCCCCATGTTGAATATATCAAAGAAGAAACGATCCCATCCTCCCGGATGATGTCCCAGACAATTGCTGCGGCAGGCGAGGCATGCAAAGGTGTTTTTGGGGGGATGGCTGGTCAGTACTTATTGGATGAATATCGCCGAGGATCTGCAGGAAATATGCCTGCCTGCCAGACTACGGATTTGCTGCAAAACGTGTGGGATTTACTCGAAGCAGGGAATGAAAAACAAGCCAGGCATATCTTTGATCGGGTTTTACCGTTGATCAATTATGAGCGCCAATATGGAGTAGCCCTATATAAAGAAGTGCTTTATCGCCGCGGGGTTATCAGTAGCCGCGTTTCACGAACTCCTGGAAAAGAATTAGATGATTTGGATCGAGCAGAGGTTACTGCGATTTTGGAAGATATTGCCCCGCTAATGAAAGTGTGGAGTATATAGACAGATGAGCGTTGAGGAAAAGAGCAAGCTGCTGGAAGGAAAAGTGGCTGTGGTTACAGGCTCAACTGGAGGCTTGGGCGAGGGTATTGCACGTCGATTAGGGCTTGATGGCGCTTCTTTGGTAATCTCGGGCAGAAGACAGGATGAAGGAGAGCGTGTGGCGCGCACACTGGCAGACGAAACCTGTGTTCCAACGTTCTTTGTTCGCTGCGATGTCGCTCTTGAAAAAGATTGCATCGAATTGGTGAAAACGTGTGTTGAGCATTTCGGTCGTCTTGATTTCCTGATAAATAACGCAGCAGCCATACCGGTTGAACCAAATGGAGCACAATCTGTTGCCTTATGGGATGATGTTTTTGCGACCAACACGCGCGGTCCATTCCTGCTTTGCCGGGAGGCTATTCCAGTGATGCGCTCTTCTGGCGGCGGGCGGATTGTCAATATTGGAACGACCCTGGTGTACCGTGGACACATGGATCGGCTGGCATATGCCTGCTCCAAAGGTGCGTTGCTCACCATGACGAAAATTATGGCGCGCGAATTAGCAAAGGATCGTATTACGGTTAATTGGGTCACTGTGGGCTGGGTGATCACTCCACAAGAAATTGCCCACCGCGATCAAACGCATGGCGATGGGAAAAAATACCTGGCAACAGCCGGTCAGAGAATGCCAATGGGTGAACTGGAAACGGTGGAAGACATTGCCGAAGGTGTTGCGTATCTATGTTCTCCTCTGGCAAGTCATGTAACCGGATGTGAATTGAATATATCGGGCGGTGCGTGGGTATAAACGAAAGGAAGCAAGCGCAATGAAAATCACTGAATTACATACCTATCTTGTCGGTAATCCCTGGAAAAATTGGGTTTTTGTAAAAGTATTAACGGATGAGGGATTGTATGGATGGGGAGAAGCCACCAGCGGTTTAAGCGCAAAACCAGGAGAGGAGCAGGTAAAAGAGTTGGCGCGTTTTGTGATTGGAGAAGACCCTCTTCAACCCGAACGCCTGTGGAACCGGATGTATAAAGGTGTATATCTCAACACCTATGTCGGAATGAATGCGATTGAGATCGCTTGTTGGGATATTTTGGGAAAGGCGATGGGTAAACCCATTTGGCAGCTTTTGGGGGGAAAACAACATTCAAAGCTGCGCGTCTATGCCAATGGTTGGTACAAAGGACCACGCGACCCCGGCTTTTTTGGCGAGGCTGCATCCAGGTTAAAAGAGATGGGTTACACGGCAATCAAATTTGACCCGTTTGGGGCAGCCTATCGCTTTTTCAGCAATGCAGAAGAGCGGCGTTCGTTGGATCTGGTGCGGGCAGTGCGCCAGGCTGTAGGCGACGATATGGATATTTTGATCGAGGGACATGATCGATTTTCTGTGGCTACTGCAATTCGTTTAGGAAAACAATTAGAAGAGTATCATCCAATGTGGTTTGAAACGCCGGTCATGTCTACTGATATTGCCGCTACGATTGAGGTTGCCCGGGCGATCAATGTGCCAGTCGCATCAGGGGAACGGTTCAGCCGACTATCTGAGATATTTGACCTGGTTGCCCCGCGCGCTGTCAGCATCATTCAACCAGAGACACTGCGGATTGGAGGAATATCTGGGGCGCGCAAAGCCTGCGCCATTGCCGAAGCTGGAGAAGCTTTCATTGCCTTACACCAGGCGCAAAGTCCGCTTAATACAGCAGTAAACACTCATATTCATGCCACGATCCCTAATTTCTTAATCCAGGAAAATTTCGACGATTTTTTGGAACCCTGGGCTCACGATGTGGTGCGTGGAACTCCACGTGTGCGCGATGGTTTTATTGAACCAACCGATTTGCCGGGTTTAGGAATTGAGTTGGACGAACAGGAAATGCTCAAGCATCCTTATGGCTCCGACAATTTTTTACGCTTGTTCGAAGATGGTTGGGAAACGCGCCGGAGATGATATGAAAAGGATAAAGACTGGTTGATCAGGAAAGGAGGTTCATCGGAAAATATTAGAAAAAATTCAAGGTTTGTTTTATCTACATCGTTTGAGAAAACCAACTATTTATATGGAGGATTAGAATGACTGGAAAAATATCACGACGTAATTTCTTAAGAGGCGCTGTGTTAGCCAGCGCCGGTTTGGCGGCAGCAGCCTGCCAACCTGCTCAACCTTCAGGTCCGGCTGCTACCCAGGCTCCGCAAGGCTCTCCTTCACAGCCCAAGAAAGAAGTCAAAATCACCTGGATGGTTTGGGGTGGTGTGGAACGTTATAAAGTTCACACTGATAACTGGGCGCGTCTTTACCCCGAAACCAATGCCTGGTTGAAAGTTGAAAATGTCTCCCCTGGATCAGGCGAAGCTGATTCATATAAGGCGCTGCGCCTGGCTCTGGCAGCCGGTGGAGAGGGTCTGCCTGATATCTGCGCATTTAACTACAATGGCATTCCTGAATTTGCGCGCGGTGGACATCTACTGGTTCTAGACAATTACATGACCAAGTACCAGGCGGACCTGGTTGAACGAGCCAAAGCGGTTGGTCAATATGAGGGTAAATTTATTGGGGTAGTTAACCAGCTTAAACCGAAAGTGTGGTTCTACCGTAAAGATCTCTTTGATAAAGCGGGCATCAACCCTGACACGATAAAAACTTGGGATGAGTTAATGGCAGCAGCCAATAAGTTCAAAGAAGCCAATCCTGGCAGCTTTATGTTTAACATGGGGCTCAAGCCTGCCGGTTATTATTATAACGAGATGCTCTCCCATTGGGATGATTCACAATTCTCTGACAAAAGCGGTAATTACACCTTCCAGAATAATCCCAATTACAAGAGTGTCTTCCAGTGGCTCAAGCAGATGGGCACGACCGGCATCAGCTACAACACGGATGACTTCAGTACCGACTGGGGTCCTGCCTTTGCCGATAACAAGATCGGATCCAGCCTGATCGCTGCCTGGATGACCGGTTTCCTGCCGAAATATGCTCCCAAACAAAAGGGATTATGGAAACTGACCCTCTGGCCAGAGTTTAATCGTTACGGGACAGATAACGGCGGACAGGTTACCTGTGTCATGAAAGGCTCAAAGAATCCCGATGCTGCCTTTGAATTCATTTCAAAGATGTGGCTGGAGGCAAAGGGAGCGCTGGCATATTGGGAGGCGATCGGCTCACCCACCTGCATTAAGTCCGGTCAGGAAGCGATCAAGGCAGCAGCGATGAAAGCCGAACGTCCTGCGGGTATGTCCGATGAAAACTGGGCAGTAGCGCCAGTAAACTTCTTTGGCGGTGATTTCATGGATGTGGTTAACAAAGCTACTGACTATGTCAAGGTGTTCCCGTGGTCGCCGAAAGGCACTGCTGAAATGAGCATCTTGCAGCAGCACCACCAGGCGTATATGGAAGGCAAAGAAACCCTGGAGGAATCCCTCAATAAAGCCGCTGCGGACATGAAGCAGCAAATCGGTAATCCTTACGCTTAATTTGAATCACCCAAGGGGCGCACAATCTTCGTGCGCCCCATTTATCTGATTGATGGAGGTTGCGCTGTGACAGCAAATTCAGCCGTTGTTTCGCCTTCTACTGCTATTCCATATAAACCGCGCAAGCGATGGGGTGAGATCATCGCACCTTATTTATTCATATCACCCTTTTTGATTTCTTTTATCCTCTTGTTTCTTGGTCCGGCAGTTTATTCCCTGGTGCTCAGTTTTTTCCGTTTTGCCGGTTACGGTGAAGCCACTTTTGTTGGGGTGCAAAATTATGAAAAGACGTTGTACTACCACGTCTTTTGGACCCAAATGCGCAATGTGGTTCAGTATTGGGTTGGACATGCTATCCCGTTGGTGGTACTGGCGTTTTTAATGGCGGTGTTGGTAAATGCCCGCAGCGTTAAGAATAAAAATCTTGTCAAGCCGTTATTGTTTTTACCACAACTGGTGGCAGCGGTAGCTGCGGCGCTTCTCTTTAAAAATTTTTTCGGCACAAACTACGGGTTGCTTAACACAATTCTTGGACAGCAAATCCCCTGGTTGGAGAATATGGATATTGCGCGCTGGGTAGTGATCATCGTCATTGTCTGGCGCGGAATGGCATACTGGTTTGTCATTTTCCAGGCAGGATTAACATCCATCAATACTGAAGTGACCGAAGCTGCCATTGTGGATGGAGCGAATGCCCTACAGCGCTTGATTTTTATCACAATTCCCCTGATGCGCCGAACCTTTTTGTTTTTCTTCGTGATGGATGCCATTGGATCGATCCGTATTTTCGAGACTCCCAATGTCTTGGGTTCGAATATGGGAGGGTTGGCTCCATTACAAATGGCGCCAGTATTAAACCTGGTGATCGATAATATCCGCAATGCATTATTTGGTCAGGCAGCCGCCACTAGCTGGTTGCTGTTTATTTTCATTGCTTTTATCTCGTGGATGCAGTTCCGCTTGTTCCGCGATTGATGGTGGAGGATCAGCTATGGCAACCATAATTCATCCCAAGTCTCAACTCAAAAGTCAATCCTGGTATCGATTTACCCATTTCCTGTCAGTTTTTATGATCTACTTTGCGTTGCTCATATTTATCATTCTGGCGTTGTATCCCATGCTGACCATGTTGATGAACTCGTTCAAGAGTGATAATGAAATGTACCGTAACCCGGTGGCGCTGCCGATTGTCTGGACGCTGAAGAGCTACGCCGCAATATTTGAATATCATGGTGGAATGTGGCTAAACTTTATCAATTCTGCCATAGTAGCGGTTACCAGCACCTTGTTTTCGGTCATTTTATGTGCGCTGGCGGCATTTGCATTTGCCAAATACCGATTCAAAGGGCGGAGCCTCATCTTTGCTTTGCTGCTTGGCACCATGATGGTACCCTCTGAAGTTACCATGCCAGGGTTATTTATTGCGTTTGCTCAACTTAAGTGGATTAATACCTTACAGGCGCAGATTTTGCCGACGATCACATCAGTTAGCGGATTATTTTTGATCCGGCAATACATGTTAGAAATACCCGATGCCTTGCTCGATGCAGCACGTATCGATGGGGCTAATCACCTTCAGGTGTTTTGGTATGTCATGGTTCCAACCAGCGCACCGGTTTTAGGGGCGTATGCGATTTTACATTTTCTGGGCGTGTGGAATGCTTATACCTGGCCGACCCTGGTAGCAACCAAGCGCGCGGTGCAACCAATTATGGTGGTTTTGCCTCAGATTGTGGATCCAGTCATTGGGTTTGTGCCTGCCTGGGGAACGATCATGGCGGGTTGTGTCCTCTCAACCCTGCCTTTACTCATCGTCTTTCTGGCGTTCCAGGAGCAGTTCCTTTCCAGCGTTACGATTGGCGCGGTGAAGGAATAATCATGGGGAATAAAAAATTCTATCGCGGGCTGGAATTGATGCAGCCCAATGTCATTGAACCGACCAAAATGCCGCGCACGGCTGCCATCCCAGTAGTGCGCGATCCCGAATCAGGTTATCTGAACGCAGGGACGTATAGTTGCGGGGTGGTTAATACTTCACCCTTGCAGATCATATTTGGTCCCAAAGGAGCGGATGCAATTGCTGCGTTTCGAGCGGCAGATGAATTTACAGTGGCGGTACCACGCTGCGATCAGTTGGATGCTATGTGGACGACTGCTCTTGAAGTGCCGCATGGGATCAACGAAATCGAAATTGCTGGTTGGCATGAACTGCCCAGTCAAAAAATTGCCACGCCAGGAATCGCAGAATGCCCTCTGAACCTGGAATGTAAGAAAATATTTCTGGCACCGCTGCCGCGTCCCTGGCGCACGATTGTCGTTGCTGAAGTAGTTGGGGTGAGTATTGATTCCCGTCTGTTATCAATGAGCCGGTCAGAAACAGTCAAGCTTTTTCCTTTACATGAAGCAGGTAGCCACCCACAAACAGGTTTGTATAGTCCCAGTCATTTAAGCGGAGAACTGATACCTGCCGCGCATCCAGAGCTAAACCTGATATCCGATTATGGATTGAGAAAAGAAGAAAAGACATTCATCCCTGTCGAAAAAATCTATCAGCCGGAGAATGCGCGGGTTTTGATGAATGCAATCTGGCCGCGACCAGGTTATATTTTGTTGACCGCGGATTCTTTAGGAAAAACCTGTGCTCTTCCACTCATTGGTGGTTCACTGCAATCGACCGAACCGGCTGTGCAAATACCAGTTCCCCGAGCCAGTCCATCCTATACACATATTAGAAACAGTGGTGTTTTTTCAATATCGATTCCAGATCGGTCGCTCATCTCTCAATTTGAATCGTTGCTCTCCTCCCCCAACCATGATCTGGTTGAAGCTGGTTTTCACTTATTGCCAGCCAACGAAGTTGGTATAGGAGGTGTAGCAGAATGTCCGGTGACAATGGATTGTAAGGTAGTCTTTTTCGAGGATGTTCCTGGCACAGACTATGCCTTTGTGGTTGGCAGGCGAGTGGGGGTTTCATTGGATGAGCAGATCAGCGAAGCGCTTGACTCCCATCGACATTTCCTTGCAGAGCGGTTGGCGTATGTCAATCACTTGTATGCCCAATATCTGTATTCAGTTTTGGATATATCTCCAACAGGTAAATTACAACCGAAATGGGGTTTTCATGACCCTGAAATGCTCTCAGTACGTTCGCTGCCAAGCTGGGGCAGCCGCTACACAGGTGGCTGGTGGGGTCCAGGACCCGCGCTGAATTTTTGGTTAATTGAGCTAAGTCAGTCTGGTCTGATCAGTAAACCCGAATTTTATAAGATTACCTATGCGCTGCGTCTTTGGAATAATGGTCGTCTCATCCCTCATCTGGCAGAATACATAACGCCAGCGATGAAAGAAGAATTGCGCGTTCAGATGACACAACTATTTCATAAAATGGCATGGGCGCACCGCGACCTGGAGAAATGGCAAGAAGTTCATTCTGTATTAGAGAAATTTCCTGAGGAGCCTCGTTCTCATCATGATGGACCAATTTACCATGAAAAATGGTATGACAGCCATATCTAGGGGTGATCATGGCGAAGGGATATTAACCAATGGGCAGACTTTTTTACTCCGCTGATGAATTGCTGAAACGACCGTTGTTTCCGGGAATGCATGACCCAACGCATCTTTATTATCACTTCCGTCCGGCTCGCCCGGCAGATCTGGTGGTATCACGCGATCCGCTGTCCGGCGAATTGAATGTGGCAGCTGGTACCTATGGATTGCTCACAGAGAAACCATACACCATTTGTCTGCACAGCTCCAAGCATAGCTACGATACCACCCGCAACCTGCAGATGGGCAGCGAATGTGTGATCGCGTTGCCAGACCGTGATCAGGTGGCGGAGACTTGGTGGACAGCCCTGCCCATCCCACGCGGCATAAACGAAGCTGATATTTGCGGTTTTTCGCCCCTGCCTTCAAAATTAATTTCTGTGCCTGGGATAGCTGAATGCCCGGTCAACCTGGAGTGTAAGGTTGAGTGGATCAAAGATTGGTACACTCATTATGCGATTTTCTTGCGCGTTTTGGCTGCCAGTCTTGATGAAAAATACCTTGAAAAAAGCCGCCTGGAGATCATTCGACAATATCCAACATACGAAGTGGATGATCAGACCAATCGCTTCGGAGGGGCAATTGAACGGTTAGGAGTAAATGGCAAATTGTTCGACTGCCCTGCTTTTCCGGTCGGTGCAAAAAAAGGGGAGGGTACCTGGCAGGGTTGGTTAAGCGACTTGACACAGGCTGGATTTCTCTCAACCAGGCAGCAACAAATAGTTGAGAAATGGATTGCCGAGTTGGAACATCAGACCCTTGAAAATTCATATAATTCACCATCTGATTCATTATCGCGAAAAATAAGCCGGGTTTTTGAATTGGCGGGTTGGGAGGAATGGAATGAACTGCGTACATTTCTGGCTAGAGAAGAATGAGGGCTGATGTGATGGATAGAGTATATTATTCCAGCGCTGATCTTGATACGATGTGGGATGCTTCGCATGGCTTGCTTTCTCAGGTTGGATATCATCTGCGTTCACCCATGCCGCAGGTCTTTTTGGTAACAGTTGATCCTCAACTCAGACGGGCTGGGGTTTGTGTGCGGACAGCTACGCTTACTCCATTGTCATGGATACCCTATACAATGGCAGTTACTATTCCCCAGGATGATCAGAAAGTGATTGATGGAATAAGTCATCTAAACGCAGAATGTGTTCTGGCGCTGCCCACCTGTCATCAACTGCGCCAGCTCACCTTGTGCAGCCAGCGGTTTCCCAAGGGCGTCTCTGAGGCGTCGATCGCTCGTTTTCGATTGTTCTGTTCTCAAACCGTAGCGATACCGGGCATCGAAGACTGCCCGGTAAATTTCGAATGCCGGGTAGACCATATTGAGCCTTATTATGGGCATGTGGTCGTTTTCCTTAAGGTCACTGGCGCAAGCATCCAGGCTGATTTGATATTTAAGGAGCGTCAGGAAATTGTTGATCTCTTCCCGACAAACCTGGCAGACAAAACACTCAATGACCAGGGGAATAAGCAGTTGCGGGTATCCAGCATGGGCGACCTGTTTCTTTGTCCAACCTTTCCTGTTGCGCCTAAGCAAGGCTGGTATTCGCGCTTTGATATCTGGATAAAAGACCTGTTCGATGAAGGTTATTTCACCGCAGAGGAATATAACCAGATCATCCGATTGAATAACCGTTGGGAAGAACTGTTTTCCAGCCTGGATTTGCTGGAACGTGTGCGCTTGCGCGAGAATCTGACCGGCTTAATCTCCCGAATAGTGCGGGAAGATTGGGATGGTGTCCATGCTTTCCTGGCAAATTTGAGATAGTGTCTCTCAGGATGACGATCCGAAGAGAAACGAATATTTTTTTAATTCCTTTCCATTATGAACCCTCTTCCTGAAATCAAACAAATTCAAGGTCATCCGCGTTTTTTTGTGGATGGGAAACCATTTTTAAGTCTCGGTCTGCAGTGGGATTGCGACTCGTGTTTCAGTACCGAGGTGATGAATCCCCTTTTTCCGCATGCTGCGCGGTTATGCGCCAACACTGTTTCTTTGCCGGTCTATTGGAAAGAAGTGGAACCAACTCCTGGCAAATATGTTTTTGAGATGGTGGATGAACGCATTCGCCAGGCGCGGATGAATGGACTGCGGCTGGTATTGTTGTGGTTTGCCACCTGGAAAAACGCTACTGCGTTTTATGCACCGGATTACATTAAATCCGATTCCAATCTCTATTCGTTGGCGCTGACCCGTGAGGGAGGAAAAACGATCAGCCCTTGTCCATCTGGAAAAGAAATCTGGCAGCGCGACCGGGATGCATTGATTGCTTTGATGTCTCATCTGCGCGATCATGATGAACAACGTACTGTGATCATGGTGCAGGTCGAAAATGAACCGGGATTATTGTCCACCGACCGCTGCTACTGTCCCGTCTGCACTGCTCAATTTCAGGCAGGGGGATGGGAAAGGGAATGGGGTGTTCATGCTGCTGAAGCCTTCAGCGCTGCGATGGTTGCGGGATATATTGACCGGCTGGCGGTTGAAGCCAAGAGGGTTTATCCTATTCCGTTATACACCAATGTATGGCTGTCTCATAAAGTAGGAGGTATTCCGGGAAAGAGCTATCCCTCAGGTGGGGCAGTACCGGAGATGCTGACTGTGTTCCGCGCATATGCTCCACACCTGGATTTAATTGCTCCAGATATTTACACCAGCGGTTATCGTGATTTTCAGCGCGTTTGCCAGGTTTACTCCAGCAGTGGTAATCCGCTCTATATCGCGGAAGCCAGCAGTTCGGTGAATGGCAGGGCAGAACGCAACGCATTTTATGCATTTGGTGAACATCATGCCATCGGTTTTGATCCCTGGGCGATCGATTGGTCTTATCCAGATCAATACGATCACCCGATTGTTGACCGTACCGATGGTAGGTGGGGACCGCAGGCTTATACACTGCGCGACTCTTATTTTGCCATTGCACGCGCAATGCAGCCGATTATTACTACGCAAGGTACTCCTCAATTATTCACATTTGTCCAGGAGCCGCAAGAAAATGGCACCGGTTGGGCAGCTGATGGTTGCGATGTGTTGATTTCTTATCAGGATCCTGACCAGGCGGCACGCGGAATGGTCATTCAGGTAAAACGAGGTGAATTTTTATTGGTAGGAGTGGGATTTGAAGCTCGTTTTCAATTTCCTCGTCCTTTTGGCGGCGCTATCCCAAATCTTTGGGCGGAGGCAGGTTATTTCAAAGGGGATCAATGGGTATGTCAACGTGTGCTGCGTATTGAGCGTCCTGAGAGTCATGGCATTGTAGTGAAGATGATCGAGCCGGATGTAATTCGGGTGACCTTCTAGTGAAAGATGCGGTCAGGTTTCTCCCGGTACAGTACATGGGCTGGTGGGTAGGTAATTATCGATGGTCGCGTTAAAACATTAATTTACCTAATGAGGAGAACATGTAAATGAGCAAACCTCTACCAGAATTTAAAAAGAGTGGAGACAAATCAGTTTTTTTAGTGGATGGACAGCCATTTTTGATCCTGGGTTTACAATGGGATTGTGACAGTTGTTTTACTCCCCATGATATGAGCCCGCTTTTTCCCCACGCCGCGCGGATGGGCGCAAATACGGCGACTTTGCCCACTCCCTGGCGCTCAATCGAACCAGAGCCGGATCGCTATGATTTTAGCATCATCGACGAAGCGATTCGGTGCGCGCGAGAAAACAATATGCGCATTATCCCTCTGTGGTTTGGCACCTGGAAGAATGCCTGTTCATTCTACGCGCCAGACTATATCCGTGAGAACCCGGCTACTTATCAACCTGCCTTAAGTCGGAATGGAGACTCCTGCATCTCTTTGTGTTACAACTCGGATATCACCTGGCAGCGTGACCGCAAAGCCCTGTGCGAGTTGATGAAACATATTCGAGAAGTAGATCAAGAGCGGACGGTGATCATGGTGCAGGTAGAAAATGAAGCGGGTCTCTTAGGAACCGACCGCTGCTATTGTCCAACCTGTAATGAGCGATTTGCCGCTGGGACATGGGTCGAGATTCCTGGTGTTTCACCTGAAGAAGCATTCAGTACGGTATGTCTGGCGCAGTATATTGACCGGCTGGCTGGCGAGGCGAAGGCGGTATATAACCTGCCAATGTATGTTAATGTATGGCTTGCTAACCCCGTGGGCAGCATTGCTGGGCGCGATTATCCTTGCGGGGGGGCAGTGCCAATGACATTTGATCTTTACCGCCAGCAGCTTCATCACATCGACCTGATTGCGCCTGATATTTATAAGGCAGGTTTCCGCGAATTTCAATGGTTTTCTCAGGTTTATTGTGTGCCTGGAAATCCTTATTATGTTGCTGAACATTCGAGTTCGATGGTCGGCAGGGCAGAGCGGAATGTTTTTTATGCAATTGGACAATATGGGGCTGTCGGTTTCGACCCCTGGGCGATTGATTCTCCCTTTCCAGAGCGAGAAGGGCATCCTCTGATCGATCCGGTGGGTGGAGAATGGGGGCTGCAGGCGTACTGGCTGCGCGATTCGTATGTTTCAATTCAGCGCGCCATCCAGCCCATAGTTGCTGCGCAGGGCACACCGCGTTTGTTTACGTTTGTGCAGGACTTTCCGGCTGAAAATGGAACGGCGTGGACGGACGACGGCGTGGATGTGATCATTGGATACCGCGATCGAGACCATGCGGCGCGTGGAATGGTCATCCGTCTTTCTCAAAATGAATTTCTGGCGCTGGGTGTGGGATTCCAGGTGCAGTTCCGCCGTCCGCGCCCAAGTGGGCAGCCTGTGCCTTTAAAGAAAGCTGAATGGGGCGAATATAAAGGTGATAAGTGGGTGTTGCATCATCCCATGCGCCGCGAACGCCCTGAATCAGTCGGCTGGCCGATTGTGTTCCTGGAGCCGGGTGTAGCGAAAATTACGCTGGATATATAAATTCCTGGTTCATGTGTACCAAAATCATTGGTATATAACCAAAGGTTCATGTATTTTCTGCGCAACTGCCAGGTGAAATTGATCCCGATTGTTGACAGTCGCAGTTTTAAAATTAACAAAGGAGTCTGGTTATGAAAACACCTGTAAAGATTACGATCATTGGCGCAGGAAGTGCGCAATTTTCTGCCGGAATCATCCGCGACCTGTGCGTCAATCCGGGGCTGCATGGCAGTCATGTGACGTTCATGGATATCGACGCTCACCGGCTGGATATGGTCAGCCGGTTGGCTGAACGATTGGCTGCGGAATTGCAAACCCCATTAACCTTTTCAAAAACGCTCAATCGGGTCGAAGCGCTTAAAGGGGCTGACTTTGTCATCAACACTGCGCAGGTTGGTGGTCACGATTGGACAGAGGCTCAGCGCAGTATGGCGGAGAGGCATGGATATTACCGCGGTGCGCGTTTGCATGATTTTCCACAGGCAGCGTTTTTCCTGGATGTTGCGCGCGATATGGAAAAATATTGCCAGAATGCCTGGCTGATCCAGTCTGCTAATCCGGTGTTTGAAGGGTGTACGTTGATGGCTCGTGAAACGAAGATAAAAGTGTTGGGTTTGTGCCATGGACATTATGGATACCGCGAGGTGGCGCGCGAGTTGGGGCTGGATCTGGAATATGTTTCGGCGCGCATGCCGGGGTTCAATCATTGGATCTGGATGACCGATTTTCGTTACAAAGGCGAAGACGCCTATCCTTTATTGGATGAATGGATTGCTACAAAGGCTGAAGCGCATTGGGCAAAGGGTCCGCGAGGTTTTGCAGATAATCAAATGTCACGCGCGGCGATTCACCAGTACCAGATCTTCGGTAAGATGCCAATTGGCGACACACCGCGCATGGTCGGCTGGTGGTACCACACCGACCTGGAGACGAAAAAACGCTGGTACGGCAACCTGGGCGGTTTCGATTCGGAAATCGGCTGGCAAATGTACCTGGAGAAAATGAATGAAAATGTGGCTAAGGTTGAGCAGGTGGCATTGGATGAAAGCCGGAAAGTCAGTGATACTTTCAAACCAGTGCAGAGCGATGAACAAATCGTTCCGATCATAAACGCACTGGTTAATGATGTAGCCGGACTGTACCAGGTTAATATCCCGAATCAGGGACAAATCATCAAACAATTTCCTGAGGACCTGGTGATCGAGTGCCAGGGACTGGTCAGCGGGGCGGGTATCCGCGGCATCTCTGAGCCGCCGTTTCCGCCAAAGATCATGGCAGCGGCGATGATTCCACGCTGGCATCGGGCAGAACTGGTAGTAAAAGCGCTTCAGACTGGTGACCGGGATATACTGCTTCACTACCTGTTAGAAAGCCATCGCACTCGCAGTCTAGAGCAGGCGGAAGGTCTGCTGGCAGAATGGCTGGATGATCCCCGCAACCTGGAAGTTGCCAGGCTATTCGGGGTAAAATAATGCCCAAGACTATAAAAACAGGAGAATTGTAGATGCCTGAGATTCCTTTTTTTCAGATCGAAAAAGATGATTTAAGCCGTTTTAAAGGCAAAGCGCCGGCATTTGTTACGTTTGGCGAAGTGATGGTGCGCCATACTCCCGCCGATGACGAACGACCAGAGCGCACCCGCCTGGTGCGCCTCTCGATGGCTGGCAGCGAATACACCCTGGCGATGGGTCTGGCGCGTTTGGGTATTCCTTCTGCATATATCACCCGTGTGCCGGATAATCCCTACGGCAGGCAGGTGCGGTCTATCGCCCGTGAGCAGGGTGTTAACACCGACTACATCGTCTGGGCGCCGCGCACAGATTTGATTGGCTGGATGGTGTATGAGATCGGGCGCACTCCCCGGCGCGATACAGGCATCTACCAGCGCAAATACTCGGCTGCTTCTCGCCTCGACGCGGGAATGGTGGATTGGAAATCGGCGCTGAAAGATGCGGTGCTGTTTCACACCTCAGGCATTACCTTTGGGCTGGCGACCCACAGCGGTTATGAGCGGAATTACAACCTGGCAGCGTTCCAAGAAGCTGTACAGCTACGCCCGCAGGGCTGCCTGGTAGGATTGGATTTTAACTACCGCAGCACGCTGTGGTCGGTTGACCAGGCGCGCGAGGTAATGACGCCGCTGCTTGAAGATTATGTAGATGTGCTGGTGACGACGATCGAGGATATGGCACAGCTGTATGGCATTGGCTGTGGGCAATATTCGCCCAAGCAAATCGAGGACGGCGATATTGGACATCTCGAAGATGACGATATCCGCGCGTTTGCTGAGGAGGTGCATAAACGGTTTAAAACGAAGATCGTTGCCATAACCATCCGCTACCCGGATAATTTTGAGCAGCATCGTTGGGAATCAGCGGCGGTCCATGCCGACGGTACTTTTTTCCGCTCGCCAGCGGTGAAATCGATCACCTTATGGGACCGGCTGGGGGGCGGCGACACCTGGAACGCCGGTTTTTATTACGGATTGATCACCGGTGATTTCAGCCCGGACAGCATTGTTAAGGGTGTACTGGTCGGTGATGCGGCTACCCGCCTCAAACAGACCCTGATGTTTGACCTGCCAATTGTTGACCGCTCTGAGATTCAGGCGTTGATGAAAGCGGATGCCCAGGGTGGCGGCAAGCGCACTTCGCGCTAATCCATCTCCAGTCCTTTGGCAGCCGAAAGGTTTTAACCTGAATGTGCCTGCTTTCGCTCTGGAGCCATAACTTGATTCGAAATAAGGGAGCTATGAACAAATCTCAGAAATTAAGCCTCATTCGTGAAACCGGTGTGATCGCCATCATGCGCGCCAAATCCTCCGACCAACTAATCGCCGCGGCGGATGCCATCCGCCAGGGAGGTGTCAGGGTGATTGAGGTGACTATGACTACCCCCGGCGCGCTGAATGTAATTCAAGAAGCCACCCGGCGCTATGGCGATGCCGTTTTGTTTGGAGCCGGTTCGGTGCTGGATCCCGAATCAGCCCGCGCTGCCATCCTGGCTGGAGCCGGGTTCATTGTCGCGCCGTCGTTGAATCTGAACGTGATCGAGTTGTGCAACCGCTACAGCATTCCTGTCATGCCGGGTTGTTATACCCCCACCGAGATGCTGACCGCCTGGGAAGCCGGCGCTGATATGCTCAAACTCTTTCCTGCAGAGGTTGGGGGTCCGGATTTGGTGCGCGCTATTCTGGCGCCGTTTCCGCAATTTGAGATTGTGCCGGTTGGCGGGGTTGACCTGAACACCGCGGCTGAGTTTATCAAGAAAGGCGCAGCCGCACTGGGTGTGGGCAGCAGCTTGGTCAACCAGAAATTGCTCGACGCTGGTGACATGGACGAACTGATTCGCCGCGCTGCAGCATTTATCGAAGAGGTGGAAAAAGGTCGAAACGGTAAATAACAACCCCCAGCTACTCGCTCTTTTTGACTTTTACCCGGATGCCTTCGACGGCTTCAACGATGACTTTTGTGCCTTTTTTGAGTGGAACATTCTCGTCTGTTGATTCTGCCGTCCAGAGTTCGCCACCCACCTGCACCGTACCCACGGGAGCAAGATCGCTCTTAACGGTGCCAATTTGCCCGACGAGCGTTTCTCTTCCTGCTTTAACGGGTGCGCGCATCGCGCGCAGGGCAAAGCTTACCACCACCAGGAAACTGATGCCGGTGACCACGCTGACACCGACTACCAGCGGAATCGATACGCGCTGGAAAGACGGAACGCCTGGCGAGTTGAATAGCACCAGCGCTCCGACAATAAACGATCCGATGCCAGCGGCAGTTAACGCGCCGACTGTGGGTGTCTTCAATTCCAGAATGAAGAGGATAAACGCCAGGATGATGAACAACACACCAAACCAGTTGACCGGCAGCACGCCTAAACCGTAGGTAGCGAGCAGCAGGCACACCACCCCTACGAAACCTGCCACCCATCCACCGGGGCTGGATAATTCGATTAGAATTGCCTGGACGCCAATCGCCAGCAGCAAGAACACCAGGTTGGGATTGGTCAACAGTTGCAGCAATTGCTCAATGAAAGATGCCTCTATTTCTACCAGTGAGGCGCTGGCGGTGCGCAGGCTGCGCGTTTTACCTTCGATTTCTACCACAAGTCCATCGAGCTGGCGCAGCAGGTCATCCGGGCTGTTGGCGATCAGATCGATCAAGCCAACTTCGAGGGCTTCGTTTGCTGAAGCTGCCTTGGCAGTATCAATCGTTGCTTCTGCCAGTTCCACGGCTTTCGGTCCACGCCGGGCGGTCAGGTTGCGGGCAGTCGCTTTGAGAATTTCTTTGACCTTGCTTTCCATGGCGGTGCCAATGTCTTCCCCTTGCGCGCCAACCGGGCTGGCAGCGCCGATAGCGGTTTCTGGCGCCATAGCGGCAACATGTCCTGCCAGGGTGATCAGAGTGCCAGCGCTGCCAGCAATGGCGCCGCGCGGCGCAACATAGACCACCACAGGCACCGAACTGCCGCGGATTTCTTCCACAATTTTGTTCATCAGGTCAATGCTGCCGCCTGGCGTATTCAGTTGAAAGATCAACGCTTCTGCCCCTCGATCCCTGGCAGCGCTGAGACTGCGTTGCAGGTGCGATAACATCGAAGGCGTCAATGCGCCCTCAGATTTCATGATCAAAACAACCGGTCGGCTGTCCTGGGCGTTCCCTGCGTTCATTGGAAGGATGCAGAGCATCAACGCCAGCAGGCATACTGCACGCAGCAACCAGCGATGAAAAAGAGAGTGCTCGTTAATAATTTGATGGGTCATTCTTTATCCTGTTATCTCTATCGTACCACCAGTCGCGTAGAGAATCAAATGAATTCATCCTTTGGGAAAATTTCGCGCAATCAAGTTTTGGGGAATTGATTTTGGTGGTAAGATTCGCTTATTCTCCCCAATATGGAAAAGAAGAATGACAAAACAGCCCCTGGTTAATGGAAGCAATCGTAAATGGTTCATTTTAATGTCCAATGGTTTGGGCGTTTTCCTGGCTACAATTGACGGCAGCATTGTCAATATTGCCCTGCCCACCCTGACGCGTGAACTCAATACCCAGTTTTCCACGGTTCAATGGGTAGTGCTGGCGTATATGTTGACCATTGTCACCCTGCTGCTCTCGATTGGGCGGCTGGCGGACATGATTGGCAAGAAAAAGTTATTTATCACTGGCTTTGTGCTCTTTACAGTTGGCTCCGTATTATGCGGGCTGGCGTCAAGAGTTGAGGTCTTGATTCTTTTTCGCGTTTTCCAGGGTTTTGGGGCTGCAATGACGATGGCGCTGGGACCGGCAATTGTGACCGAAGCGTTTCCCTCTTCTGAACGCGGCAAAGCGCTGGGGATCAACGCCATGATGGTATCATTAGGGTCAATTTCGGGACCCACGATCGGCGGCATCATCCTCAGTTCGCTATCCTGGCATTGGATATTTTTTGTTAATTTACCAGTCGGCATTGTGGGTGTCTTGCTGGCGGTCAGGTTTATCCCTGAAACCGCGCCGCGTGGTGGTCAAAAATTTGACTTTGCCGGGGCAGGTACCCTGTTTTCTGGATTACTATGTTTTTTGTTGGCGCTTACCTTTGGGCAAAATATTGGATTTTTAACCACGCCGGTGATCCTGCTGTTTAGCGGCGCGGTCTTGTTCATTACGTCGTTCATCTTGATCGAACAGCGGGTGTCTCAACCGATTATCGAGCTGTCTCTGTTTCGTAATAAATTACTGGCAATCAACATTCTCACCGGTTTTTTAGTGTTTATCTCTGCCTCGGCGAATGTGTTATTGATGCCGTTTTATCTGCAAAATGTCCTGCGTTTCCCTCCCAACCAGGCGGGATTGTTGTTAGCCACGGTGCCAGTTGCGATGATTGTGACTGCCCCGCTCATGGGCGCGTTATCTGACAAAATTGGATCGCGTCCGCTGGCGATGGTTGGATTATTGATCCTGGCGCTCAGTTTTTGGGGAGTCAGCACATTGGATCAAAACACCACCGCATTAAGTTATTTCCTGCATTTGCTGCCGGTTGGGATTGGTTTGGGCACGTTCAATTCTCCCAACAGCAGCGCAATCATGGGATCAGCGCCTCGCGAGCGGATGGGAGTGGTTTCGAGTATGTTGGCGCTCACCCGCACCATGGGGCAAACCACCGGGCATGCGATTAATGGCGCAATCTGGGCGAGCCTGGTGAGATATTATGCGGGGGGGACGGCATTGGTGGACGTTACCAAAGCGCCCGCAGCCGCCCAGGTAGCCGGATTAAATGGAACAATTCAAGTGATGGTTGGGCTGTTGATCTTCGGACTTGTGCTGGGCATTTGGGCGTTTTTTAAGGAAAGGCAAGAGCGAAGGCTGGGTATTGCACCCAGCCAACAGGGTTAACCAACACCTTTAGATTGATGCGATTGGGAGGAGTATGCAAAATCTGAAAGGTTTTTCGATACGCTGGAGCACCATCCGCGATTATTTTGTAATACTGGTGGGATCGCTTGTTCAGGCGTTAGCGCTGCGGTTATTCCTGGTGCCAGCCAATCTGGTCAGCGGAGGGGTCTCCGGTGCAGCCCAGGTGATCAATTTCTATACGGGCTGGGCGATTGGGTTGATGGTCTTGATCGGCAATGTGCCGCTTTTCATCCTTGGCTGGCGTTACCTGGGGGGAGTCCGCTTTGCCTTGCGTACGGCTTTTGCCATCGTTGTTTTTTCTGTTCTGACCGATGCTCTCACCTGGTTTGTACCGCCTGAAGGGGTAGTCGATGACCTGGTGTTGGATACGCTTTATGGTGGATTGATGTTAGGCGTAGGGTTGGGACTGGTTTATCGCGGGCAAGGCACCAGCGGCGGCAGCGACATCCTGGGACGCATTCTTAACCATCGGCTGGGAATGTCAATTTCACAAGCCTATATCGTTACGGATGCGGCAGTGATTCTCCTGGCAGGAGTGGCGTTTGGCTGGAAACTGGCGTTGTATGCGCTGGTGATGACGTATGTCAGCGGTATTGCAGCCGAAATGGTGTTGGAGGGCAGCCAGGTATTCCGCACGGCGTTGATTATCACCAATCATCCGACAGAAGTTGCGCAAGCGATTATGACCAGCATGGAACGCGGTTTGACCATCATACCGGGTACAGGCGCTTATACGGGTCAGGCGCGCCCGGTGTTATATTGCGTAATTACGCGGGCAGAGGTCAGCCAACTCAAGGCGGTGGTGCGTGAACACGACCCGCGCGCGTTTATGGTGATCGGTTCAGCTCACGAGGCGATGGGGGAAGGTTTCAGACCGTTGGCGGAGAATTGATAGGTCGAATATCGTTTTATTTTTTTAGTGGGTGAAGATCGCGGTAGCGCCCGAGCAGTACCCAGGTGCGCAGCGCGGCTTCAACCTGAATGCGGAAGTTCATTTTCGATTTTCCCCAGCGCCGGTCTGCAAAATAAATCGGCACTTCTCGAAACGAGAAACCCAGCTTATGGGCGATGTAAGCCATTTCGACCTGGAAGATGTACCCGTTGGAACGTACCCGGTCTAGCGGCATTGATAACAGAGTGTCGCGCCGCCATAACCGGAAGCCCCCTGTCACATCGTTGATGGGGATATTTAAAATGGTGCGGGCGTAAAGGTTGCCAAAGCCGCTCAGCCACTTACGCCACAAAGGCCATCGCACATCCACGCTCCCGCCTGGAACATACCGTGAGCCCAGCGCCACGTCGCAATTTTCCAACGCCTGCACCAGTTCTACCACTTTTTCGGGCGGGTGGGAGAAATCTGCGTCCATCTGACAAACAGCGTCTGCGCCTGACTGGAGGGCGTGTTTGAAACCTTGAATGTAAGCAGATCCAAGACCCAGTTTGCCGGGTCGGTGCAGCACATCGAAGCGACCGGGATATTGGCGCGAAAAATCGTCTGCCATCTGTCCGGTGCCATCCGGGCTATTATCGTCCACGATCAAAATTCCCGTGTCGGGTATGGATAAATCAAAAAGAGCAGTTACGATTTTGGGGAGGTTTTCAGCTTCGTTGTAGGTAGGGATGATAATGATTGTTTTCACGAATTCACCTGGTGACATAACCGCTCTAATTCACCTCGCACTTGATCTGTGTCGCTGCGCAGAAAATCTATTGGTCGCAGTTCCTGGGTAGCAATAGAGAGGCGCATGGTAGGGTCGATCCCCTGAGAGCGGTCGCGTTCACTGTAAAAATAATTGAAAGTGGGTTCTAACCGGCGTGTGATAATCTGCTGTAAAAGAGAGAATTTTTCCGGTCGGTTCGATATGATAATCCATCCAGCCGGGGCGATATGTCCGAAAAACGCATCTGAGAGAGACTGCTCGCTTAACGCATCTTTGATCATCATAGCGGTCGTGCGGAGCAGATCATCCTGCGCTACGATCCCATTAATCTCGCGGAAGCGATTCAGGTTGCGCAGGCAAAGCAGCAGTAAGTGCTGGTCTGAGCTGGCGAGCAAGTTTGCCAGGGCTTCATCGACCAGGCTGCCCTGCGGTAAGCCGGTGATGGGATTGGTCAAATTAGGCTGGCGGGCCCGGTTGAGCGCATTGCGTACCCGCAGGCGCAATTCATGCGTATCGAAAGGCTTATTGATATAGTCATCTGCCTGTAACTGCAATCCTTGTAGACGGTCTTTCCGGTCGCGGCGCTCGGTCAAGAAAATAATTGGCACATCTTTTGTGCGTCGGCTGCCACGTAACCGTTTTGCCACCTCAAATCCATCAATGTCGGGCAGGCGAATATCCAGAATCACCAGGTCAGGGCGCTGGGCATGACACATCTGGATACCGTCTTCTCCGTAATTGGCAACCAGAACCCTGTACTGCTGGGCTTTAAAGTAAGTTTCCAGCATTTCGGCAATGTCGAGGTCATCTTCAACAATCAGGAGAGTGGCTTGATCAGCGTCCAAAATATTTATCTTGAGTCCGCGCGGCGATGTAGAATATATCCGCCGCCAGAAAACAGTGAAAATTCGGAGACAATCAGTCGATTGGTTCCTTATAGATCATAAACTGGCAATTTTTATCGTTGGTCGAAGCGGCTGTAGTCTGAACAACGCGAAATTCACGTCCACCGGAAAGCCATTTCAGCCCAGATTGAAGCAATCCAGTAGCGATAAAGCAGGCGGGTTTATCTGTCTTGCGTCCCCAGCATACCGGACAGCGGTGAATAGTGTAAATGAAATGGTCGCTAAATTCTTCAGTGGTGCTGAGCTGATCGCTGGTGGTCGAGAAAATCTTTGCCATCGCGGGTAAACCGATTTTGAGCTTGGCATGGAGTGAAAGGACTTTGAAGGCGAAATCGCTGACACCTGCCAGCGCGCCAAAATTGCGCAAGCCTTCTGAAAAGGTAGCCCGCCCGGCGCGGAGCGCCAGTCCTCGCCCGCCGCGCGGACCGTACATTTCATCCAGCGCGCCGTTGATAGCCGAAAAGTCGGCAAAGTCAAATGCCCGGTCGAGATTATCCGGCGGGTAATTATCAATCAGGTTGGAGAGATTAGCCAGGTGCAGGATCGCGTTGACCCCGTTTTTGCCCATGACATCTTCCAACGAAAGCAGCGCAATGCGGGCGATTTTGTTAGGATAGTACAGTCCACTCTTCGGGATAGGCTCCATAAGCGGTCTCTCGTCAAATTAATTTTTTAAGGTCTTCGGTTGCCCGGCGCATATCCAGGAAGATCAAGCCAAGTTTTGCCTGTTCACGCGCCAGGGCGGTTAGCACTGCATCCTCTCCGACAGCCATCAGCACGACATAGCCGGATTCACCTTTGATATATACCTGTTGCAGTGAGCCGCGTCCGAGTTCATTGGCAATTCGTTCACCCAGCGAGAGCATTGCTGCTGACATCGCGGATACACGATCTTCCTCAACGCCTTGCGGAAGCGCTGAAGCGATGGTCAAACCATCCACACTGACGATGGCTGATGCTTCAATATCGGGTGAAGAAGCCTGCAGTTCGCGCAGCCGCTCAACCATTAGTTGGGTTCTTGATTTGGTCAAAGCTACACCCCTTATCCTGAAGAGTAAGTCCCGGTCTCATCATTTACTTTAACACAGGCAACTATACGTGTCAAGCGAAGCATCGCATTACAAAATTCAAAGGTTGAGCTTTATAAAGTAACTTCATTATGAAGAGAGATACATGATTTGTGCCATAAATATGCTGATAAAAATTTACTTCTTTGAGCTTCGGGCGTATTTTCAGCCTTTGGGCGTGCCTATGAGGGATAAAAACGCTCACCGCAGCCGCTTTTCTTGCAGCGAGTAACTCTCTAAAATCCAGAGGGTGATTAACTAAAATGGATCGTAAAAAGCGCTCGCCACGACGGGAAAACAATATTTGTCTGACCTTAAGTCTGAACCTCAGTACTTTTTTTCCTTGCAATATTTTAGTTTTTCTCATACAATTTTAATGGTTCTAATTCCTCACAGTTATTAACTGAATAAGGAGGTCTATGAAGGCATCCAGTTGATCAGTGTTTATTCAGCCGCTTGAAGCATCGTCGAATAATCATATTTCAAGGAGTCTTTCCATGAAGGTTAAACCTACCGCTACGTTTTGGTTTACAATTGCATTGATTCTATGCCTGGTCAGTACATTAGGTGCTGCCCTGGTGCAGTGGAATGGGGGAAAAGTGAAAGTGAAGGACTTGCGCTGGGAAACTTCCGCAGGTCAGTTGATGAGCGCGTTGCTTTTTATTCCTGAAAACGCAACAGAAAAAACACCCGCCCCCGCGATTGTAACCAGTCATGGCTGGTACAACAACCGCGAGATGCAAGATTTGAACTTTGTGGAGTACTCCCGGCGGGGATATGTGGTCATGTCGATTGATATGTATGGTCACGGTAATTCGGACACCTTGATCAATTCCAAAGTTTCGCAGTTCGCCACAGGTATGACAAACGCGGTGGAGTTGATTGCAGCGCTGCCCTATGTAGATAAATCGCGTATCGGTGTTACAGGACACTCGAACGGGGCGAGAGCAGCCAACTGGGCAGTAGATGACGACAACAAAAAGGCTTCTCCGCTAATCAGAGCAGTCCTGTTGGTCGCGAATGACGCAACATACCAGGATGCCAACAAAGCCTATTACAACAAATATGGTAACCGCCACGTTGGTATTGTAGCAGCCCAGTTCGATGAGTTTTTCTTCCGCGTTCCGCAACCTGATAACACTCGCTCAGCGCCTAAAGATTATATTAACCAAGTTACTGCTCAGTCCTTCTTAAACTTCGGCATTGATCCAGCCAAGGGTGAAAAACGCACCAGTTACACCCTTTACAAACAGACGATCAATGGCAAAGAGGCAATACGTGTAATCTACAACCCATATCAAATTCATCCCTGGAACCACTTTTCCGCCACTGTGGTGAAAGATAGCGTCGAATTCTTTGAAGCCGCCTTAGGTGCGCCCAATCCCTTGCCTTCCACAAACCAGGTCTGGCAGTGGAAAGTATTTTTCAATACGCTTGGGTTGGTCGGTATCTGTATCTTTACCTTTAACTTTGCCAAATTGCTGCTGGGTACCAGATTCTTTAGCTCTCTCAAAGCAACTGAACCTGTGAGTTATTTACCCGATCCGTCGAAAAAAGGCAAGATCTGGTTGTGGATTAGCCTTGCGCTTACACCTGTCTTCTCGGCTGTATCTTATATTGAAGTTTGGAAGTACGTTATTCAACCGGGTGTTCGTCCACCATTCTTCCAACAGCAACCAGTATTTTTTATCAGTTGCTGGGCAATTGTCAACGCGCTATTTCTTGTTCTATTGCTGGTGATCGCTTGGTTCTTCTTTGGTGGAAAGCAAGTCAGTTTGAAAGATAGGGGATTGGCTATTGGTTGGTTGAATGTTTGGAAAACCATTCTGCTCGCGCTGGCTGTCGTCTCATGTGCATACCTGATTGTATTCATCTCAGATTGGTTATTTAAAGTTGATTACCGCATCTGGGTCATTCCGTTTAAAGCATTTACTCCTGATAAGTTCCAACAAATTTTAACGTATGCACCTGCATTTCTGATTTTTTATATTTTCCATTCAATTGCTGTCAACAGTTATGATTACGTCCGAATGGGCAAGAAAGAATGGATTAATGTGCTTGTGTTGGCGTTAGCAACCGTTGGTGGAGCTTTGTTCATCGTTGTCGTGCAGTATGTCACATTCTTTGTTACAGGAAAAACCTGGACAGAAGTTATGAATCCTCCGGTCTCCAATATCATCGGCATCTGGTTGTTCCCGATCCTGGTTTACTTCCCTCTGGCAACCGTGTTTGACCGAATGATCTTCAAGGTGACAAAGAATCCGTACGTAGGCGGACTGATCTTCGGCTTGTTCATGGTCACGATGGCTACCACCAATACCCTGACACTTGTTCCTTAACCGTCAGTGGTTATTCTCGTTTAAGAAATCAAATCTTTCAATGGTGCTGTCTGAAAATAAAATCAGACAGCCCTGTTGATTTAAAAAGCGGTACTTTTTCCACTATCCCGAATTGACGATACATTAAACACCTCTCTTCTGACTGGAAGGAGCAAGAAGTGCTGCGAGGGATTGAATACAGTCAACCAGGTTGCGCACGGTCAAGCCGCTGCCCTGGACAATCGATAAGGTGTTGCTGATCACCGGTTCGCCGGTGGGGTCGCGCGAGGAGATGACAATAACTGGAATATGTTGGATCGAGGGATCGCGGGCTTTTTGCTCCAACACCTGGTAGCCATCCATAATCGGCATGACCAGATCAAGCAGCATTACATCGGGTTTACGGCTGCGCAACATGCTTAATGCGCGCTTGCCGTTGGTAACCTGATAAACCCGAAAGCGGTTTTTTTCCGCCAGCAGCATCCGCGCGAAGAGATGCAATTCATCTGGTTCATCATCCACAATCAAGACATCCTTTATCCCTGCATTCAAATTCTCTATGGCGGTCAGCAGTTTTTCGCGGGTGAGGGGTTTGATTAAGTACTGAATGACACCCAGTCGACGGGCAGCTTCCTCCTCACCGGGCACCCAGCAGGTAAGCGCTGGTGTGCCAAAAGGCAGGTGAGAGATTTTTTCAAGGGGCGAAGGATCGAAAGGCGAGGTGTTAACCAGCAGCATTTGGGCGGGCGATCGCGCCAGTTCGTTTTCAGCCTGCTCCGGTGTTTGCACTCTGATAATCTCCGCCTGTTCCATATAGCGGCTTAACAGTCGCTGCAGGGTTTGTTCGGTTTCGAGGATGACAAAACGCGGTGTGATTTCGGGGGCAGGCGCGCGCGAGGGGCGCAGGCGCTGTTTATACCCTCGTTCATCATCCGGTACCAGGCTGCGGCGTATTGAGTGTACCGCCGCAGTAGATGGTTGAAAGGGTGGATCCAGGACGGGTTCTAATTCGACTGGCAGATTGAAACCAAAGGTAGTACCGGAGCCAACCTTGCTTTTGAGCCACATTTTCCCATTGTGCATTTCAACAAACTGCTTGCTGATTGTCAATCCCAAGCCGCTGCCGCCATATCTGCGGCGAATAGAGCCATCTAATTGTTGAAACGGCTCAAACAGGCGTTTTTGATCTTCTTCAGAGATTCCATGTCCAGTGTCAGACACACTGACTTCAATGAAATGAGTTCCCTGGTCGATTTCCGTTTTCTGGCAGCGCAGCAGCACACCTCCTCTTTCTGTAAAGCGACCGGCATTACTGAGCAGGTTGATAATCACCTGACGGATGCGTGTGCGGTCGCAATAAATCTGTGGGAGATCTGGTTCAATATCTGCTTTTAGATATAGTCCTTTCGATTCGTAAAGACCTTTCACGACATCGAGAGAAGAAGTGATGATCTCGTTCATATCAGCCCATTCACGGCTGAGCGCCATCCGTCCGGCTTCAACCTGGCTCAGATCGAGTACATCATTGACGAGATTAGCGAGATGTTGAGAATTGCGGCGAATAGCTTCAATATCGGTGAGCAGCGCTGCGGGCAGCCTGCCACCATAAACCTGGGGTGATTTCGTGATGACCTCGGTAAATCCAATGATCATGTTTAACGGAGTGCGCAGCTCGTGGCTGACATTGGCGACAAACTCGGCTTTTGCCTGGCGGGCTTCCTCAGCAATTGCGGTCATGGCTCTTAAACGTTCTGAGAGGCGGGCTAACTCGCGGTTGGCTTGCGCCATATCTTCCTGGACTTGTTGTAACTCCAGCCGTTGCTCGCGCGCTTCCTCCAGATTGCGGCGTGCCTGGTCAAAACTATACATAGACCATTGGATTAATGTGAGAAGGGGGGTGGTGGCAGCCCAACCCAGTAATCCCCCAAATGCGCCAAAAATGACAACCATCCAGGCGTAAGCGGACGGCAGCGGCTCGATGAGGGTTTGACCGGTAAGCCAGGAGGTCAGCGTGATGACCCCGATTTCTGCGACAATCCCGGCAATCCAACCCAGAGAAATTGCGCTGATCAAGGGTAATAAAGCAAACAACAGGGCAATCAGTGGATTTTCTAAAATAAAAATAGCGCTGAGTAACGCGAGGGTTAATCCCACTTGCCAAAGAACATGCGCCTGTAAATAATATCGTTCGAGGAGGCGGTATGCCAGACATAAAATGCCGCCTAACAGACCCATTACCAGGAAGATACGTGCTAATAAATCAGGAGGAGCATTGCCACCTCGTATAATTCCGGCAGCCAGGACAAAAATTCCGGTGATTAAAATGATATTCCGCGAGGTGGAAATCAGGACTTCGTTCAATGTTGAACCTAATTCAGCCCTGGCGCCTTGCGGAATACGGGCAACCTGCCACATATACACCTCCTGGATCGGAAAAATACGAATCGATCAGTTATTGGTGAAACCGATCATTTCATCGAGAGCTCGTAGAAAATCATCTCGCGAGACGGGTTTTTGTAAAAAGAAATTGACGCCTAATGCGCGTGCCAGTTCCTCTTGCGGCAAGATGGTGCAAACCGCAATTGGGAGATGGCTGGTGGATGGATTTTGGCGAAGCTGCCCTAACAAATCCCAGCCATCGATATCGGGCATCATTACATCGATCAATACTGCACTTGGGCAGGTTTTCCGCGCAATTTGAAATGCCTGTGCAGGATCGCGGACTGGCAGAATTGCGTAGCGCGTACCGGTGGCATATCGTTGAAAAAGCTGAAGCGCATCAGCGTTATCATCCACAACCAGCACCTGTTTTAATTCAGGAACTGGCAACACTAATCTGGCTAAAAACCCAGGTTGGTCGTGCACCATTTCCAATCTGGCGCCGCACAACGCGGCAAGCTGGTTTGCCATATCCAGGCTGGCTTTCGCGCGCTCAGTTGAGAGGTTCTCAGATTCTGGAATGATGCTGGAAACCACGACGATGATTTCATAGTCAACTCGAGACAAATGGATGGATATTTTGCCCCGCGCAGCGCGTTGGATCACAGCGCTCAACAAGTTCAGCAGGATGTTGCGCAGAGCTACTTCTGGCAGCGCCAGGTGGATTTCTTGGGGAGGTGAATGATACTCGATTTGAGCCTGGGCATTTTGGGCTAACGGCTCCATCAAATCCAACACTTTTTGGATTAAGGAGTCAAGATTTATCAGGCGCGAGGAAGGGGATTCTTTAATCCATGCCAGCTCTGCATCAGGTCGCAATGGGGTGACAGCCGGTTTTGCAGCCACTTGCTCAGCGCTGCGGTCGAGTGTGTATTTTTTCCACAGATAGGAAGCCAATTCTTCGAGGGCGGCAAGCTGCTCGCGCCGCAATTGCCTGCCGCTAATTCCCAATTGGTCTGCAACCACATCACGGTCGAAGCGTTGGACGTAACGATAATACAAGGCATCGTAAATACGCCAGGCGCGTGATTGAGGGGGCTCTTGTTCAGCGGGCTTCAAAGCTTGAATGGCGTCCATCATGATCCGCTGAAGCGCAGCAGGGCTGTCCACCCGCTCTGCTATGCCTAATAATTGAGTGAGCGGATTTTTGCGCAATTGGTTGAGATCATAAAGGTAATGAAGCGCACTGCGAACAAAGGTAATAAATTCTTCATGCGAGAGGTTTTCGGGCATGGTTTTACCTGGAAACTATTGTCTCTTAGGACGATCATTATACAGGGAAACTGAAAAAGACTCTAGCAATGGCCAAAATTGCGCCAAAAATTGGCCACTTAATTCTGCATTCCTGGCAAGTTTTTGATATGATAAATAATAGCTCCAGTTTTCTCTACTGCGGAATAGCTGCCAAAAAAGTTGCTATCCAATCGCAAAACGAATTCACCATTTAAGGAGAATGACCATTATGTCTCAAACCAACCATCGTTTCCGCCAGGTGCACCTCGATTTTCACACGGCTTTGGAATGCAAAGGAGTGGGTGAAAAGTTTGACGCGCAAACCTTTGTGGACACTTTAAAAATGGGGCATGTCAATGCGATTAATATCTTTGCCAAGTGCCACCACGGTTATTCTTATTACCCAACCAAAGTTGGCACCATGCATCCCGAACTGAAATTTGACCTGCTTGGCGCTCAAATCGAGGCGTTGCATCGGGCGGATATTAAGTGCCCGATCTATGTTTCGGTGAAATGGGATGACCTGGCGGGTAAGATGCATCCGGAATGGATCTGTGTTAACAAAGAGGGCAAAATGGTCATGCGCCCGCCGCTCTCTGGAGCCTGGGGCTGGTCGACGATGGATATCTCCTCAGGATATGCCGATTATTTTGCCGCACAGGTCGAAGAAATCTGTGATGTGTTTGGCAAAGAAATTGATGGCTGGTGGTTTGATATTTGTTTTCCCTGCCCCAACTATTCACCCTGGGGTCTTGAGCAAATGGTCAAAGCGGGCGTTAATGTGGAAGAGGATGATGAGGTCATGCGCTTTGCCCGCCAACAGGATCTGGCATTTTTCAAACGCATCACCGATATCTGCAAACGCCGCACACCTCAAGCCACCTGGTACTTTAACGGGACCTCAAACATTCGGATGGGTGAAGTGCAGCCTTACCTGACCCATGTCGAGGTCGAGAGTCTACCCACCTCGGGTGGAATCTGGGGTTATATGCACTTCCCGATTGTAGGTCGCCAGGCGCGTTCTTACGGGAAAGAGATCATTGGCATGACCGGGCGCTTCCACCGTTCATGGGCAGATTTTGGCGGTTTGAAGACCCAAGACCAGCTTGATTACGAGTGCGGCACCATCCTGGGAGCGGGCGGGCGTATCTGCGTGGGAGATCAACTTCATCCTAACGGCGTGCTTGATCCGGCGGTTTACCGCCTGCTGGGAAAATCCTTCTCGCGGGTTGAGAAACTGGAACCCTGGTTATACGGAGCTGCACCCGCTGCTGAAGTGGGTGTGCTGGCATTGGGGTTGTCAAATGAAACCCGCCACGGTGTAGCCTCTTATAGCCCGGATACAGAAGGCGCAGCACAGATACTGTTAGAAGCTGGCATCCAGTTTGATATTGTCGATGCCTATGTTGACCTTTCAAAGTATGCGGCGTTAATCCTGCCTGATTCCGCAGCGCTGGACGAAGCCTGGCTGGTTAAACTTAAAAACTACCTCGACCAGGGCGGCAAACTGGTGGTTAGTGGTACAGGCGCGCTCGATTCAGCGACGAAACAATTTCAATTGAAAGAGATTCCAGTAGAGTACGTTGCGCCAGCGCCGACCATTCCTTCTTACCTTCACCTGGATTCTTACCTGGCAGCAGAAGGCGAGCTGGCAGATGACTATGATTATGTCTATTATTACCAGAGTCATGTCGTACGGGCGCTTCCGGGCGCAGAGGCACACGGTGATCTGCGCGCGGCACTTTTTAACCGCACCTGGGAGCATTACACCAGTCATCAGCACGCGCCGGTGGGAGAATCATTAAATTCACCGTTGGTTGTAAGCAAAGGCAACGTTCTCTATTTCAGCGCGCCGCTCTTTGGCGGCTATCGCGAGCAAGATTATTGGGCTTACCGCGCAATTGCCGTCAGCGCGCTTAGAAAGTTTTTGCCCCCGGCTGCTCTCATTCCGAATGCGCCGGGTTGGGTGGAGTTTACCCTCCATATTCAGGCAGCCGCAGCAGATCATCCTGCGCGCAAAATTGTGCATATCGTGGCGTACCATCCACGTCGTTCTTCGCAAAGCGTGCAGCATGTTGATCAATCGGCGCTTACCGCTGGCTTGAGCTTTAAGTTAAAGCTTGATGGCGCTGTTCCCCAGCGGGTTTACCTTGCGCCGGAAGGAACAGCCCTCTCCAGCTTGGTGGACGGCAATTACCTGCTGGTTCAGTTACCTCCGGTGGGGGCGCATACGGTTGTGGTCGTGGAGTGAGCGTATGAACAGCCGCGAACGAATCCGCACAATCATCTCTGGCAAAGCTGCTGATCGCTGCGGTTTCTGGATGGGTAACCCTCATGCGGATACCTGGCCGATCCTGTACGATTACTTTGGTGTTGCGGATCAACGCACTATCCGCCAGCGCCTAGGCGATGATTTCTTGTGGGCAATGCCTGAAGCAAGCGGCTGCTACCACCACCCAGAAGGTCGCCCAATATTTTACCTGGGTTTTACCAAGACCCATCATGGACAGGCTGGTCCGCTTGCTAATTGCGAGGATGTGAGGGATGTGGACAGGTATGAATGGCCCAACCTGGATTATTTGGATTTTTCGGGTGTAATTGACAGGCTGCAAAATGCCGGGGATGTCTATCGTGCCAGCGGAATGTGGACGCCTTTCTACCATAACATGATGGACTTAATGGGGATGGAAAATTACATGATGAAAATGTATACCCATCCCGAAGTTGTGCAGGCGATTACCGACCGGGTGTGCGAGTTTTATTACGAAGCCAATGAGCGGTTGTATGCCCAGGCGGGCGACCTGATCGACGGCTTTTTCTTTGGCAATGATTTTGGTACCCAGCGCGACTTAATCATGAGCCCGCGCTTCTTTGATAAATTTATCATGCCCTGGTTCAAACGGTTTACCGATCAGGCGCACCGTCATGGTTACCAGGTGATCTTGCATTCATGCGGCTCGATCTACAAAGTAATCGATCGTTTGATTGATGCGGGGGTGGAATGTCTCCATCCTCTGCAGGCGCTGGCAGCGGATATGGATGCCGAAAAACTGGCGCGCTCCTTTAAGGGCAGGATTGCCTTTCTGGGGGGGATCGATACCCAAGACCTGCTCGTACATGCCACTCCACAACAAGTCAGGCATGAGGTGCGCAGGGTGAAAGACCTGCTGGGTCCTTGCCTGATCGTCAGTCCAAGCCATGAAGCCTTGTTGCCGAATGTTCCACCAGAGAATATTGTCGCCATGGCAGAAGCTGCAATTGAATAAAGGCCAAAAAATGACCATTTTTCGTCCAAATTTTCAAGACAGGTAACTTTGATTTTGATATAGTCATTAACAGGGTAAAAGACTTATTAACAGAGTCTTTCCTGTGCATATTGGAGGCAATTTGGAAACCACCACCAGTATAGAATTGACTGCAAAATTGCGGGCAGAAAAAATTGACCGGTCAACTGCCTGGAAGCGTATCCGCCGGGGCTGGCAGTTGTATTTGCTGCTATTGTTGCCAATGGCGTGGTTATTGACCTTTATGTATTACCCAATGTACGGGGCTCAAATTGCCTTCCGGGATTTTTTGCCTGGCGATGGCATTTGGGGCAGTGAGTGGGTTGGTTTTGCGAATTTTACTCGTTTTTTCAACTCACCAATGTTCGTACGGGTGATCCGAAACACGTTGACGCTATCTTTATATACCCTGGTGGCTGGTTTTCCCATCCCGATTATCTTTGCCCTGCTGCTCAACCAGATCCGGGATGGGTTATTCAAGAAGACAATCCAAATGGTAAGTTATGCCCCTCATTTTATTTCAACGGTAGTCATGGTGGGCATGATTATGCAATTTTTCGACCTCCGTTACGGTCCAATCAACTTGATGCTAAAAGCGGTTGGTATGAACCCGATTAATTTCCTTGGTTCGGCGGAGATCTTTCCCAGCCTGTATGTTTGGACCGGTGTCTGGCAAAACACCGGTTTCAGCACGATTATTTATCTGGCGGCTTTGACGACGATTGACCCGGCATTACATGAAGCGGCGGTGGTCGATGGCGCAAACCGTTTGCAGCGCATCTGGTATATTGATATCCCTGGCATTTTACCGGTTGCTGCTACCCTGTTGATCCTCAACATGGGGCAGGTGATGAATGTCGGTTTTGAAAAGACATTTTTAATGCAAAATCCTTTAAACCTTTCAACTGCCGAAGTAATCAGCACCTATGTGTATAAAGTAGGGTTGGCGGCAGGGGTGGTTAACTTCTCGTATGCGTCTGCTATCGGTTTATTTAATTCTGTGATTGGCTTCATCCTGCTCTTGATTGCCAACCGCATTTCCAAAAAAATCACTGAAACCTCACTGTTCTAATACCTGGAAAAAGCTATGACAGCTCAAGGTTTATCTCTTCCAATAAAACTAAAAAGTTCCCGCGTAAGGGAGACCGGGTTTGATGCGCTATTCATGTTGGGGATTTATATCCTGTTATCGCTGGTGATGATTGCGGTGGTTTATCCCCTCATTTACGTGGTAAGCGCGTCATTCAGCAGTGGAGCAGCAGTAATATCTGGGCGGGTGGTGCTCTGGCCGGTCGAATTTTCGACAGAAGCGTATGTGAAAATTTTTCACTATGAACGCATCTGGACGGGGTACATGAACTCTGTCTTCTATGCGGTGGTAGGAACCCTGGTGAATGTGTCAATGACTATCCTGGCGGCGTATCCTCTTTCCAGGCGCGACCTGTTTGGCAGGAATTTCATTATGTTCATGTTTGCTTTCACCATGATGTTCAATGGCGGATTGATCCCCACCTACCTGACAGTGAAAGAGGTCGGTTTGTATAACACCCGTTGGGCGTTGATTATCCCTTCTGCTTTATCGGTGTGGAATTTGATTATTTGTGTCACCTATTTCCGCACTTCGATTCCGCAAGAACTATTAGAAGCGGCGCACCTCGATGGCTGCAGTGATATCGAATATCTTTTCCGGATATTGCTGCCGCTCTCAACTCCGATTATTGCGGTTTTGAGCCTGTTTTATGCGATCAATCATTGGAACCAGTTCTTTGCAGCTTTGATTTACCTGGGCAATCGTGATCTATATCCCTTACAAATAATCCTGCGCGACATTTTGATTAACAGCCAGATCGACATGAATGTCATGGAAGATATTCAAGTCATGGCAGCCCGCGAAGCCATGCGCGAGTTGTTGAAGTACGCTCTGATTGTTGTGGCGTCCGGTCCGGTTTTGATGATTTATCCCTTTGTGCAGAAGTATTTTGTCAAGGGCATCATGATCGGCGCAATCAAAGGATAATGTTGAAAAAAAGGAGGTGGAATAGAACAAGCGTTTTGAATTTGATTTAATCAGCGAATGGCAATGCGCCACTCACCAGGGTGTTTCCTGGAAACCCAAAGAACGATTAACCCTATATAAGGAGGAATGTCAATGCTAAAGAGTCGTATGATTTCGATTGTTAGTTTGATTGTGGTGTTTGTGCTGATTGTCTCAGCCTGTACACCTGCACCTTCTGCCACGCAAGCCCCAAAACCGGGCGCCACCCAGGCTCCCGCTTCGTCCGCATCCAAAGTGTCAGGACCGAATGAGTTCCCGGTGGTTAAAGAGAAAATCACCATCAAAGCCTTAATCAACCCCACTTCCATGATTAAGGACTATAAGAACAATGAATTCACAAAGTGGGTAGAACAAAAAACCAACATCAACCTTGAAGTGGAAGTGCCCCCGATGGCAGAGGCGCAGCAAAAATTGAATCTGATCCTGGCAAGCGACGATCTGCCGGATGTGATCATTGGTTTTGGCATCCCATTGGATCAGCAGCTTGTGCTCTCTCAACAAGGTGTGATCATCCCGCTCAATGACCTGATTGATAAATATGGCTACGAGTTCAAAAATGTATTAAAAGAAATGCCGCAGGTCAAGGATTTGATCACCATGCCCGATGGCAAAATCTACGGTCTGCCGCACATCAATGACTGTTACCATTGCAGTTTATCGCAGAAAATGTGGGTCTATAAACCGTGGCTGGATAAACTGGGGCTGAAAGAGCCGACCACCACGGATGAGTTTTACGAAATGTTAAAAGCCTTCAAGACCAAGGATCCCAATGGCAATGGGAAAGCGGATGAAATTCCTTTATCTGGCAGCCGTGAAACCCCCGGTGGATGGCGGGCTCAGCTTGACAGCTTCTTGATGAACTCCTTCGTCTATAATGACCGCGTAACCCCCAACAATGCGGGTCGCCATCTTTTCCTGGATAACGGTGTGGTAAAAGCCTCTTATACCGAGCCAGGATGGAAAGAGGGATTGAAATATTACGCCAAGTTATACGCTGAAGGTTTGATCGATCCGCAAGCCTTTACCAATGACAACAACAAGATTCGCCAACTGGGCGAGAATCCGGATGTCCCGATCTTGGGCGCAATCCAGGCTGGTTGGTACGGCGTCTTTACCCAAAACGGTGGTCCTAGCGGGCGATGGAAGGAATATATCCCGATTAAACCGCTCAAAGGACCGAGTGGAATGCAGCAAACTCCGTTAACTGTTTACCAGGCTACTGGCGGTCAGGCGGCGTTTGTCATCACCAAGAAGTGCAAGAATCCGGAAGCAGCATTCCGACTGGCGGACCTGTTCTACGGTTTCGATGCGACGACCCGCTCGGTATTTGGTCCCGAAGGGGAAGACTGGGTACGCGCCAAGGATACCGATGTTTCGATCTCAGGTGGTAAAGCTCTGTATACCGTGCTGAAAGTTTGGTCTGGCGAAGAACACAACCGCCATTGGAACCAGGCTGCGCCTACTTACCGCACCAATGCCTACCGCATGGCGCAAACCTATAACGAGAAGGATCCCCTCGAGCGCTGGTTGTATGAGTGGACCAAGAACCTTTACGAACCGTACGGCACAAAGGATAAAAACCTGCCTCCGTTGGTGTTGACCAGAGACCAATCCAAGACCTTTGGAGAGGTGAAGACCTCTGTTTACAACACGGTGGATGAGTGGTTTGCGAACTTTGTAACCGGCAAGAACAACGTTGATAAGGATTGGGACACCTATTTGAAAGTGCTCAAAGACTCCGGCAACGATACGATGCTCAAGGTGTTGCAAGACGCCTACAACGCGAAGTATAAGAAATAAAAAATCAGCTTGATCCTTGCTGTCGTCCCCTTCTGCCAATGGGTGGAAGGGGACGAAATTTGCCCCCACTTGAGTGATACAATCAAAGAGAGGAGGAACTTGAACATGAACGCTCGGGATGTGGTCAATGAACTGGTTAGAAAAGGCGGCAATCCCAAGCGGATGGGGTTGACGGAAGGGTTTTGGACCGATACCATCTTCAAGTGGGTCAAACAAGGGTATCCTACCCAGCGCGTGTATAAACTTAAAGATGAGGCTTTCCGTCGTGACGAAGATGGCATGATGGATGTCGCGCCAGAGGATGGCTGGTATGTAGAGCCTGAACAACCCTGGCGGCATTTTGGTTTCGACATGGTGGGCGGAGCTGGGCGGTTTGACCTGTGGCCAATACGGGGTTACAGCGAAGTGGTGGAGGAAAATGACCAGTGGGTCATTCGCCGCAATGGCGCTGGGGCTTCATTGAAGTATTGGAAGCACAAGATGGGCACACCCGAGCATATTGACTTTCGCATGACCAGCCGTGAAGTTTGGGAACGCGATTATAAGCCATTCCTGTTGGAATGGGACGCGGAGCGGGTGAACCTCAAGCTGGCGCGCAAGTCGTATGCCGAATTGAAAGAGGCAGGCGTCTGGCAGCATTTTGGGCAGATGTTCATCTGGGAGATCATGCGCCAAAGCCTGGGCGATGTGACCCTCTACACCAGTCTGCTGACCGATCCGGATTGGATTCACGATATCAATCGCACCTATACTGTATTTTTTAAGCGCTACTACACTTACATTTTCGAGCAGGTAGGACTGCCGGATGGAATGTGGCTTTTTGAAGACATGGGTTACAACGCCGGGCTGTTCGCCTCACCCAAAACCTTTGAAAAATTAATATTTCCCTATTATCGAGAAATGGTCGATTTTTTTCACGCTTACAACCTGCCCGTGATACTGCATTCTTGCGGCAGTGTGGCGCAAGCCATGCCGTTGATCGTTGATGCCGGGTTTGATGCGCTGAACCCAATGGAGCGCAAAGCAAAAGGCAATGACCCCTTTGCGTTTGCCGAAAAATACGGCGATCGGCTGGCGTTTGTTGGCGGTCTAGATATTCGTCACCTTGAATCCAATGACAAAGACGTAGTCAAGCGCGAAGTTGTAAATTATGTAGAAGGAATGAAAAGCCGCGGGGCGCGTCTGGTCTTCGCAGTTGATCATTCTGTCCCGCCAACGGTGGATTATGATACCTACCGTTATGCGGTAGACGTATATCGAGAACACATGTGGTATTAAGGAGCAAATATGTCAAATATTCCCTCTTCCAGTGCTGATACAGGCTGGTTTTTACAGGATCGATTTGGTTTGTTTATTCATTGGGGCACGTATTCTCTTGCTGCCCGCCACGAATGGGTGCGCAGCCGCGAGAAGACGCCCATGGCGACCTATCAAAAGTACTTTGACCATTTTTACCCGGATCTATATGATCCAAAAATCTGGGCGCAGGAAGCCAAAAATGCCGGTATGAAGTATTTTGTCATTACGACCAAACACCATGAGGGTTTCTGCCTGTGGGATTCCGCGCTCACCGACTACAAAGTCACCAAGACTCCCTGGGGAAAAGATGTGCTGACGCCAATGGTAGAGGCATTTCGGAATGAAAATTTCAAGGTGGGTTTTTACCATTCGCTGATTGACTGGCACCATCCTGATTTTCCCGTGGATATTTACCACCCCATGCGCGACGACATAGCTTTTCGCGAGCAGGAAAAAGGACGCGATGTGCGTAAGTATGCCGATTATTTGTATGGTCAAACGAAGGAACTCTTGACCCAATTTGGCAAGATCGACATCCTCTGGTACGACTTTTCGTATTCGCAGCGACCGTATGACGGTATGCCTGGCAAGGGCAAAGAGGACTGGCAGTCGGAGCGCCTGCTCAAGCTGGTGCGCGAATTACAACCTCAAATCATAATCAATGACCGCCTGGAAATTGGCGGAGACATCAAGACCCCTGAACAATATCAACCCCGCGCCTGGATGGAGGTCAACGGTCAGCGCGTGATGTGGGAAGCCTGCCAGACTCTTAATGGCAGTTGGGGCTACGACCGCGACAATCTGGATTGGAAACCGGTCGATATGCTGGTGCGTATGTTGATCGATACGGTCTCGAAAGGGGGGAACCTGCTGTTGAATGTCGGTCCAAATGCGCGCGGCGAATTTGATCCACGCTCGATTGAGCGCTTGCGCGGCATTGGTGAATGGATGCGTCTGCATGGTCGCTCGATTTACGGTTGTACCGCCAGCGAACTGACCCCGCCGCCGGACTGCCGTTTCACTCAAAATGGCAAACGTCTTTATCTGCACCTGTTTGCCTGGCCTTTCCGCCATGTCCATTTGGATGGGTTGGCAGACCGCGTTGAATATGCCCAGTTGTTGAACGATGCTTCAGAAATCAAGCTGATTAAAGTTGATCCACATCAGCAGGCGCAGAATACAACGATGGGCGGTGACAAAGCCGATACGCTTACACTCGAACTGCCTGTTCAAAAACCAAACGTGGCGGTGCCTGTCATCGAATTATTCTTGAAATAAGCTGAAGTCTCTCTTGATTCTGGTTGGGGTTGACTCACAACCTGTTCGTAACGCCCAAGAACGCGCCTTAACCACGCTCTTGGGCGTTGATCTGATATGACAATCCGGCGGCAAAAAACATCGCCAGATCGGGGTTGGAAAGAATTTACGATACAAGGAGGAAGGATGAGTGCTGTTCCAGGGTACTTAAAAGACTATTCAAGCCTATGGGCGCAGGATGTGAAGGCAGCCAACCTGGCGTGGTGGAAAAAAGCCAGGTGGGGATTATTTATTCATTATGGTTTGTATTCGCAGTTAGGGCGGGGGGAATGGGTGATGTACCACGAATGTATTCCTCTGGATGAATACGAAAAGCTGTTCACCACCTTCGATCCGAAGAATTTCGATGCCGATTTTATTACCGATTTGGCACTGGAAGCTGAAATGCGTTATATCACCCTGGTCACCTGTCATCATGAGGGATTCTGCCTGTGGGACTCGAAGGTAGAGCCGTATAACAGTGTCAATTCTCCTGCTTCCCGCGATCTGTTAGGCGAACTGGCGGAGCAATGCGCGAAAAAGGGACTTGGATTGTTTACCTATTACACCTATATGATCAATTGGCGTCATCCTTACTTTTTATCTCGTGATTACTATCCAATTGCCCGACCGCCCTATCCAACACCGGAGCCGCGTTATAAGTTCCGTCAGATTGAAGATTTTCAAATCTATGTGGATTATGTCCATGCCCATATAACCGAACTGATGACCGGTTATGGCGCGCTGGCTGGGGTGTGGCTGGATATTATTATGGGATATTATGCCCAGCCTGATTTAGCGCCTGTAAAAGAAACTTATCGGCTTATTCGAAAATTGCAACCGCATGCATTGATTGCATTTAAACAGGGCGCCACTGGTGAGGAGGATTTTGCCACACCTGAGCAGAAATTTCATTCATTAGAGGAGCGCGCGCGCCAGACATACGGTGAGCGCGCAGCACAGATTGCCCGCGATGCTTGGGAGAAGAACAAAAATAAGCACAATGAGGTTTGCGCCACTCTGCAGAAAGGCGCCTGGGGTTACCAGGCAGATGCGGAACACCTTTCCCCCAATGAACTCTATGCGCTGCTCGGACACGCGCACACTCACAATTGCAACCTGTTGGCAAACGTTGGTCCACTGCCCGATGGCTCGATTCACCCAGATGATATCGTTTCACTGCGCGCAGTCGGACACCGCATCCGCAGCCAGGGATGGCCGCAGATCGATTCAGGTGGTCAATCCAGCGATACAGGCGCTGCGGCGGGTTAAGGGGAGAAATGAGTCACTTGATCATAAATAACCTTCGCACCGAATATGCTGAAAATCCGCTGGGTATTGATTCCCTTCATCCTTACTTTTCCTGGCAGATGAGCCACCCGCAGCGTGGAATGTGCGCTTCGGCTTATCAGATTCTCGTGGCTTCCTCCCTGGAAGGATTACAACAGAATCGGGGTGATTTGTGGGACAGCGGGAAATCAGCATTCTCTGATTTTCCGGTTGCCTATGCTGGTGTCCCCCTTCATAGTCGCCAGCGTTGCTGGTGGAAAGTGCGCGCTTGGGATCAAGAGGAGATGCCAGGTGTATTCAGCGATTTTGCCTGGTTTGAGATGGGTTTGTTGAAGCCAGATGATTGGCAGGCAGAATGGATTGGCTTTCCTGCAGGCTGGAACGGTAAAGCATTATATTTTCGCTGTCCTTTCCAGGTGGAAAAACCCATCCAACAAGCGCGGGTCTATCTTTGCGGATTGGGCTACTACGAGCTGAGGTTAAATGGACAGAAGGCAGGTGAGAATGTGTTGGATCCTGCCCCGACTGCTTACGACCACCGCGCGCTGTATCGAGTGTTTGACGTGAGCGCTTACTTGCATTCGGGGGAAAATGTTGCTGGGGTGATCGTGGGAAATGGTTGGTATGGTTCTCCGCGCCTGATTTTTCAAATGGAGATTCAATACCAGGATGGCAGCGAAGCACGTGTACTCAGCGGTCGGTCGGGAAAGGGTATCGTTCCCTGGCAGGTCAGCGACGGCGCGATCCAGGAGAACAGTATATACCAGGGAGAGGTGTACGACGCGCGCTTGGAGATTCCCGGTTGGGATGCGCCGGGGACGCCGCTTGACACCTTGCGCCGAGGAAATTGGGCGGGCGTTTCGGTTGTGGAGCGACCAGGGGGCAATTTACAATCCCATGCAGTAGAACCGATGCGGGTGGTTGAGACTATTCGACCGGTATCCATCATTGAACCAAAACCTGGAGTCCGGGTATATGATATGGGCGCTAACATGGCAGGGTGGGTTCGCCTGCATGTTCAGGGCGAGCGGGGTGCAACCGTGACAATGCGCTTTGCCGAGTCGTTGTATCCAGATGGAACAGTAAACCAGGAGAATCTGCGCAGCGCTAAGGCGCGCGACATATACATCCTGAATGGAAATGGAAAAGAGGTTTGGGAACCGCGATTTACTTATCATGGATTTCGATTTATTCAACTAGAGGGATATCCGGGCGAACCAGACCTTGCCTCAATCGAAGGTCGTGTGGTGCGCTCTGCTGTGCCAGATGCGGGAGAGTTCGAATGCAGTTGCGATTTATTGAATCGCATCCATACCCTGGTGCGCAGAACCGAAGCCAGCAACCTGCATGGCATTCCCACTGACTGTCCACAGCGCGATGAGCGGATGGGGTGGCTAAACGATATGGCTGCGCGGGTGGAGGAGGCGTTGTACAATTTTGACATGTCGCGCTTCCTGGCGAAATGGACGCAGGACATCGAAGATACGCAGGATAAAGAGGGAGCAATTACAGATACTGCGCCCTTCCGTTGGGGCAGGCGACCCGCAGACCCGGTATCAGTTATTTATCTGTTGCTGCCCTGGCTGCTCTACCGGCATTATGGCAATCGGCGAATTCTGGAAGAACGATATGCAGGGATGAAAGCCTGGGTTGATTATTTATCGAGCCGGTCGGAGGATTTCATTTTACCTTACAGCTATTACGGCGACTGGTCGCCGCCCATTGCTGAGGGGCTGCCTGGCAGCCTGGGTAGTTCAGCCGTTTCGCGCGATACACCGGGTGCATTAATTTCAACGGGTTTCTATCATTACAGCGCATTTTTATTAGGAAAAATAGCCCAAATCCTTGGCAAAAAAGCAGATGCGGTGGCTTATACTGCTTTGGCGAACCAAATCGCGCGGGCGTATAACCAGCGATTCTGGAATGAAGAAGCGGGGGGATATGGGTCGAATAACCAGGCTTGCAATGCTTTTTCGATCTACCTGGGGCTGGCGCAGGGCGAACGTCGCGAACGGGCAGCCCAAAACCTGGTGCGGGATGTGATAGAACTTCATGACGGGCATTTGACCACAGGCAATATATGCACCCGATACCTTCTTGAAGCATTATCCGAACTTGGACGATCAGATGTGGCGTTTACGATTGCCTCTCAGGAGTCCTACCCAGGCTGGGGGTTTATGCTGGCGAACGGCGCGACGACCTTGTGGGAGCGCTGGGAACACTTGACTGGCGGGGGAATGAATTCGCATAATCATCCCATGATGGGATCGGTTGATTCCTGGTTCTATAAGTACCTGGGCGGCATACAGTTGGATCCCGAAGACACAGGATTTGCCCGTATACGGATACATCCTCATCCAGTCGAGGGAGTTGACTGGGCGAAAGTATCCCTGCTGACGATCCGTGGGTTCGTGCGGGTAGTGTGGAAGAAAGAGCGGCACGGCTTTTACCTGGAGGCTGAGGTGCCAGTTGGCAGCACGGCGCGGGTGTGGATGCCGAAGCCGCGCGGGCAGGCAGCTTATTCCCTGTTTGAAAATGGAAAGCCTGTGTTACAGGTTGAAGGAATAACCGGGGTGACAGAGCAGGGAGATTCGGTAGTCGTATCGATTGGATCGGGAATCTACCGCTTTTCCATTCAATGATAAATGTCTGATTTTGTTTCTGATCTACATATTTCCGACTCTCGTGGCATTGCAGCCTGGGAGTGGCAGGTTGACCAGCAGTTTACCACCAGATGGTCTGGGTAGCAGGATTGACCGGTTGAGGTTTGAAGGAATATTCTTGGATGGCTTCCATATCGATGTCGATCCCCAGCCCAGGACCTTCCGGGAGGGTGAAACATCCGTTTTCGAATCGAATTGGTTGTCCGGTCAGGCGGTCGCGTGCAGGTCGCTGCTCTTCCATCTGTTCGAGCACCAAAAAATTGGGAATCGATGCTGCCAGGTGCATGGATGCCAGGGTGCAGATAGGTCCGCCGGGATTGTGAGGCGCAACAGGGATGTAGTACGTGTCTGCCAGACTGGCAACCTTTTTATACTCCGTCAATCCGCCAACATGCATTACATCTGGCTGGACCACCTTGCATCCACCCTGCTGAATCAGCTCGATAAATTCCCAACGCGTGAGTAATCGTTCACCGGTGGCAATGGGGATGGAAATTTGTTTTTGCGCCTGTACCATTACAGCAGGATTTTCAAATGGGATGGGTTCTTCTAACCAGGCAGGGTGATAGGGCTCAATTTCCTTCGCGACAAGTTCAAGGGTGCGTAGCGAGAACATTTCTGCGCATTCGATATAAATGTTGACCTCAGGTCCAATTGCTGCGCGGGCAGCCTCGAGGCATTCACGAGCGCGTGCCAGTTCGCGATAAAAATTCTCTCTTAATTGATTGCGATTGAAGAGTACCCATTTAAAGCCCTTAAACCCGCGCCGCACCGCTTCGAGCGCCTGGGATTGGGCTTGCTCTGGAGTTTCAACCCCCGTCATCCAATGACTGGCATATACAGGCAGTTCGGTGCGAAAAGGACCTCCCAGCAGGCGGTATACCGGCACGCCCAGTCTTTTACCTTCCAGATCCCATAGAGCAATATCCAGTGCACTTAATGCGGTCATCGATACCGCTCCGCCACGCCAGCGCCAGGTGTGGTACATGCTCTGCCAGTGCCGTTCGATGCCGGAAGGGTCTTTACCGATCAGGTATGCACCTAATTCGTGAACAGCAGTCTCCACAGCCTGTATATTCCCATGCAGGCTGCCCTCCCCCCAGCCATATAATCCATCATCGGTGTTTACTTTGATTAATAACCAGTTGCACCAATCGACCCAGAACTTATATGTTTCAATAGAGGTTATTCTCATATTTGTCTCCCTTGAAAATTGGTTTTGAGTTTTATTTGTCAGCGGAGAGCCAACGGTTCATCATCAACTCCTTAAACAAAGTACAATATCCTGCGAGATAAGTATACGACATCATGGTGAGTTACACTTACTAACGGGGAGAGATTTTTCTTAACCAACCTGATTTCGGGATAGTGGAAAAGAAATATATCCCGAACGTAGATTTACTATTTCTTTTAGAAAGTAAAGAGAGCCTTCCTCGAAGGAAGGCTCTCTTTTGGTTGTTCTGGGGGTAACGGCGCTTTCCCCACCGCGATAAATTGAAAGTGATCCACCAGGGACTCGAACCCTGAACCCATTGATTAAGAGTCAATTGCTCTGCCAGTTGAGCTAGTGGACCGCCCAGTCCAAGAAGCAATTTGTTGCGAATTGCAATTATACTCGAATAGAAAGGGATGTCAATAAAAAGTGTCTGATTTTCCCGACGAGAGCGCGGACATTCCAATCCATGTCCTCGTTTCGTGCGCATGAAGCGAACGCAAGCGCTCGCTACAATTGCCCACCGCAGGCGCACACAACCAAAGCCCGTATAACGCTAAAAAGAGTAATGTCTGTCCTTAAATCCCAGGTTTAGCTTATCATTTCAAAAAAGGTTATACAAACTATATATTCTTTTCTGGATATAGGTATAATCCTAATAGAAAGTTAAATATATATACACATTCTACAAGAAAGGATTTCTAGGTCCCAATGAACATCTTTCGCTTTACTGGTATTCTAATCGTTTTGGCTCTCATTTTGAGTGCCTGTGCGCCTGCGGCTACGCCTCCTCCTCCACCTCCAACGGCGACTAATCCTCCGCCCCCGCCACCCACCGCTACACCGCTTCCTCCCACAGCAACACCCAAACCCACCGAAGCCCCTAAAACCATTGTTGACATTGCTGCTGGCGATGGTCGTTTCAAAACTCTGGTAGCCGCAGTTCAGGCTGCAGGGTTGGTTGACACCCTCAAGGGTGCAGGTCCGTTCACTGTTTTCGCCCCCACTGACGAAGCCTTCGCTGCTCTACCCCCTGGCACCGTGGAAGGTCTGCTCAAAGAGCCTGCTAAACTCAAAGATATCCTCACCTATCATGTTGTGGCTGGTAAAGTGACCGCTGCTGATGCAGCCAAGCTCACCTCTGCAAAAACCGTTCAAGGCGCAGAAATCTCCATTAAGGTCGATATGGGCAAGGTCAAGATCAACGACGCCGAAGTAATCGCTGCCGATGTGATGGCTGCCAATGGCGTGATCCATGTCATCAACAAGGTCATTATGCCCCCTAAGGATATCGTTGACACCGCTATCGCCGACGGTCGCTTCAAGACCCTTGAAACCGCGCTGAAAGCCGCCGGGCTGGTTGAAACGCTCAAGGGCAAAGGTCCATTCACAGTATTTGCCCCAACCGATGATGCCTTCAAGAAGATCCCCGCTGCCACGCTTGACGCGCTGATCAAAGATGTGCCTCAACTCAAGAATGTCCTGCTCTATCATGTCGTGGAAGGCAATGTGCTGGCGGCTGATGTAGTCAAGCTGAAAAGCGCCAAGACTGTACTGGGAAAAGAGGTAACGATCAAAGTGGACGGCAGCAAGGTCATGATCAACGACGCGCAGGTCATTATTACTGATATCAAGACCGCCAATGGCGTGATCCATGTCATCGACACCGTCCTGCTTCCCCCAAAGAATATTGTTGAAACCGCTGTTGCCGATGGGCGCTTCAAGACGCTCGAGACCGCGTTGAAAGCTGCCGGGCTGGTCGAGACCCTGCAGGGGAAAGGTCCCTTCACCGTATTCGCCCCGACCGATGACGCTTTCAAGAAGATTCCCGCTGCCACGCTCGATGCGTTGATCAAAGATGTGCCTCAACTCAAGAACGTCCTGCTTTACCATGTGGTGGAAGGCAATGTACTGGCGGCTGATGTGGTCAAGCTCAAATCTGCCAAGACCGTTCTTGGCAAGGATGTAACGATTAAAGTCGATGGGAGTAAGGTCTTCATCAACAACGCTCAGGTGATCATCACCGACATCAAGACCTCGAATGGCACCATTCACGTGATTGACACCGTTCTGCTTCCTCCTCAATAGTCATTCTGGTTCTCCTCCTGAATAACGTCTCCCCTGTCTGGTTCGCAGGGGAGACGTAAATTTTAAGGGGGTGCAAAGTGGGATAACCCTCTCAGTCAGATCATGAAAGCCCAGCAAGCAATGGGCATCCAGCCCCGAAGGGATTTCCGCAGAAGGCAGGGCTTCAACCAGCCGGATTGATTATTCAATGACCGGTTCCAGCCAGAACGCCCAGTTGCGCTTGGGGTTGCCAATCGAGCGCGCCAACAGCGAAAAACTAACCGTCTTGCCCGCCAGGCTGTTTAAATCCAAATCGACCCGCTGAATTTTCTCGTCATATGTCTCCGTCCATTCGCCCAGTGTCTGAGTCAGGTTGGTGTCGGTGGGCGTCGCCAACAGTTGCAGACGCACATTGCAATCGGTTGCGTCTTCCAGGCAGCCCACAATTGTGCGAAAGCGGGCGTTTGCCGGTACCTGAATCGGAGGGAACTTGCCGATTAACTGCCCGTTGCTCTCTGCCGGTGGCACCATCACCAGCGCGGGTTCGTCGTCTTGATATTTGTTCTCAAACACCGGGTCCTTTACCACATACACACCGCCTTTTGCCAGGTTGTCCTTGTTCGGGCAAGGTATCTTGCCCTGAGTGGAAGTCCACTCGGCGCTGCAAAGGTTATCGGCGAATGAGAACCGGTTAGCGACCTTAATCTCGACCCAAAAGGCTTTTTCGGCGTTTGCGCCGTACCCAAACATCTGCCCGCTCTGGTTGCGCAGCTTCCAATAGCCTTTATAGGTGCCAGCAACGGTGGGTGCGGCCAGGGTAACTGATATCGACACTACCTGTTCGGGCGCCACCGGCGCGGCGGTCAGCGGAAAGACTGGGCTGTTGGTCATGGCGACGCCCTCGTTGGCAAACACTATTGCATAACCGGCATTCCAGGTGCAGGTGCCGCTGTTCTTAATTCGCCAGGTCTTGGTGAATACAGTGCCGGGCGGCAGGGTGGTGCCGTCTGGAATGGTCACATCCTCGACAAAGGTTACCTTATCGCATAACCCCTGCGCGGTGGGGGTAAATTGGGCGGGCATACCAGTTGGGGTGGCGGGAAGGGTCGCCTGGTTGGTGGGGGTCGTGCCGCCAGCCGCCTGGGTAGCGGTGGGAGTCAGGGCGCGCTGAGTGCTGAATGCCTCAACCGTTTGCGCTGCTGCCGTACGCACCAGGTCTGGGGGGACGGTTGGCGCAGGTGTTGGAAAGTTACATCCTCCTGCCAAAGAGACCAATATGATCACTGCGAAAATGATCGAGACAATTTTTAGAAAATCAGGCATATCCACCGTCCTTTCTCGCTGCGAATAGCGCGTCAGAAACAAAATGTTTCCCATCGATCGACAGGTGTCAGATTATTTTCATTATATATGGTGAAGTGATCAAGGTTTTTTGCCATATAACTAAAAAGCCTCTCACGCTTTGCCGATCAACGCGAGCAGAAAGAATTTCAGATGAAATGCCTGTCCAGAAAGCAGCATCTGCGAGCGGAATATCCCTGCCGCGCCGCGCACCACCAGCGCCGCTGCCAGCGCCTGGATCACCGCCGAAAGCGCTGCCTGCCAGGCTGGCGCACCGTCCGCCGCCAGGCGCGCCATCATGGTCGTGGGGGCGGTAAAAGGCAGAAAACTGAGTGTTACCGCCAACAGGTTCGAGCGCTTCTACCTCAAATTGTGTACGGCGCGGCAAATACAGGCAATACGGCATGCCGCTGAACACATCCGCGCGGCGACCGATGCGCTGCCATTCTCCGCGATTCGAGCGCACGCGCAGCGCGCCTCCCAGTGTCACCAGCGCCAGCTCGTTTTCGCCCGTGTCCCACGTCCAGGTGCGCCCGGCAGCCAAACGGCGTGCGGAAAAATGCAGCAGCTCCCACCCCGCCAACTGCGGTGTCACGCGCATATACTCTTCCGCGCCGGGGGTAGGGTGAATGAGGAGTGAGGATGAGGTTGACATGAGGAGATTATATGCGTTTTTTGCAGTTCTTACATACCGTCTTTTCAAATTTACCTTTTTCATATTGGAAATCTCAACGGAGCTGGATAGAAAAAGCCTACGAAGCTTTCTTTGACTGCGCGACCTGGCTGTCAATCGGTATTCAAAAACCCCCTGGAAATCTGTATAATGAATATAGAGAAACAGATCGGAGGTGAACAACAGGGAAAAGCAGATATTATTAACGGAGGTGTAAAATGATCGTTTCTATTTTGGAAGGTCGTGTAACCTCAGAGCGCTGGGAAGCGCTCGAACAAGAATACCGCAAGGCGTTAAAGACCACGCCGCCGCAGTTGAAGCAAACCTACCTGGTGCAGGGTGAGAGCAACCCGAACACCTGGCGGATTATCTCGGTGTGGCGCAGCAAAGAAGATTTTGAATCGGTGAAAGGTGCTGGCAAACTGGATACCTGCGCGGAAATGTTCCGTAAATTGGGAGTAGAGCCCACCCGCCGGATTTACAAATTGATCGCTCACCATGAACAGGTATGATCCAGGGAACAGCGTGACGAAATCAGGCGCGATTTTAGGTGTTTTTTAGGGGAGAAACTCACCTTTCCCCTAAAGCCAGCGTGGATTATTCCGACAGTATAGACAACTGAACATGCGGTTCATTGCAGGATTGCCTGCACTGAGCCATTGTAAGGGGATTGAATGTCGCTGCGATTGAAAATCGGGCTGGTCGTTCTTGGGATTACAATTTTGCTCTTTGCGGGTTTATATCACTATGGGCGCAATGTATTACTGGATAGTTTCATTGCGTTGGAAAATCAGTACGTTCTTCAACAGGCAGACAGCGTCCAGTATGCCATCCAGGACCAGGTTGAGCAGCTTAACCGGATTACAGGGGATTGGGCGCCCTGGGATGAAACATACCTTTTCGTTTTGGGTCAAAATCCGGTCTATATCGAGCGTAATCTGGTTGATTCAACGTATGAGAATCTAAAGCTCTCCTTTGTGGCAATAATGAATCGGGGAGGAGAAATTCTATATGCAGAAGAATACAACCCGGATACCGCCTCGCTTTCGCCAGTAAACCCAACCATCAGGCAATGGCTGCTGTTGGAAACCATCTTCAATCGGCTGACCGAGCCTCAGGCGGATATTTCAGGCATTGTCTCGTTGCAAGGGGAAATTTATCAGGTGTCAGCCCGTCCGGTTGTGACCAGTAATTTAACTGGACCCATCGTGGGATATCTGGTGATGGGGAAGCGTATGGACGCGAGGGATGTAGAAGCATTACTGATGAAGATGCACATCTCTTCAACTTTTGATTTTCATATCCTGGAAGGGAATAATCGAATTTCAACAGGGTCTCCTGGCAATACTTCAACAACGGAATTGACGACCCTCAAGATCCTGAACGAAGAGGAAATACAATCTACTACCACCTATGTTGATCTACGGGGTGTTCCAGCTTTTAAGCTGGATATCATTTCGCCGCGCCGGATATACCAGCATGGCAGAACCACGCTTTTTTCGCTTTTGGTGGGGGAGCTGTTCATCTCGTTGATCTCCGGCGCATTGTTGTTCATTTTACTAAACAATGCGTATGTCGGACGGTTGATGCAACTGGTCGAAAAGGTCCGCATGTATCCTCAGAAATCGCCGCAGGTTGCTGAAATTTCCATGTCAGGCGACGATGAGGTGAAGGTGCTAGCCAATCAGATCAATCAATTGATTGGGGCGATTCGGAAGTCGAGCAGAGAATTAGAAGAAAGCCAGCAGCGATATGCGTTGGTGGTTCAGGCATCGAATGACGGAATCTGGGATTGGAATCTGCGCGAAGATATCTTTTACTACTCAGAGCGCTTGAAAATCCTGTTGGGTTATCCACCGGATAGCCGCCTTGATTCGATTGACGCCTGGTTCGAGCGGGTTCATCCGGATGATCGAACCCGGCTGCGCGCCGATATTTTCGATCATATTGCGGGGAAAACCGAGTTGATGGAGAACCAACATCGCATTCGCCTGGTCGATGGCAGCCTGGGCTGGGTGTTGGTGCGCGGCTTGGCTCTGCGCGATGGACACGAGCCGTACCGTCTGGCAGGGTCCTTTACCAATATCACTCAGCAAAAGCAAATCGAAGAACGCTTGCGTCATGACGCCATGCATGATCCATTAACTGATTTGTTCAACCGCGCTTATTTCATGGACCAACTGGCGCGGGTAATTGAGGTTGCCAGGCGCAATCGCGATCGCCAGTCTGCTTTTCTGTACATAGACCTGGATCGGTTCAAGCTGGTCAACGACAGTCTAGGACATGAAGCCGGTGACCTGTTGCTGATCACTGTAGCAGACCGCCTGCGTAATAATTTGCGTCCCAGCGATTGTATTGCCCGTTTTGGCGGGGATGAATTTGGGGTGTTGATCGAGGATATCCGCGATATAGGCGATGCCACCCGCACTGCCCGCCGGCTGCAAGAGCAGATAAAACTGCCTATCGAATTGCAAAATCAGCAGGTATTTACTACCATCAGCATTGGAATCGCTACCACCGCCAGCGGTTACCAACGCGCAGAAGATATGCTGCGCGATGCAGACAGCGCGATGTATCGCGCAAAAGCCAATGGAAAAGATTGTTTCGAGATCTTTGACGGCGAAATGCACAAACGTAACCTGGCGCGCCTGACCCTGGAATCGGAGCTGCATCACGCCTTGTTAAATGGAGAATTTCAGGTGTATTACCAGCCAATTATTACCGTGTCTGGTCGCCGCCTAGCTAGCTTTGAAGCACTGATCCGCTGGAAGCATCCCGACCGCGGGCTGGTGCTGCCGGGAAAATTTATCGGGCTGGCAGAAGAGACCGGTTTGAGTGTTCCATTGAACGAATGGGTCATCCAGGCTGCCTGCACCCAATTGAAACAATGGAAATCCCAGGGGTATTTGATCGATAAAATTGCGGTGAATCTCTCAGCACGTCAGTTGCGCGATCCGGAATTGCCGCGTCTGATCCGCGATATATTGATCGATACCGAGCTGCCTCCCGCCTGCCTGGAACTGGAAATTCCAGAAAGCGCCGCGATGGAAAACCTGGATCAAACGGTTCAGATTCTGGGTATCCTGCACGAGATGGGGGTACACCTGACCATTGATGATTTCGGTACCAGTTACTCTTCGCTTGCGCACCTCAAGCGTTTTGCGGTCTCCAGCATTAAAATCGACCGCACATTTATTCGCAATATCCCGCAGAACAAAGATGATGCCAGCCTGACCTCTGCGATCATCGCCATGGCACATATACTCAGTAAACGAGTGGTGGCAGAAGGCGTGGAAACGGACGCTCAGCTTGAATTCCTTGTGCAGCAAGAATGTGACGAGGCGCAAGGATTCTTATTCAGCAAAGCTCTCCCGCCAGAACAAGCCGAACAATGGTTGACGCTTCATCCAATGGATGATGCCAGGCTACCGGTCCATTAAATGGCGATCAGCCCCTGGATGATGCCCTTGCGCACCGCCTCGGCGCGGTTCATTACCTGGAGCTTGCTGTAAATGCTGGAGATGTGAAATTTAATGGTGTGTTCGCTGATGTTCAGCGCGAATGCGATCTGCTTATTCGTCAGACCGAGCGCTAATTGCTGCAAGACCTCAATCTCGCGCGGGGTGAGTGATGATTGGCTGGCAGCCACCAGTGGTTGAACCAAGGCTGCGGGCGGTGGTTGTTCTGCCAGCAAGAGATTGATCAGGGTTGGATGCGCTGCGATCAAGCCATGACGCAGCGCACCAATCGCGGCGATTAATTCTTCGGGTGTGCAGTCCTCGGACAAGATGCCCCAAACAGGAGGCGCATCTTTGAGGGAGGCAAAGGGCAGCGGATTGCCTGGCTTGACCAGGAATAGTATTCCGATGTGGGTAAAGCGTGCGATATCCGTGTAAGCGGGGGAAAGGTTGGCATCTCCCGCGATGATCAAAATCGTAGTGTCTTCAGGCAGACGGTCGATCTCTGCCAGAAAGGCAGCTTCTCGCGTCAATTGGATGCCCGGTTCAGCCGCGAGCAAGACATGCAATCCTGCCCGCAGCGCGATACCCTGACAGACAATGGCTACCTGAGTCAAGTTTTCTTTCGTATTCATCAACCCCAAGGGTTCAGGTTGGTCGTTCGCCGACCCGGACATTGAATGTGGTTACCTGCCCGGCGCGGATGACCTGCATAGGTACGCTCTGCCCTGCCAGCCCCGCCAGTTTGAATAACAGGTCATCGGAATCCTGGATGGGTGTCTCCTGAATGGCTACCAGGATGTCGCCCACCATCAACCCGGCACTGGCTGCAGGTGCGCCTTCATCCACTCCAACCAGCAGCAACCCGCTGGTTTGTTCGCGGTTCAAGGCGCTCCGCAGCGCGGCAGGAAGCTCTACCGGCTGGCTGCGCACTCCCAGGTAACCACGCTGGATGCGCCCATGTTTTGCGAGAATATCTCCAGTCTGCCAGGCAACCGGGGCAGGGATGGTGAGCAGCAATCCACCGCCAAAACCTGATGAGTTGATGCCCAACACCTGTCCCGCGCCGTTGATGAGAGCGCCGCCGGAAAAACCGGGTAAAGGAGCTGCGTCGCTGCGCAGGTAGCGTTCCAGCAATCCGCCGCGCCCGGTGCGCACCGGTCCGCCGACCGCGCCGATCACCCCCAAACTGGCTTGCAAACCTGCCGGGCTGGGACGCGCCAGCGCCAGGACGAGCTGACCAACCCGTCCTTCTTTTGGAGCAGGTTGAGCAGGAGAGAGCAAAGCCTGGTCGAGCCGCAGTGCGCAAAGGTCGCTGCCGGGGTCGCGTCCCGCCAGCCGGGCAGGCAAGGTCTCACCACCGGGCAGCATCACGCTGATCTCCTCTTCTCGTTCAACAGTATGATCAGCAGTCAGGATCAGGTCGCTGGCAATCGCAACACCGCTGGAAGGGTGGCGGTGGCGGGCATTGACCAGCACCACCGCAGCCCCTGCACGTTCGGCTGCATCTGCCATCGAGTCAGATATTATTTGAAAAGACGCCTGTTCAGGCATGTTTACCTCCAATTACAATTCAGTATAGGCGATTTCACGCCTGATTTCCAGTGTAGCGAAGTTTCGCATAATCCGCATCCGCCAAACGCCCGGCAGGTAGACTGGAAAAATGGGTGGGGTCGGATTCGCAATGGCGAGCCCGCCCAATGAGTGCATTCATTTGCCGGGTATCGTCGCATTTCATATCCTTAGCCAGATCGAAATCGGGGGTAAAATAAAGCGATTATTTCGAATGATGTCTATGAAATCCTGGCTTGCTGGATTATTGATCGTTGTCCTGGCAACAATTGCTCTGTTGCCTTTTTCGCCGATTTATCGACCAGCGCCAGCCGATGACGCCAGTATCTATTTATACATCGCCGATCGTATCCTTGAAGGCGGCGTTCCCTATTTGGATGGCTGGGATCAAAAGCCCCCGCTGATTTACTTCATCTTTGCCCTGGCGCGCGCTGCCACACCTCAATCCATTTGGGGATTGTGGTGGCTGCAATGGTTGGGCTGGCTCATCTTCGGGTTTTCAGCTTACTATGTGCTGGCAAAGGTGGTCAATCCAGGGGTCGCTTTTTTATCGGTAGCCGTGTCGTTTTTGATCCTGGTGGAATTTTTCTGGGGCGGATCGATCGAGGATACCTCCTTGATGTTTCAAATGCTGAGTGTTGCCTGTTTCGCGCATATTCTTTCAACCGAACAGGTCGCATTTCGACCCTGGAGCAGCCTGGCAGCCGGTCTGCTGGCAGGTATTTTATTTTTCATGAAGCAGACGCTCATCGCGGTTAGCATAGCAATTGGCGTCTATCTGCTGCTGCGCGCCATCACCCAGGCGAACCGCCGCAGCTGGTATGTGCTGGCGTGGATGGCGGCTGGGGCAAGCATGGTCGCTCTGCTCGTTTTCTTGTACTTCTGGCTGAAAGGAGGCTTGGAAGAGTACTGGCGGCAGGCGTTTGTTTTTAACTGGATGTATTCGAATCTGGGCTTGTTGGAGCGGGTCAATTCGCTGGTCGACGGGCTTGAATTCCTCAGCGGGTATCCAGGAATGTTCATGGCGCTGTCAGCCTGGCTGGCTGGGGCGTTTCTCGGTCTGCGGCAGTTCGCGTCCCTGTTGATCAGCATGGTGCGCCTTCCCGCCAGCGGCATCCTGTTTGCTGCTGCTGGCTTCGCTGCAGTAGTCCTGGCAGGGCTGGGTGAAATCATTGGATCGACCCCCGGCATTGGCTTAGGGCAGGCGGGGCTGCTGGCAGTTGGCTTGCTTTTGATCGCAGCCGGCGTCTACCTGTTGTCTGCGCGGCGGCAGCAGCAAATGCTCTATTCTCTCCAATCTCTTGCGCCGCTGCACAACTTGTGGAAAACCTCGCCTTCTTCCCCAAAGATTGCCTTCCTGAACCTGGCGGTGATGTTTTTCCTGTTCACCCTGCTTTTGATTTCTACTTCTGGCAGGAACTATGTGTACTACTTCATCCCGCTGGTGCCTCCTGCCGTGCTGTTGTTTGGCTTGCTCATCGATCTATTTTTTGCTCAACTAACCCAACAGGTGCGCAGTTTGGCGATCATCTTGCTGACCGCCCTGCTACTGGTTTTTTTGATCCGTCCTGCCCTGTTTATTGCATCTGCCTATCGCGCGCCGCGCTTTCCGCCGCCTTCAGCGCTGGAGACCTATATTACCTCCACCACCCGCCGGGATGATCCTGTTTTAGTGTGGGGGCGCTATACTACCTACCTGTATATCACCACCCAGCGCAAATCACCCACCCGGTTTTACAACCAGGCGGCATTTCATCTCCCTGCGTATGTCGAGCGCTACCGAATCTATGATATTTTATTGTCGGAACTGCGCGCCAACCCTCCCGTGTTAATCATCACCGACCCGCAGGTAGTTACTGCCGAGCAGATGCAGCTTCCCGTTTGTAAAAATCGCGAGCTGGGCGACCAGGGGTCATTTCTGTACTTTATTTGCCAAAATTACAGGCTGGAAAAGACCTTCGGTGATCAAAAGGTTTTCCGCTATACGCGCTAAATGGTTTGCTCTCACCATAAGCGGGATAACGCTTTCGCCAGGTCGGTCTATGGGGCAGGTAAAAGGCAGTTTTCTCGGTTGGTAATTGTCGCGAAACTCAACAAAAGCTCAAGAATGAAAAGAGGTGTTTTTAAGCGCCTGCCTAAAAACACCCCCGCCCCTTCTGGGAATATCAATTAGCGCTTACCCCCCTGGCTGGCTGATAAAGCGTTCTTCCATCTCCTTAAGCGCCTGGCGCTGACGGTAAATAATAGCGCGTAATACATCGCGGATGGAAATTACCCCCATCACTTTATCATCCATCACAACCGGCAGATGACGGATTCCGCGCGCGTTCATCAAGTACATTGCCTCATCGATGGTCTGGTCGGGATGAATGGTGATCACAGGCGATGACATAATCTCGCGCACTGGCGTTTCCTTCGAGGCTTTTCCTTTCAAAATAATCTTGCGGGCATAATCCCGCTCGGAGAAAACCCCTACCAGTTGATTACCATCCATCACCATTAAGACACCCACGTCTTTATCCGCCATCACGCGCAGGGCATCAAACACGGTCGTTTCAGGGCTGACTGCCCAAACGACGTCGCCTTTTACTTCGAGGATATGGCGAACGATAAACATCTCAACCTCCTTAATCAAATCCTCCGGCGTTGATGACGCCGGTGCCCGTAAACAGCCGGGTTTAGATGTCAAGTATAGATGATCCTGGCAAGGTTTTCAACCCTAAAAAACTGCCAAAATCTATCTAAGTTTCTCCCATAAATAATCATAAGCCCGCCGACCGCTGATCTGGTGGCGACCGATGAAATAATCGGTTTCTATGTTGTGCTTAACCCCAAACAGGTCGTATACGGTGCGGGCAATTTCCACGCTGCGCTGCACAGCCTGGATGGGAAAAATGGGGTCGTGGTCGCCAGCTTCGATCAGTATCGGGCGCGGAGCAATCAACCCGACCAGGTCATACATTTCGCCAAACTTCCAAAGACCTGGCACAAAGTTACAGGCGCAGTGGTGCATTGCCAGGATTGAGTCTTGATACGTCGAATAGTATCCGCTGATCACACAGGCTTTGATGCGGGTGTCAAGGCAGGTGGAGAAAAAGGTGTGCATGCCCCCGCCGGAAATGCCCATTGCGCCCAGGCGGTTGATGTCCAGCTCCGGGCGGGTGGCAAGATAATCGATCAGCCGCTTGCCCTCGAATGTGCGCAATCCAACCACCGACCCGCCCAAGTGAAAAGTAAGCATGGCGGTATGCGCGCAGGTCGTGGGTGCTTGCTGCCCAGTTTTCAGGTGCGAAAAATCGGTCTGGCGCTCGCCAAAGCACGAAATCTCCGGCGCTGCCACGGCAAAGCCGCGCCGACACAACGCCACCGCAAAATCTTTATGATAACCGTCCGGCACATCGCGTTCAGAGCCGTCTTCCCAAAGTCCCACGATGTCTTTTACACCATAGCCATGCCCATGAAAAGCTATCACCACCGGTAATGGTTGGACAGGTCGCGCTTTGGGCAGCAACAGATACACCGGCATCCAGGCATATTCGCCCACCTGCAGCACCCACTTTTCGCGCACGTGATCTCCTTTATCGATTTCTTCGATCCACTGAGGGTGCAGGTCAACCAGTGGTTGGTCATGAAACCCTACCAATTCTGTCAGCGCCGCGCGGGTCTGCTTCTGCCAATCTAATGCTTCTGCCAGGCTGCCCGCCTGGAAGCGGTATGGCGCCTGCGCTGGTTGATACCGTTTCCATAGTCCATGGGCAGGTTGCAGCATCTGGTGTTCTTTACTGTTCAAGACGTTTGATGCCATTTTTTTCTCCCGTTTCTAATCAATCCCTACCACCAGGCTGCGCCGTTCCAACAGGATTGTATCCTGCCAGGCGCCCCGGTTTTTGCTGATTCGCTCTCGGCGTCCAACCAGCCGAAATCCGCATTTCTCGTGTAAGCGCAGGCTGGCTATGTTTTGTGGGAATATTACCGCCTGCAGCGTCCAGATTCCATGCGTTTCTGAGAGACGGATCAATTCCTGCAGCAATGCTTTGCCCACCCCCTGCCCGCGTACTGCTGCTGTTAAATAGATGCTGACCTCCGCCACCCCCGCATACGCCTGCCGGGCAGAGACCGGGCTTAGCGCTGCCCAACCCACTACGCGCTCGTTCTGCCGCGCTGCCAACCTGCAGACTGACAGATGTCCCTTATCCCAACTTTCCCATTCGGGCGGCTGCGTTTCAAAGGTGGACATACCGCTCTCAATACCCTCGGCAAATATAGCCCGCACCTGCATCCAATCGTCCGGACGTATGGCGTCGATTAAGACATTCACTGTTGTCTCCTTTTGTGCGAATGGATAAACTCGTTAATTATAAATGGGAACAAGCTCTTCATCGATCCTGTAAGACAATGGACAGATTTTGCGCGGATGAATTCCAGCCTGTTTATCATGCTCATTTAATCTCATCTGCTGAATTTTTTATGCAAACCTTATGACGTTTGTCAATTTTGTTAATCCGTCTTTTACTTGACTTGTATGACAATATCTGCTACCTTTTAAAAAGAATAGCGGGTGGAGGAAATTGTGCGGAGAATGTTCACATTTTCGCATCGACCAGCGGGCACAAGACCGGTGTGCCCGCTTATTTTTTGTGTTTTCACCTCTTCCCGGCTGTCAGCCGTTGCAGCGCCACCACACCCTGTTCACGGCAACCTATATTTTTCCCATTCTCAGGAGAATTGATAAATGGCAGCAACCACAAATACCTTTGAAATGGCGCAACGTCAGTTTGATCATGTGGCAAAGCTTCTCAGCCTGGACCCGCAAGTGGCGGAAATCTTACGCTGGCCAATGCGCGAATACCATTTTCGCATTCCCGTTCACATGGATGACGGCTCGCTCCGTTTGTTTGAAGGATTCCGCGTACAACATAACGATGCGCGCGGACCGAACAAAGGCGGTATTCGCTTTCATCCGGCAGAAACACTCGATACGGTGCGCGCCCTGGCAATGTGGATGACCTGGAAATGCGCCGTGGCGGATATTCCGCTGGGCGGGGGCAAAGGAGGGGTAGTACTCGATTCTGCTTCCCTTTCAATCACCGAGAAAGAACGATTGTGCCGCGGATATATCCAGCAAATCTGGAAGAACCTGGGTCCGCGCCAGGATGTGCCGGCGCCCGATGTCGGCACCACGCCGCAAATGATGGGCTGGATGATGGATGAGTATAGCAAGCTGTGTGGTTCTTACACCCCTGGCGTGATTACCGGCAAACCGGTTGGCGGAGGAGGATCACAGGGGCGCACCGAAGCCACTGGCTTTGGGGTGATCTACACCGTGCGCGAGGCGATGAAAGTTCTAAACCTGGATCCCAGCCAGTGTGTCGCTGCCATTCAGGGCTTTGGCAACGTGGCTCAATATGCAGCGATTGGGTTTACCGAGCAATTAAAGGGAAAGGTGGTGTGTGTGTCTTATTGGGACCGCGACGATCGCACGGCTTATACCGTCAGCCATCCGGAGGGGGTCAATCCGCGCTTTTTACAGTCGATTACCGACCAGTACGGTTCGATCCACAAAGGAAAAGCGCGCGCGGCGGGGTATATTATCGAGGACGGCGGCGCCTGGCTAGCAAAAGAAGCGGATGTGCTTATCCCAGCAGCGCTGGAAGGGCAAATCAATATCGATTCAGTGGGGCAGATCCACCCGCGCGTACGCCTGATTGCTGAAGGCGCGAACGGACCGACCACCCCCGAAGCAGATGAGGTGATCCGCGGGCGCGGCATCTTCATGATTCCCGATTTCCTGTGCAATGCTGGCGGGGTTACTGTCTCTTATTTTGAAGGAGTTCAAAATGACATGAACTTCTATTGGACTCGTGAAGAAGTGCTGGACCGGCTGGACACCCGCATGACCATTGCCTTCCAGGGTGTGTACGAAATGGCGCAAAAGGAAAGCGTTTCGATGCGTGATGCGGCGTATATGGTGGCGATCGACCGGGTGGTGAAAGCGATGGAACTGCGCGGCTGGATTTAATCGCTTCGCATTTTTGTTAAGACAAAACACCTTACGGCAGGTGTATCATAAATTGGATGCACCTGCCGATTATTTAATTAATTGGATTGGTAATGCCGGGGGGTGTTTGCGGGGAGGATGTGCGGTTAATGAAAAACCCATTGTTATTCTTATTGTATGGATTGTTTGTTATGCTAGCGATTGGAGTGGTTTCGAGCATTTCCATTCCGCTTTTTTTGTCAGTTTCGTCTCAAATGGAGGATAAAACCCCAGGCGCAACCCAACCTGTAAAACCTGTTGCAACTCAAAAAGCAGGCGCATCCACTGTTCAATTACCCCGCCGCACGCTGCTGGAAATCGCCCATGCGCCGTATTTTCAGGTAAAAGCCACCGGTGTTGACCTTTCTGAAATTAACCTGTATGTTAAGAGCAACCCCGGCAATTCTCCATTTGAATTGGTGGTCAATCCGGGTATCCTGTTTTACCCCGCTTCTAAAAGCACCCAAATGATGGTATCCATTGTTCCGCAGACTTTTAAAATTGCACCTAACCAGGAATATAACCTGCGGATAAAAGTGGCGTGCGCCAATATGACCAAAAACACTCCGAACAATTCTGACCATTTTTCCATTTCAGGTGGTAATACATCCCATGATCTCAACATGCTGTTGGCGAATACCGCTTTTCACCAGGCAAACTTTCGCTTGCAGCAGTTTGCGGTATGGGTGATCACCGATAACCCGGAACCATTAGAATTTATGGGAATTGGTCAAACCATGCAGGGCAGCAAGCCTTCGCCATCAGAATTGGAAATGGTGCGCCAATTGCTGGTTAAAGCTGGGATCAACCCGAACAATTACAATGCGTTCAAGAAAAAATAAGCAAGCAAACCGGCAGCCGGGCAGGTCTCATTTTAAGCCAAACATCTCCTGCACCAGCGGGCGGATGCGCTCCCACCTGGGAAGCAACACCTGCGCGCCATTAATGGTGGTGGGGATGGTCATCTCGCGTGGGATAGAGCGGGCGTCAATCCCTTCTTTACCTGCCCGCAAAACAGCCAGTCCAATGCGCGGCAGTTCGAAGAGCGGTAAGGTTGTATCGATATTGTTTACCACTGCCCGGTATAACGCAGGCAGACGCTGCCAGGCGGCGGGGGTGAGCAGGCGCGAAATCACGGCGCGGATCAAAAGCTGGGCGTGTTCCATGCGGTAAAAGTCATCAGCGCCCTGGCGGTCGCGTGCCAGTTTGAGCACTGCTGTGCCATCCAGGTGGTGTTTGCCTGCGTGCAGGTCGCCGATCCGTGTGGGAAGCTCGATATCGATGCCGCCCAGCGCGTCAACGATCTCGACCACCGCGTCGAACTTAAGTCGCACGGTATAGCGCACCGGCACACCAAGTTGATTTTCGACCACTTGCGCGGCAGCCGCGGGTCCGCTGCCAGGTTGCCTGGATTCAGCAAAAAAATGGGCGGTGTTGATCCGGTTATTGCCTGCCCCTGGGATTGGCACCCACAAATCGCGTGGAATTGAGAGGAGCTTCACTGCGGGCTGCCGCGGTTCTACCCGTGTCAGGATAATTGTATCGCTGCGACCCAGAGCAGTTCCAGGCGGGCTGCGGTCGATGCCCAACACCAAAAAAGTGATTGGCGCAGGATTTAGCAGGTAAACAGCCAATCCAACCAGGCACATCCCTGCTGCCAGCAGCACGGGCAGCAGGCAGGCGCAGGCAGCTCCGTGCTTCTGATGGGCAGGCGGGGGTAATTCTATGCGCATGGGCTGAAAATGCGCCAGCGCATCGTCAGACTCGGAGAAGATTTCAGGGTGATAAGGAGATTCCGGATTGTTCATGGATTGCAAGATGTCGCTGGCTGGTTCAGCCTGAGCGTTTTAACCTCTCGTGCCGCACCTGATGCAGGAATGCGGGAGAGTTGAGATTACGTTCGAGGAGAAAAAGTAGATATTCGTGCAGCAGGTTTTCCATCTCGCTGGCAGCCGAAGACGGCAAGAGAGCGCGGCTGGCTTCAGTAAAAGAACTGCGTTGAAAATGACGCAGCAGTTTAAGGGCGGCAAGAGAGACAAAACGTGTCCCATCTGCATGTTCTCCGCAGGCGGGACAAAGTGCACCGCCCTGGATCATGCTGAAGTATTGATCTTGAGGCTGGATGAGGCTGCCGCACGCCACGCAGTGAAACAACTCCGGGCGAAAACCGATCAGGTCAAGCAGGCGGATTTCGAAGTAGCGCGTGGCTTTAAAGCCATCTTCAGCGGCTGATAACCGTTCCAGGGTTTCGATTAAGAGCTGGTACAACGGGCGGTTATCCCCTTCACGAGTTTCAGTGGAGTGATTGCCGCCTTCTTCATAGGAGAAGCGGTCCAGCAATTCAACCACATAAGAAGCATAAGCCACTCGCAGCAAATCTTCGCGCAGCGGCAGGTAGGCATCGATTGTTTCTGCCTGGGTGACGATCCAGAAATCACGTCCACGCGCAAGCAGCAGTTTGACGCGGGTAAACGGCTCCAGATGCCCGGCTTTGCGCGAGCGCAATCGCCGCGCGCCTTTTGCCACAGCGCGCAGTTTACCCTGCTGGCGGGCAAAGAGGATGAGCAAGCGGTCGGCTTCACCCCAATCGGAATGGCGCAAGACAACCGCTTCAACATGCAGGGTATGTTCAGAGCGAGGCATACACTGATCTACCGCAGGTCAGACGGTCCAAACGCGCCGGGGAGCAGCTCGCCAACCGTTGTTTCCCGAACCACATGCCCGGCTTCATCTGCAATAATCACGCGGGTCTCCAAGCCAAATTCGCCAAGCACCTGGCGGCATGCGCCGCAGGGTGATCCACCGTTGCGAGTGACCACGGCGATGGCGATGAAATCACGCTCTCCTTCAGAGACAGCCTTTACCACCGCCACCCGTTCGGCGCAAATGGTAGAGGGATAGGCGGCGTTCTCCACGTTAACGCCCAGGTACATTCTGCCCGAAGCGGTCAACAAGGCTGCCCCAACCGCGTAGTTGGAGTAGGGGGCATACGCTCGCTGGCGCGCCTCTTGGGCTGCTGCCACCAGGCGTGAACGTTGAGTATCGTTCCATGCCGGGTTATTCGTCATGGATTTCATCCTTTGGTGCACCTTCTCTCAGCAGACGGCGCGCGCGCACCTTGCGTATCCGCCTGCCGCTCACCTGCTCGACAGTCAGGTGTAGATCATTTTCAACCAGGGTTTCTCCCTCGATTGGGACATGCCCCATACGATTATATACAAAACCACCCAGCGTGTCGGCGATATCCCGCTCAAGCTCGCAGCCCATCACTTCGTTGAAGTCGTCTAGATCGATGCGCCCCTGGAATATATATTCGTCTTCGCCAACTTTCTGATAGGGCTGCTCTTCCAGCGCGTCATATTCATCGCGGATCTCACCGACGATTTCTTCCACAATGTCTTCCAATGTCACCAAACCGGCTACCCCGCCGTATTCATCCACTACAATCGCCATGTGAACACGGCGCTGGCGCATTTCGGTGAGCAGGTCATCTACTTTCTTCGCCTCAGGGATGAAATACGCCGGGCGCAGCAGGTCGCGCATGGCGGGCGGTTCCTGTCCCTCGTGCAGCATGCGCAGCAAATCCTTTGCGTATAACATGCCGATCACATTATCGATTGTGCCGTCAAAAACCGGGACACGGGAATGACCGGATTGTAAAAGCACCGGCACGGCTTCTTGCAGCGGGGTGGTAACGTCCAGCGCGGTGATGTCAATGCGCGGCACCATGATCTCACGCGCCAGGGTATCACCAAAATGAAAAATCGAGTAGATCATTTTGCGCTCGCCCTGTTCCAGGTTACCCTGCAACGGACCTTCTTCCACCCAGTTTTTCAACTCATCTTCAGTTACCGGGCTAAGGCGGCGGCGTAGCATGGTTGGAGAACCCAGCAGCGGCATCAGCAGGGTGGAAAGCGGGCTGACCAAGCCATCGATCAACGCGCCTGGCATGGAAAAGCGCACCGCCCATTTTTCTGCCTGCGGCAGAATCAAGCCCTCAATGCCAAACTCAATTGCCAGGATCAATAACGCAACAACCAGCACAATTGCTACTTCTCCAGCAATGGTCAGGCTGCCCTGCGTAGCCGAATACAACATCCCCCAGACGGAGCCTGCCAAAAGGTAATGCAGGGTAACCGCAGCCAGCCGCAGCGAGACGCGCAGGCGCGGTCGATCTAACAGGCGCAGCGTGCGGTCAACCCCTTCTGGGTTGTGTTCTCGCTGCTCTAACAGGTAAGGTTGGCGCGCGTTTAGCAAGCTGCTGCGCACGGCGGCAACCAAAAGGTCTAGCACAAGCAAAAGGACGATCAGAAATCCAAGAGTTTCAACCACTGTTCTCCTTGCGCAAGGGGCGGGCTGGGACGCCGACCACCACTGTCCCAGGCGGCACATCGCGTGTAACCACTGCGCCTGCGCCGGTTTTGCTGCCCTCGCCGATTTTTACCGGCGCGACCAGCATGGTGTCGCTCCCAATAAAAGCATTCGCCCCAATTTCGGTCGAGTTCTTGCGGACACCGTCGTAGTTGCAGGTAATCGTCCCGGCGCCGATGTTCACATTTTCGCCGATGGTGGCGTTGCCAATATAAGAGAAATGACCCATCTTAACGCCAGGTGCCAGGTATGAGTCTTTGACCTCGCCAAAGTTGCCCAGATGAACTCCTTTACCCAGGTGCGCGCCTTTGCGCAGGTGGCAGAAGGGACCCATCGATACGTTATCCTCAACGATTGACCCCTCCAGCACCGATGCCAGGATGGTGCATTCATTGCCGACCTGGGTGTCTTCGATGATCGTATTGGGACCAATGACACAGTTTTCTCCGATGACCGTTTTGCCGCGCAGATAGGTGTTAGGCATAATGGTCGTGTCGCGCCCGATTTGAACACCGGGACCGATGTAGGTAGAATCGGGGTCGATCAAGGTTACACCAGACAGCATCAGGCTGGCATTGATGCGCTGGCGCATCAGAGCATCTGCTTCTGCCAGGTGGATGCGGTTGTTAATACCTACCGCCTCAGTCGGGTTTTCGATGACCAGTGCCTGTACCGGCAGCCCTTCGGCGTTGGATAACGCTACCAGGTCAGTCAGGTAGTATTCCCCCTTGGGAGAAACCTGGATTCGGTCGAGTGTAGTCCACAACCAGTTGGCTGTAATGCAATACGCGCTCACATTCAATTCGCGCACTTTGAGCTGCTCAGGTGTGGCATGTGCCTCTTCGATAATCGCCTGTACCATGCCGTCGCTGCCGCGCAAGACGCGCCCAAAACCGCGCGGGTCTTCGGCGATCACGGTTAACATGGTGATTGTCCCCTTATTCCCGCGTTGAGCAACGATGAGCTTCTCAATGGTAGCGGGGGTGAGCAATGGCATATCACCGTTCAGCACCAGCACCAGGTCCGCATGCCCTTCCAGCAAGGGACGAACGGTCTTGACAGCATGAGCGGTGCCAAGTTGTTTATCCTGCAAGGCATAACGAACACCTGACCCAACCGCCTGTTTAACCAGCTCTGCCCCATATCCAACCACGACTACCGGCGGTTCGTTGATTACAGTATGCACCGCGTCGATCACGTATTGGATCATCGGTTGTCCGGCGAGAGGATGGAGCACCTTGGGCAGATTGGATTTCATGCGTGTTCCTTGCCCGGCGGCAAGTACAATGGCTGCAATTTTCATGGATTCACTCCTGGTTGATCATCTATTTCTGAATAGATATTCTAATTTTAACGTCATTTCAGGATCGTGGAACCGTATCCACTTATCCTGACCCTGTATTCATTTTAACGTTTTTTGGAGAGAATTTATACTATTTTCCATTGTTTGCATAAGCGGGGGGGTTAACTCGAGGCGGGAAACTGAAGCGAGATGATAGTGCCTTCGCCAATTTTCGATTCGGCTGAAACCCTGCCCCCCTGGGCTTCCACCAGGGCTTTGACAATTGCCAATCCCAACCCGCTTTCCCCATTTTCTGCATGGCGCGATTGGTCGCCGCGGCGGAAGCGGTCGAAGATATACGGCAAATCGGTTTCGGCGATTCCGCTGCCGGTATCGCGCACCGATAGCACTACCGTTTTCCCCTCTTGCCTGCCGGAGAGGATGATTTTTCCGCCTTTCTCAGTGTAACGCAGGGCATTGCTGATCAGGTTGTCAAAAACCTGCAACATCCGCGCTTCATCCACGCGGATTTCTGGCAAGGGGTCATTCTTTTCTGCTTTCAGGCGCACCCCTTTCTGGCTGGCGCTATGCTGAAAGATCGCTGCAGCGCGCTCCAGAATGGAATGCGGGTCGACGAGCTGCGGGTGAAGGGGCAGCTCTCCAGCGTCTGCCTGCGACAACATGCGCAGGTCTCCCACCAGGTCTTGCAGCCGTTCCACCTCGGCATAGACCAGCGATAAGCGCTCGTTGGTAGGTTTGAGCACGCCGTCGCGCATCGATTCGATATATCCAGCGATCACGGTTAATGGGGTGCGCAGATCGTGCGCAATATCGGCGGTCATCTGTTTGCGCAGCTGGTTGGCGCGGGCTACAGCCCGACTCATCATATTGAAGGAATCTGCCAGTTGCCCAATTTCATCTTTTGCGCGAACCTCCACCTGTTGTTCTAACTGACCGGCAGCAATGTTATGGGCAGCCTGGGTCAGCGCCTGAAGTGGATGAGTCAGGGTGCGTGCCAGCACCACCCCCATGATCAGCGCAATAATTGTGGCGCCCAGGATGGCAATGACCAGCGCCTGGTTGGTGCGGTTGATAAAGATTTGCTCTTCTGGCAGTAAGGTTGGTAAATTGGAAGGCACCAGCAGCGTACCGACCTGATTGCCATCTACCAGGATGGGAATGCCATTTCTGATGATGGTATCTCCGACCTTTGCGCCGACTGGGGGAAAATCTTTTCCTGGTTGGATAATCACAATCCCGTTTGCATCGACCAGACCGAACAGGCTGCGGCGGTCGCGCGGCATCATGCGCCGGTCTCCCGGCGAAAAACCCCCTTTATCCGAGGGCTGGTTGAGTTGGGGAGCGCCTGCAGAGAACATGCCTGGGTATTGAATCCGATCCCACTCGCGCTGCAACCCACTCCATGAACCGTTATTGATGTAGTACGTCTTCAGCGATTCGGCAATCGAATTGCTCTGCTGGTCTATGATCAGATTGGCTAAACGTGAGGCGCTGGTTTCGCGGATGTAGAACGCCATCGTACCAGCGGTAATCACCGCAATCAGCATAAAGGAAAACACCAGCTTCCACAAGAGAGAAATGCGCATAAATATTACCCCGGCTTCCGAAAACGATATCCCACACCAAATACTGTTTCAATATACTCAGGGTTGGCAGGATCTTTTTCAATTTTTTTGCGCAGGTTGCGGATGTGGACGTTGAGGGTGCGATCCAGCCCGGTAAACCCGCTATCTACCAGGTGATCGACCATATCGTTACGAGTGAACACTCGACCCGGTGAGCGCATGAGCAGTGCAAGTAAATCAAATTCGAGCGGCGTGAGCGACACCGGTTTTCCACCAACGGTAACCGTGTGAGTCGCCTCGTTTAATATCAGGTCTCCCTGGTGCAAGACATCAGCCTTGCGGAGGGAATCGTCGCGGCGGCGCATGACCGCGCGGATGCGGGCAGATAGTTCGCGCATGCGAAATGGCTTGATCACGTAGTCGTCGGCGCCCAAATCCAGCCCCAGCACTGCGTCGGTTTCTTCCTCGCGCGCGGTGATGATGATCACAGGGGTGGAAAATTCCTGTCGATACAGCCGTAAAAACTGGTAGCCGTCCATTTTGGGCATCATTATATCCAACAGCACCACATCCGGCAATTCATGCCGGGCGGTGTAGATGGCGGTTTGCCCATCCGGAGCGGTTACCACACGGAAGCCATCTTCCTCCAAGTACTCCTGCAGCAACCGCCGTACGCTGGATTGGTCATCAACGACCAGGACTGTATTTGCCATTGCCCTCCAATACCTTGTTTATTTCTTGTATAAATTATCACACAAACATTAAGATTTGATGTAGAACCCGTTCAAGCCTGGTTAATCCATCTAAATAGTTGTTGTTTATGCACGGTATTGAAAAATGCAGAGGTGGGTTTCCCTTTAGGTTAGAGAATATCAATATGGGAAGAAGCAGGAATATCTTGACTTTGTTATGTAGTCGGCGGAAATGCGAAACACCGCAGCGGCGTTTGGTAAGTTTGAACGATATGCCGTCGGTCGAGTAGAGATTGAGCGTAATAACCTGGCAGCCTGTCGCTTTGCGACCTGTCGCTGTGCAGTTGAGTGGGTTGAGATGCCTGCCAGCGCAAACCTGCCAATCCCGGTTGCGCTCAGAAAGATCACAAAAAATTAACATGGCTTAAACATTCCCTGAACCAAATCTAAATTTGTATTCGCTATCCTGTTCCTAAGAAATGCCGGCATCTTTGAGACGCGGGCATCTCATACTGGGGCGAACCGGATGAACGAATACGAGGATGTAAAACCTGGTTGTGTTGTCTGGTTCGCCCTTATAAAAAATAAAGGATATTATGAATTATTTGTATGCTCAAATATAGACAACAGTTGAATTGGATATTAGATACTGGCTTGCTGGTTAGTTTTTTAGCAGCATTTTTTCTTGATTCAACGGGAGTGGACTTGCATCAATGGTTGGGAGTTGGGTTGGCGTTGGGGGCTGGCATCCACCTGATCTTGCATTGGAATTGGGTGAAATCGGTCACAGCGAAATTATTCAACCAAATTGGGACGCGCGCACGCGATTATTACCTGGTCGACGCTACTCTGCTGATTGGCTTTGGGGTGATCCTGGTGACTGGGGTGATCATTTCAACCTGGCTCGATCTTGATACCGTTTTCTACCCGTTGTGGAGGGATGTGCATGTCTTTTCATCCGTTGCAGCCCTGCTGGTGCTGGTGCTGAAGGTTGGTCTGCATTGGCGCTGGATTGTGACTACTGCGCAGCGCATGTTCACTGTTACGCCGCTATCCGCGCCACAGAGCCGCCCTATTGGTAACGATTTAACGCCAAAACCGGCAGTTGTGCCGGTGTTCCGGCAGGCAGCCGTGTCTCGCCGCCATTTCATCAGTTTGATGGGCATTGTTGGCATTTCTGCCTGGGTTGCCATCAGCAATCTGTTTAGAGAGGATGATACTGTCCAGGCAGAAGCGCTGCCTGCGGCTGCTGGGCAGACAAACGCTTCGGCAGGTGTCAGCCAGATACCTCATAGCGTTGAACCGGGTGTCAATCAGGCTGTCCCGCCTGTTGTGGCTACTGCCTCGATTGTCCCAACGCCAACCCCCAAGACCAATGCATCCACCGGTTCTGTTACAGGTGGGAGCTGCCGCGTTTTGTGCAATAAACGCTGCGCATACCCTGGCAAATGCCGAAAGTATGTCGACCGTAACAACAATCGATTGTGCGATTTGGGTGAATGCCTGTAAGTTACTCGAGTTGATGTTGACCTTTGATCACATGATTGGGACAGGAAATCAGATTATTCTACTACGCGATGCTTAACATCACCTCTGCGACAATATTGGGGATGGAAAACGGCATTCCGCTGCCGTTTTTTGGGGGGCTTGAGGATCAACGCACCAGCAGCCCCAGGATGGGCATGGCGTAGAGTATGCTAAAAACGATGCCCATCACCCAGTTCAGCCAGCGTTTATCAGGGCTGCGCACCCAGTACCAAACCAGAAACGCCATCAAAAATGCCTGCGGGATGACCTCCAACCAGCCAACTAATTGATCCAGGATGGGAAGCACGGTGTAGATCATTCCTTCTATGGATCCTGGTGCCGGACCAAATGTGGAAAGGATGCCCAACGCGGTCAGCAGCCACCCGATGATCAGCCAGCCGCGCGGGTGAGCGAACAAGACGGCGCGCAGCGGATATAGTGCCAGGGCAAAAATCATGCCGCGCAGCGGTTGGAATAACGGACCTGCCAGTACCAGGATGTCCGTTGTTGGGCGCATCCAGCACGCCATTTCCGGTCTGCTGAAGCGTTCAGCGTAGTTAAAAAAGCCGAATGCCAGCAATCCCATAATGAAGTAGGTGATAGTATGCGCCGCGCTGGTTTTTATAACCAGTTCCCAGAACCCAGGACGATTTGTGCTCATATTTCCCTCCGATAAATGATAATTGTAGCATTTTATCCGGAAATCATCGTACCGCCATCAAACCGATGCGTTTTTTCTGCGCGATACCGGCGGTAGTATAATTCCTTCTAGTTTTGCCTGATCAAAGGAGCTTATGAAAAAATTAATCGCTCAGCCGGTCGGGATGGCTGCTTTTCTGGTGATCTGGTTTGGTCAGATCATCTCTGTGCTGGCTTCCAGCATGACCCATTTTGCGCTCAGCATCTGGATGTACCAGCAGACGGAGTCGGCGACCGCGATGGGGTTGATGCAGGTGTTCTTTGTTACGCCGTTTTTGATCATCTCACCGTTTGCTGGGGTAATGGTGGATCGCTACAATCGCAAATTGATGATGATGGTCAGCGATTTTTCCGCCATTCTTGCCACCAGTCTGGTCTTTGGGCTGTTTGCGCTGGGGCGGCTGGAATTTTGGCATCTGTATATCGCTGCTGCGCTCAATGGTATTGGCAATACCTTCCAATGGCCAGCTTACTCCGCTGCAATCTCGACCATGATTCCCAAAGAGCAGTTGGGGCGCGCCAATGGATTGATGTCACTGATCGAAGCCGGTCCGGGGGTGATAGCGCCGATGCTGGCGGGCGCGCTGCTGCCGGTCATCGGTCTGACCGGGATTTTAGCAATCGATGTGGCAACTTTTTTCTTTGCGGTAGGGGCGTTGGCAGTGGTACATATCCCCCAACCTCACCAGACCCATGAAGGCAAAGAGGCGCAAGGCAGCCTGTTGAAAGAAGCAGCCTTCGGTTTTCGTTATATCTTTGCCCGTCCCAGCCTGCTTGGTTTGCAGATGATATTCTTCTTCGGCAACCTGTTCAGCGGGATTGGATTTACTCTTCTTTCGCCGATGATCCTGGCGCGCACAGACCAGAACACCATAATTTTTGGCATGGTGCAGACCGGAGGCGCCGTTGGTGCAGTGCTGGGAGGTGTGATCATGAGTGGTTGGGGTGGCTTCAAACGCCGGATTCATGGTGTGTTGGGCGGTTGGATGTATTCCGGTTTGATTGGGATGACAATTCTCGGCTTGAGGTTTGGTTTGCCCGTGTGGCTTACTGGGAGCGTTTTGGGAGCGTTGTCTTTTCCATTGGTCAATGCCTCAAACCAGGCGATCTGGCAATCGAAAGTTGCTCCTGATTTACAGGGACGAGTCTTTTCAGCCAGGCGGTTAATCGCCTGGTTTACCAATCCGATCTCACCAATTATCGGGGGAACACTGGCAGATTTTGTCTTTGAACCGGCAATGCGCAGCGAAAGCCTGCTAACTGCCAGTTTTAGCTGGCTGGTTGGCAGCGGTCCCGGTGCTGGCATGGGGCTGCTGATTGTGATCTGCGGGGTGTTGATTTCCCTGGTGGGGCTGACTGGTTATTTTATCCCTGCGATCCGCAAAGTTGAAGACCGCCTGCCGGATTACGATCAGCCGCCAGTTGGATAATCAGGATAAGAGGGTCAAAAACCCCGCTATCCTCATTTCTGGCTTCTCCATGGGGTGAAGATTACTCTATGGCGTACAGGTAGCCGTCTTCCCCATAAATATACGCCTGCTGCCCCACAACTGCCGTACAGGATTCGAGCACCGTAAAATCCAGCGGGATCTTCCACCGGCAGGTGGTAACGCCGCCGGAAGTGCTGCCTTCCAGGTCAAGGCAGTAATAGAAATGTTTTCCGCGTTCGGTTGAACCGAACATCACCTTGCCATCGGCGATAACCGCGCCGTTCAACCCGCCTGCCGGGTATTTCCAGATCAGTTCGCCGTTGTCTGCCCGCAGGCAGTATGTCCAGATCTCGTAGGGATGCCCCTGGTAGCCCTTGTAATGGAACGCCATCATCACCACCCGTTCGCCGCACACCGCTGGGGAGGTGTTGGTGCTCCAGATGTTTGGCGGCGCAAACTGCCACAGCACCGTACCGGATTGGGCATCCAGGCAGTAAAAATACGGTCCCATCGTTGGCAAAAAAAGGCGTCCATCCTGAACAGTAGGCTGAACAGCAGGCGCGCCGGAATCCAGGTAGGTGCGGGCGTGAAACTTCCACACCAGACGTCCGTTGACGCGGTCAAGCGCGTACAACCAGTGGTCCCAGGAGCCAAAATAAACCAGACCTGGCTCACGACCCTGATAAATGGCTGGCGCCATGTACAGATCGCTGTCGGCGGCAAAGCTCCACAGAATGTGCCCGCTGGAGGCGTCCAGGCAATAAGCATTGCCGTCTATGCCAGGCACATATAGCCTGCCATCCGCGTAGTTCGCTGCCGCCCAGACCCAGCCAAGCCGCTGTTTCCACAGCACCTCGCCGGTTTCAGCGCTCAGGCAGTAATAATCGCCTTCGCCGCCTTCTTGCCCAATGTACACTCTGCCTTCGACACAAATGGGGTCTCCCGGCACTTCTCCACCCATCTCGAAGCGCCACAGCAGTCTGCCGCTTTCGCGGTCAATTGCTGCCACGCAGCGCCCCGGTGTGCCGATGAAAATGCGCTGATTGGTCGCCATGGGCGAAGATTGAAACTCATCAAACGCCACCCAATCCGCCGGGTAATCCACCAGCCGCCTCTGCCACAGCATGTCACCATTCTCGACCGAAATGCACCACAACACCATGTCGGAGGTGACCGCATAGACACGCCCCTCGGCAGCCACCAGATCACAGGAGATGCCCCAGGCATTAAGGCGCTGACTCCAGCACTTGCGCGGCGCACCGCTGTTGACCGCATAACAAGTCAGGGTGCCGTCCAGGCTGGCAACCATCAGATTCCCTTGCTCCAGGACTGGCTGAGCACGCACCCAATCGGGTGTTTGGCTCTTCCATAATAAATTTCCGTTTTCCGCATCCAGGCAGAGCAGGCAATTGTCTGCGCTGCCGAGGTACAGCTTTCCATCTTGATAAAGTGGCTTGGAAAAGTGGATGAAGGCGCGGGTATGAGTCCTGCCAGCGTCGCAGCGCCACAACTGAGCGCCGCTGGCTGCGTCGAGGCAATAAACCGCCCCGTCATTCGCGCCAAAATAGATGCGTCCCTCCACCAGAATGGCGGGGCTGTTGATTGGCGCATCAATCTTGAACGCCCAGCGAATGCGTCTGGGGCTGATCTGTTGCCAGTTGGGATCAAAGACCGGGTGATCCGCATCTTCTGGCTGGTCGTGGATATTCAGACAATAAAAATAACCCTCGTACGTCCCCAGA